>JGI24021J15306_10002751_pt1 | contig 19312 bp, 14 predicted proteins | sample Ectturendosymbi1_FD_15306 | JGI IMG/M metagenome (IMG submission 15306)
AGCTTCGCACCGTGGCAGCAAGCAACAATAGAGATCACCCGACGAGATCACTCTATTATTGCTTGTTCGCACCACATACATATATTTTTGTTCTTCGTGCACATCCCGTTTGTGGTGAATCATGCAATCAATGCAACACCACTGGAGAGGTTGCAACAACATCCCCTCCTTTTTACAACGAACCACACCGACCGCACGTTCTTTGTGTGAAGGCTGAACTCCTCACGACCTCCACATCCTGGTCACAGCACCATTTTGTTGCAATCGGAAATCCCAAGCGGCATGTGCGCAAAGGTTCGCACCGTGGCAGCAAGCAACAATAGAGATCACCCGACGAGATCACTCTATTATTGCTTGTTCCCGCCACATACATATATTTTTGTTCTTCGTGCACATCCCGTTCGTGGTGAATCATACAATCAACGCAACACCACCGGAGAGGTTGCAGCAAAACAAAAATTTTCTCAGTCCGATCCAGTCTTGATCCGCCAATTTTCAAACTATTTGCAGTCCGATCCAGTCCTGATCCGGCCAGAATTGGCTTCAGTCTTGATCCCGTGCGATCCAGTCTTGATCCATGCTCATCTCTGCTTGTTCTATCACAATTGATATGTGAAAACCTGTCTCAAACCACAGCAATGTGTCAATATATTGTGCCCTGCTGGCACCCCAGTGAAAAACAAAGTCTCAGGTCTACGACTGTGAAAGTTGGGATCATTTGATCCTCAAAATGTAGCATAACACGACTGGGCAGTCAAAACATAAAATTTGCACCAATCTTGGTCATCACGAAGCAAAAAAGTTCGTTTCTTTTTGTGCAAACAAACTGGATTTGCCCTTCAGAGGCTCAGAGATTTTGTGAAATTGACTCTGACTCGGGTCATTGATTGCGACTCGCGGCGATTCGAGTAAATCTGTGAAAAACGTGACTGGAATGGAGTCGAGTAAACATCATTCTCAACGTGACTCGAGTCGAGTCCTATTGACCAAAGATTGTGACACGAGTCACGCTATCATCAGCATTTCTTATGTGAATTGACTTGATTTTACAATCTTTTCTGCAAAATCAAATCAAATGTCCTTTTTTCAAAACTTTGGGAGTAAAGGAAAATGACTTCCCTGACTATTTTTGTTTGTTTTAATTTGAACCTATTTTATTTCTTCCGCCCCCACAAACGCCACAATCACAGTAGTCAACGAAGCATGTCATCAGAAATGATATGTATCTGACGTCGCTGTTAGTAACGCTCGACGCTATGGTTGATATTTGGCGGTACTGTATATGCGGATGAGTACAGTCGCTTACAGTGTAGTGATGCGTTGATACTGTGCTATGGCATGGGCGCAATTTTGTTGTAAAATGTGGTGGGACAGCTTGGTGTGAAACCAATATAGTCGTCGCGTCACTGCAGAAGTGGGGTTTTATAAATACAGATTCCCACCCAATCTTGTTTCTACTTCTAGAGCCTGAGACAAGAGCGAAGAGGTGTTTTGTTTTGAAATCAACGCGTAAATCACGCTTTGCTTTATCCTTGCACTTGCAGATGATTTACATATTAATTTGCTTACATCTGTTGCTGGACAGAGTACAGTAGTTAAGCCTACTTGCATTAATATTGTATTTGGATACAAACAAGCAAAGCAATATTTAGTAGAATACATCAATTGATTTTATCAGACCTGCCAGTTAGAGTGCATGCTGATTTGCATTAGTTGTACATGCACACCACTCCTATAGTAACGCACATCAATTTTCAATCATTTTATAGGAAGTGTGGGTAACAGTGAGATTTGAATCTTATTCAAGTTGCTTGGCATTATGAAGACAATAATATTTGCCAGTGTTTATTTTGCCACCAAGATGCCGGCAGCAACAGGTTTGGTAGAAATGAAGTACACATAAAAGATAAACGCAAACCCTAACCTTAAGTCTAACCATAACCCTAACCTAATGCTAACTATAACACTAACCTTAACGCTAACCATAACACTAACCTAACCCTAAACCTAACACCTAAGCGTACACTTCGGAAATTTTTGAAAAAAGTAAAATAAAACAAAAGGGAAGTCGCCACAGTAAGAGTCGAGCTAAAAAGCAATGGCATACTAGATGTGAAGCATAACCACTATGCTTTGAGCAGCATACCATTTGCATGACAAACTGATCTTCTTATTCAAATTGCGTCATGCAACAAGACTGAACCTTCGACTAGTGGCACAATAGCTCCAGCTGAGCTGTTGCCGCCAGCAACTTGGTGACAAAATAGACACTACCTAAATATTTTTCTTGCACATTTTCATTTTTAAAAAAAGCTATATATCTTTTTAATGCTAGTGGGCATAATGCATGCAGCCCCACCCCTAACAAAATCTTCACTGATATTCTCTTCCCAGTAGCTAAAAAAATTGACCTAAAATTAGCATAGCTGCTTTACAAAATGATTTCATTGTATTTTTACTGCTGGTGGATAGAGCATGTTTCTTTTCAACCTCACCTTATTGGCCCTACATACATATCCACATACTCAGGGACACATTTAGGCGGCTGGCTGTCATGACAGACCCCTTTGCACTGCAGGAACTCAGCATTAAAGCCGATAAAAAATGAAACGCTGTTACTGCAAGTCTTTAATGCGAGTGTTTTGGAACAGGCAACAGCCTACATTTTCCTTCTAATGTTGCACAGTACCATTATGAAACAACAACGTTACTGCTTTGTCTAAATAGTGCCTACGAAGTGACGAGAAGACAGTCTCCAATCACAATCGTTTCGTTTTGCACATTCGGGCTAACTTTTATCTGCTGTTTACACCTACCAGGTTACGACAAAATTAATAGGTGTAAGCTTTCCTCAGCATCACGCCAAGTAACGTGGGTTCGTTTCCACTGAAGCTATATTTTTATAAGCAACTTCTCATATTGAAAGGCACAACAGCTAGCCTCAAATTGTGGCTGCATTATCGGAACAAAATATCAGTCAGGCGTCGTATTTTGAAAATAGCCTTTTTAGAATTGAGCAGTTGACGATGTTGTTTGCTGCGCATGAAGTCCCATATCGATTTCAAGGCATCCACTTTTACATTACGATGCAAAGTGATCAGAGCAATTGCAATTCATTCGTTCTTCTCCACAGTGATTTTGCAAGCATATTTATAACACCGCCATCTTGATAAACAGCACACTCCACAGACGCAGTTGTGCAGCTGGTTGTCAGCATTGATTTTATAAGTGTATGTACATTTGGATAAACAGCTCGCATTGCTGTACGACCGACATTTGCTGAATGTTCAACAAGCTAAGTATCTTTGTAGCACCACGTTCATAGGAAAAAACAGCAATTGTGATGTAATAAAGGCAAAGTGCCTGAAAGCAATATCTTGGAAATCTTTTCTGGTGTGTTTTGACAATGAAATCAATGCCACTATTTATTCCAAATATAGTCAGACATTGTTTGTCCAAACTTCGATTAGTCGAAACCCCTACTAACTGAAACAAATTGTTAAGAACAGGTTTACGCATTTCACCCCTTTAATCCAGAAACCTTGTTGTCTGACACCAACTTGGAAATTTAAGAACAGATATTTCATATCAGTAGAAATAAAACTGTTAAACCGGATTACGCCAACTGTCACTTGTTTATAAAATCACAATGGAAGAGTGAAAGTAAATTTTCTACGCACAATGAATGTGACAGTGGCAGACCCTGCAGAACACAGTTATAGTTCTCCTGTACAGTTTTTTTCACATTTAATCTCATTCTGAATGCATACTGCCTTATGCATATGGATCTGCTAATAAGCAAAAACAACTATGGAGAGTTTTAGTAATGTTTCACATGTAGTCAACAAATTTGCTGAAGTTTACAGTTCGTCTGAGACTACTCTACAGTTCGTTTCTGTTTCCCCTTTGAGCGTTCGCTTAGGCCAAACCCGTAGCTAGGTCTAAAGGTTTGAGGGAGCACAAAACATTTTTAAAGGGTCAAGACTTTTGTTTTTATTATATTTATTAATAAAAAAGTTTCTTGGCACAACAAAATTTTGATAAATTTTGAATTTGGTGGTGATTGCCCCCATGGTTACAGGCCTGATTCTAATTTTTTGGATACCTTGCTGAACCGACATTATTTGACAAAACAAAATAGTTTGGATAAACGAGGTCTGACTGTTGCCCAAGTTTGTTCACAGACAATCATCTGCTTACCACACACACAAAAACCTGTGAGCAAATGTTATGTGATAGAGTGGTTTATGGGGACAACTGCGGAGTGGTATGAATATTGGGCACTACTTAATGCAGTCGAAGGGCTGCGCATCTTAAGGAATTGCGTTAATTAATCAGGAACGAAGTAGCAACTTGGGTTTCCGAAATTTGGCAAAATTGCAACATTCATCAGTCGATTTGTAGTCTTAAGAGAAAATGAGTTGTATGCTGAAAAGTGATATTAAAAGCTACCCTTCCGTGACATACCCCTTTTTTCCAGGCTAGATGCACCACTGTACATACTCATACCCATCTAGCCCACAAAGTAATTTCTGCATACCTAATTCTCTGGCGATTGTTGTCTTGTGATTGTTGAAAGTGATGCCACTTAGCTTAGCCTTTTCACAATCGAATTTTTCAGTCTAACATTAGATTTCAGTAGATGAAATTAATGTCAAAAGTTTCATTCTAAGAGTTCTACTTGCAAAACAACACGAAAATAAATTTCAGATTAATAGAAATCAAAATGCACAATAGTGAATTGGCAAAAAAGTGCCAAGTTTCACCTGCATTAACATGAAAGGAATGTCCAACAAAACTAGGTGTGATGTACCTGTAACACTAACACAACTGTTTTGCACTTAGATGAAAACATTGCTGCATTGCGGGTTTGGTTAAACTCAAGTAAATCAGATGACGTATGAACCAATGCATTCAGCACAAGCACATAATGTAAGAGTCATGGAAAAAATATCTTTTGAATTTGTTGGTCGCCACTGTCGTGACATTACAAAAAGTGAGGATAAATGTATAGTTTATGTTTAATTCCTAGTGAAGTCCCTGCATTTTGAGCTATAGGTCAATAGTAGCTAGGTAAATGCTTCTCAACGTTTGATTGAAATCTGGCTTACTAGTGGTTAAAGACAGTCTTTTGAAAAACCACCCATCCTAAAACCAAGTCTCTATAACGGTGATGTTTTTGTCTTCGGCAAATGCTTTGCAGGGATTTTCCTGAAAATGGAACTTTCTAACATTATATACAGGGATGTGGGAACAACAGTATGCAATGGGGGGAGGGCAGAAAAAAGTTGAGGGCAGTGGAAACTTATAGTGTTCAACAAAAACGTTGACCCCAAAAATAATAAAAGAAACTATCGAAAGATTTTGTTCCAATTCTATCTTGATATATCATGAAATTACTTATGATGATGATATTATGAAAGATACCTCCACCCCTGTTGCCCCCTTTTGAAAGGTTGGGAAGCAATGACCTGCTCTCTGGCATCCTTGCTTACTGCTATCAGCAATCACTGTCTCGCTACATTACTTGCCATGATGTTTGCGTTCAACAGTCACATGCGGAGAAATGCATCAACTATCATAACTTGAAGTGAACATTAGAAGATTTGTTGTCATGTTATTGCAGTGTTTCCCAACCGGGGAGGTATTCCTTCCCAGGGAGGAATTTCATGAGTTTAGGGGAAGAATATCAACTTTATAGTTAAGTTACGTATTCATTGTTACTGTTGTACTTCTTTTTTAAGTTGATGTTGGCTCTTTTAATTGGTCATACTGTATCATTTTATATATGGTTATTTAGTGGACAGTCACACGTTTTTGTTGACAAACTTCATTGCTATTATTTGACAACAAATAGTTTTTGTCCCACTTTTATTAATCAAGTCAGTGTGGTCCAACTACAGGCCGCATGTGGCCCACCACAGCATTTTCAGTGGCCCACGGAAGCATTCAGGAAAAATCTTCAAATGTGAAATATGTAGACAAGTATATGAGGTTACATTTGCCTCATTGAATTGCTTGTGCTGGATAAAGTGCATTTGCACAAAAAATGACTCATGGTTTTTATGTGTAACATTTTGTTTTATTTCTTTATTTTATGATCAAATTAGAAGATACGGTCTGCCACTAACCCTCCCCTGGGGCACCTGTCTGGATAATCTCTGTGTCATTTCAGTGCAACGGCGTTCATTGTCTTGAAGAGTACATCTGGCGCAATGAACTCAGTACTGCCAAATAAATCTATCTACCTGCAAAACGCGGCCTTCTCTGAGTGGCCCTCAAAACAAAGTAATGGCCCATCACTGCAATAGGTAATTTAATTACAACAAGCATAACATCTTTTAATAAAAATGTATAATACTAATGATATTACAGGCTGTAGAGAGTTTCCAGACACTAGTCAGCAAAGAGAGATTTCTCAAACAGAAAGACTTCACTTAAAAAATGCAGTTGATGCTTGGATGCACATATGTGTGTGAGCGTACATTTTCTACCATGAAGCAAGTCAAATCTAAAAACACCAATCGAATGGCAGACGAAACGCTGGACGACAGTTTCAGACTTGTTACCACCATCACTCACTGGCATTGATAAAGGAGCGAGAGTGTCAGAGAAGCCTCAACCATAGGCATCCCACTGAAAAATTTGTAGTAAATTCCTGCGTGCCATTGTGTAATAATTTCAATGACGCACTTACTTCCCTTTCAGTTTTAAATATTTTGAATCTGTTGTTTTATACAACATTTTATTGGAAGTGGCCTGCAAGTTCTCCTGTTTTTGTGAAATGCCCTGAAGGTCCGAAGTAGTTGGGCCATGCTGAAGCAAGTTATTGTCTTCAATAAAGACCACTGTAGTTAATATTAGCCTACAAACCCGAACAGAAGAGGAATCAAAAGTTCCAAAATGAGCAAACGGAGGAATGCATCAAAAATGGCTGGGAACCACTATTATTTTTTTACACTAAAGACTAACAGTAGAACAATCTGCTCCCGAGTTTGGCAACCTGCCTTTGCAGGCAAAGGAGCAGGTCATGAGTGAACTGCAAGCTTATCACTGCATGACACCAGAACAGTGAACCTGGCTCTTGTGCAGTGTGACTGTCATGCCAGCAAATAAACTCATTGCAAGAATAAGGTCACTAAATGGATATTAAGCTGCTGACATCAGGTGTCTAGAAAATTTGTTTTTAATCCCAGTTTAAAGGGGAGCAAATGCCTGTTTTGCCCCTGTGGACCCATGGTTTCGACATACCATGAGTTAAAACTGTTCGTTTGAGTTCAGTGTAAAATCGCAGTATAACAGTCATTCTTTTTGCATTTACATGTTCACCAACAATGTTGACCTCAAAAATAATAACAGAAATTACAGAAAACCAGGATGAATTTTTTTGTGTGCGAACAGCTGCAATAAATTTGTTTCAAGTCGATATTGATAAATCATGAAATAATTACTTATGATACTGTTATGTAAGGGCTCCTGTGTTCCCGTTCTGAATAGTTTGCTGACTTGTCAGGTAACATATGATATCCCAAAACAATGACAGTAGGTGCTGTACAAAAGACTGTCACATGAATGGCAGTTAGCTAATTATTACTACACTGCAGGTTGGCCTAACCTTATCTAATATATATATTGCCACAATCTGAGGTCTTTGTTAATATTTGGTACATCCCATGTTAAGCCAGATTTTCACACTATATGCTTAAATAAATGAAACAATTTCACTTTTCTATTTAACACATGTACTTTTATTATTAAGCAACATTCATGTTTTGATGTTCTTTTGGAGTGGGAGTTTACGTCCGACCCTTGAATTGTTGTTTAACAGCTTATGCGGTACTCAGACAACAATATTTAGAGGCCCCTAAAATAATTCATCACCTAACTTTTAAAATAATAATCAACATAAAATCTTGCAATAACAATGTCACCTTAGATAATATTTTCCGCCTAAAAGTATTTTATTAAGCCTATTGCATGTGAGAACTACCTACTTTTTCCTCAACAAAATCACTTGGTTGTTTCTACGCATCGCACTCAGTTGTTACAGATTTTTGGTGTAAGTAAACCGTATGTAACTTTTCAGTCTATGCAAAAGAAAAGGACACATATAGGACACAACTATACATATGAAGGAACTAGTACTGTGAAAATTTTTAGATAATGTACATTTTCACGTTATGAATTAGTTTTTCATAACTTGTGAGGGTCTTTGACAACATGTATTTGGGTGGTGGCAGACGGGATGACCAAAGTGTCTTTTCGCCGCCACCCGGCCTTACTGTGTCTGTATTGTTAAGTGTACTTGCGTTGAGGTAAAAAAAATAAAATTGTTGTTGCTGTTGTATTCCACTATATGTGCTTGCTTGCTGGAATCAACTTGTTATTATGTCAAGGGAATTTGCGTGTGTGCATTTGACTGCTTGTGCTCAGATTATGTGCGGTGACCTCATTTTGCCATACAAGGTTTGGTCCAGCGGTGTGGACACCATGTTTTGTAAGTCAAATTTTTGTATTGCTGGCATATGGACTACGATGGCTGTTTCTGCTGTTGTGCCATCATGAAACCATTTTCTGCTGCTGCTGCTAATCAGAAGCCTCTTTGTAAATAAAAATTTGTGCTCCAGGAAATCTGTGAAACCGAATTATGAATAGGGTGTAAGCCAAACGCCTTGCTTCGGCTTGGAAACTTAAAATGTCAGGAAACTTTAGTCAGGAGTTAGAACAGTACTCTTACAATGACTAGGCTGCCGCATTGTCAGTAGTATTTGGGGAAACCAACAATTCTACATGCAAGATGACCTTCACAAACAATCTCTATGCTGGGCAACACCCCAAACCTCTACAATTGCATGACCAATGTTAAATGAAAGATTTAGTTTTAGAGACACCACAAACCACCTACAATTGATTGTATAAAGATTGTGTATTTTGCTTACTGTACAAAGATTGTGTATTTTGCTTACTGAAGAGATATCCTACACTGTAGTTTCAACATTTAAGCCTTTGTAGGGAATAAGCCATTTTTTATGATATTAACTTTGCAGATGCATTTTCTATACTTCCCTACTTAGCACATGATTTGATGTGTTGTGACATATTGTAGTATTATCACATCATTCAAAATTATTAAAATGTATTGATCTTTATGGCATTCATAAGCTACTCCAGAACAAAAATCACATGCTTTGATATAGAAGTGTCAACTTCAGCTGCTTTATGTAAAAGTAACCAAATTTGCCAAGCTTGAAACTCAGCATTGTTGTTATGTTTGCTGCTGAATTTCATGTTGTTTGTTTAGACATGTTGCAAATACTGTCCTTTATCTTTATTCTTAGAAGCTGAACTTCATGTAATATCTAAAAAAACATAAAAATATTTTCGCAACATTTACCAGCACAGAAAAACCTACAGTTGTTGTCATTGATCAAGCATTGAATGACTTCATGTCATTTCTCATTTCATTTGGCATACCAAATGTGAAATTTCTTGTTTCAGAGCATTCTTATAGCTTACTTAGTTAATAAGGTTTGTTTTGCCAGTGGTAGCCAAAGCCAGTTCTTTGAAAGGTGCCACTGAACAGTCCACAGTGCACATGGAAGTTAGAGTATGGTGACAAACTTTATCCAGTAATAACTTAAAATGTTTTGGCAATACTAACTTCATTAGGTTTTACTTGATGCAAATCAAAGCTCATGTGTGTTATAGAGACCAAAAAGGTATTTTAAGAACTCATGGAGTTGTTGCCTCATCTCATTAAATTTAATTCTGGTTAGCAAGTTCACTGAGTTTGTTCTTTTTTACCATAATTTGAAAATGCTGATCAAAAGTTGAGGCTTTCATGCAAAGTCATACACTTGTCTTTAGCTTTCATTTCTACTCTGTTCAGTTGTTCAACCTAGATTCATCAAACAAGTAATAATCTGCTGATAAATATTAACCACCAATTGCAAACTTGAGTTTTCAATTGGCATTTTCCAAGTTCAGAACCGCTGCATAACTACTTATAATGATATAATATTTTGGATGAATCAAGGTAAGTTTTTGTTTATACTGATTGTTTTCAATAAAAAATTCGTTTGCACTTTATCTTTCACCTGAATTAAATACATAATTTGAAATCATTAAAGCATTAACGTTTTTGTCAAGAATTTTCATATGTCCATCTAATTTTTTATTTGTGTTTTTGTGTCAGACACAGGGTCCATATCATACTAGTTAAAAGAATGTAAGAATGTAGAAATACTTATACAAAATGCACCACAAGCATTTTCTTGTGCTTTGTTTCAGTGCTTTTTCCTCTTTAGTATTTGCATGTGCCAACTGACATCTGCCTTTTAATGTGTTAGGACTAAGCATTTTTATATCCTTGTGTTCTTTAACTAAACCTTTTAATATGGACCATGTGACTGAGCCAAACACAAACAGCAGCTTGAACAAATATGCTGCCAGGTGTGACTTCTCATTTTCCTCTTTGATCATAGACCATGTCACTGTTAGAGTTAAACCTTTTGTACTTATGTTCATGCTTTATGCTGGTGAAATGAATTCTTTTTTTCATAGTCTGGTATTTCATGTGGTTTGCTTTGCTGAATATATAATAACTTGTGTGGCAATGTCTTTCATTAAAAACATTACAGAGCAAAAATATTTGTTATCTTTTGATGTTGGTTGTTTTTGGTAGAATTTTGCCATCAGCTATACATTCAACCATTAAAGCGATATTTAGCATTAAACAAGACATAATCATTGAAACATATATTTATTACTTCTGTTTAAATAAAATCACTGTGGTATTTATTTATGTCTCTACTTGCTTGACTGCTTATGTTGCAGTGTTTTGAGCGAGGTACTTGATCATGTATCTGACAAACTTATTTGGAGAAGTTCCTGAGAAGAACATCACTTTTGTGATTGACACATCTGGATCAATGTATGATGTCTTGTCATATGTGAAAGATCATATTACAGAACTCTTAATTGACAGAGCATATAATCGACCAGGCACAACATTCAATATTATTGAATTTAGTTCAGAGGTAAGTGCAACTTCTATAAAAAAAGATTTACAATTTACTTCAAAGATTTACAAACTGCTGTGACCCACTCTGACTTCACAAAATTTATATGAAGGTCACTAGTGTCCAATGATTAGGCTAAACATAATGCCCCAGTCCAGAGACAAAGGAATGGAACCTTCATTAATAGCTACTATAGTTTGTCCTCGAAACATCAGCAGTTTGTATTGTTACTGTACCAGTTGAGCGAAACGTTTTACGACATGAAAGAAGAGATTTTTTAGTCTTGTTTACTTAGAGCTTGCTTTTTCTGTCCGAATTTGGCTTTCTGTTGCATGTTCAAGGCCTTTGTCACAGTCCTGACTGTGAAAAACTAAAATCTACGTTTGGGAATTTAAGAGCTAGGTACAGTTCAGATGTAGATGGTAAGCAATTATCTGAGAACATTCTGCAGTAGATTGCAAAATGCAGTATCAAGTCGTGCAACTTCAAATTATCGCATCCTGAATACTTGACATTCATAGTTGAATATATCGATGAGACATTCATAGTTGAATATGTCAATGAAAGTGTAGATCCAAATCTTCAAATTGCTTTCCAAATAATACTCATGATGGTAGTTCTATTCCAAGCTGCGGGCAATCTTTCAGTAAACTGAAACTGATCTTTTCATGCCTACAACCTCAATGAGTCAAGACAGACTGTATGATCTAGCCTTGGTGAGTATGGTAAAGCACAAAATAGTGAAAACAGACTTTGAATGAATGAATGAATGAATGAATTTATTTGACAGCAGACACGAAGTCCATAGTATAAACATACAATCTCTACACAACACAGGTTGATAAAAATAAACAAAACGTAACATTTTACAACAGCATTGGAGGCTGAATCACATGGTTGCAGACACTTTCTTGACAGAACATTTTGCAGCAGCATTTGATGCAAATCGTAGATGATTTTGGTTTGATACAGGCACGAAAAGTGTTTTTAATAAGAATTTTGCGTTATTTAAATAAGAAAAGGCTGGGTGTGTTGATGTTTTGATGGAATTGTGTCTTTCAAACAAAAGTAATGCATAGCTGGCATTAACTAACTTATTAAACAGTTCTAATTAAATGTTTCATTTTGCAAACAATTGTCTTCTGCAGTTGCAATATGTTGTGTGATTATTAGTTAGCTTCACAATTTGGTCTGCCAATAGTATGTATAAATTATGATAACAATATTATTTGAATGTTTTTGTATGTTTTATAATAAAAAAAACTTTGAATAGAAGTATTGAGAATTTATATTTCATTTGCCGAAAAGTTTAAAGCAAAAATATACACGTATTTTCTGTGTTAAACATTTATTTTCTTCATGGTTTATCTTTTGTAAAAGTTGTGCCTCTATCTAATATTTGCATTGTTACAAAGGGTGCACTTTTAAACTTTGCCATGGGCACTATTTTACATAAATGCGCTACTGTTCTAGATGAATTTACTTATTTCACCTACAGTTTTAACTTTACAATACTTGTGGTTTCAAGTTGAATTTTTGTGGCTGTTTAGTTTGTTCTTTCTTAACTCTTAACTGATCTGAACAATTTCTCAACGGAATTCAGTCACAACTCAGCATGTTCTACGCAACTGTATTTTTCATCCCAAAAACTTCATTACATTCGCCAATCTACCATCTAGCAACCAGACATGGGGCGATTACAGCACAAATGTAATCAATTATGGTTACTTGCCACCTGCTCGATTACGAATAAACAAAATCACAATGTAATCGATTACATTGAAAATAATCACGATTACAATCGCAATTACATTTGTCTTAAAACATCTTGAAAACGAAAACAAACCCTATTTGCATGGTTGAATGTATAAGTATCTTTTCAGACAACATATGATATGAATAAATGCAATAAATGAAATTACTAATCTGTAAGGATCAAGCACCGGAAAAATCACGTTAATTGTTTAATAAGATTTTCGTGCAATTGACAAACCAGTGGCGTAAGTAGAGGTGAGCTAGAGGGGAAACTTAACTGAAAGAACCATACAGGCCTCTCTAGGTGACCTACTAGTGAACACTTGGAAAAAAACTTGAGAAATAATGGTAAATCTGGGTGTGGATGGCTACACTAGAATCCCAAATCAACGAAAAATACTCTAAAAAATGCAAAAAGACGACAACCTATTCAAAACCAATTAAAAGAATATCAAAACCGAAATATAGTGGGGGCCTGGTTTTTACATTTAGCTGGCCAGGGGAGTCAAATCGCCTCTCTTACTCCACTGCAACAAACATTAAAATAATAATTAAACAAAAATGATCAATTTTTAAAATCCTTGTTACGGTTGATAAACATCAACGCTTCAAATATTTTATCAACCAAACGATATCAATCAGGCTTGAACATTCGTCCAGCAACGCTTAAAAATCATCTGTTAATAATTTCAAAATTGCTGACTATTTCTCCTAACTGTAGTTTATGATCGTCTGCAAGACAAGCCAACATAGCATTATGCAGGTTTTAATTGGAAATGAAATGGACAGCGACGCCAATATAGCTGTTCATCTGTCACTTGGACCAAAAGTCAATGGTCAACAAAACCCTACCAGTTTTGCTGAGTTTTTTTTTACCAGTTTCGGGTGGATCACGGTTGACATGCTAGTCATCAGTGTTGTGGAAATGTGCTTTCAACTTGGATTAAACTAAAGTACCTCATTCCTTCAAAAAAAGTTAATTTACTGTATATAAATAGCTGTACAAATAATATACATAGCCTACTCCAACACTTACGTTCAGAAGTTCAATCTGAATATATATAAATAAAACCGACACCTCTCTTCATAATGTCCCGATATTCTGTTGCCAAAGTGTCAACCCGTTTTTGATGAAGCTCCTATTTTTGTTGATACATCTCGCTAGACTCACTACGTTACTTCTGGCAGTCAGCAGGAAGAGTACAGTAGTTGGAACAAAGCAAGAATTTGCCACAAACGCGTGTGCTTGCCGCTGGATTTAACACACACAGATAGGCCAATAGCCTCCCCTGAAATATAACCATAACAAATGATGATAAAGGAAGAAATTCAGCCACCAAATCCGCGGATCGGCGCACAGTGACATAGGTTGAAGATTTCCAAATTTAATCACGAAAGTAATCATCAATTACGATTAAATTGGCAATGTAATTGATTGCGATCATGATTTTATTTCATTTTTGGCCAATGCAATCAATTACGATTACTTAAAAAACTGTAATCGATTACGATTGACAATTACGATTACCCCATATCTGCTAGCAACTGCACGATGATGCTCATCAGCATCAACAGAAATATGCCAATCTATTTCATAAATAACCTCAACCTTGTCTTTGTACACTGTGTCTCACATGGAATCTATTAACAGCCAAGAATCAGACACTAAGATCTCATTAGATTATTTATTTTGCCTACTTAGTACTAGGTAGATATCATCAGCTCTTATTCACATAGAATCCTTATTCTTGTAACAGTTATTTTATGGTATGTTCACACATAAGAAAAGCACAGTTTAAAACTGGCGATCTATATGTCGAAGTATTATTACTTTTTTGGTTTGTCAGTTTATTGGAATTTTTTGACTAAGGTATTCAACTCCTTTGATGTACAAAAATTGACATAATATACGTGATTGTTTTTGCTTGTAGATTACACAATGGGCTGACCGAATGGTTGAATGTACTCCTGTTACTGTTAATGCTGCAACAAGGTGGCTTAGAGGAATTGAGACACAGTCAGGAAGTGATGCCTTGACTGCTTTGGAGATGGCATTTGATGAACCCAGATGTGATGCTGTATATTTGGCATGTAACATTTTTTACATAAGAGTTACAGTTTTTGTTTACTTTGCATTGTATTCAATTATGAAACGTTTTTGTTATGAAACATCACTGAAATGTTTTTATATGGAAGTGCTAGCTTGATGCTGTTGGCAAAGAAAATATGAAATAAAGTGTAATATTTCTATTGCAAGTCACATTTAACATATGAAGACAAACTTTGTTGCATTGTAAATTGATTGCCTAATAATTATGAAAAAATAACAGTTAATGCAAGTTCTGTATGTACTTTACAAATTAATGACATATTGTCTACCAACTCTTTGGCATGGTGGTTATGGAATTTGTTAATGAGCTAGAAAGCTGGCAGTTTTTTGCACTTTTCCTGATTTTTCTACGGGTGTGTTAGGTACAGTTTTTTTTTTTTTCTGTGGCTGGTATTGAATGTTTACACATGTGCTGTATAGATTACTGATGGAATGCCTGATCATGAACCAAATGAAATTGTGTACAAAGTTTCCAAGGCAAATCATGGGAGACCAGTTCATTGCATTTCTGTGTCAGAAAGAGGACGGGATGTTCCCACCGCATCTAAACTATTTCTGGAACAACTGGCAATGAACACAAGAGGAAGTTTCCATATTGTTAGTCTCACCAATGTGGGAGATGTGAATAAGGTAAGAGATTGGTTGGACCTAAAGCTTGGTTGAAGCATCTTTCTCTCCAGTATGTTCACACAGAAGACATTTGGTTGAGTTTTATGGGAGATGGAAGTGTATCATAAGCTTTCACATCTATATAGTTTACATCAGGTGTGGCCAAACGTTTTGACCCAAGAGCCAAATTCGTGACTACCTGGCCATTGGAGGGCTTGATACAGTGTGATTTATGTGATCTATGCAAAATTAGGTTGTTAACATGTATTGTTGTACAATAATAATAATAAAATCACACCATTTGTTTACACTTTTATTTAATACAGGCAGCAGTCAATGCCGTTGCGCTGCTGTCCACATTCGGAAATGTAGTGCTTGAAAAAAAATGTTCAAGGTAGTCCTATTTGGTAGGCCAGATTAAACGTGGCAGCAGGCCATAGTTTGACCTCCCCTGGTTTGCATTAAACATTTTTAGTTTTCATTTGCTTAGATTAAGTAACACTTCATTACTGTGCCTGACCTGATTAGAAATGGTACAGGACAGCTGCTGTGCCTATATGACTGGCTAGATGTTTGTTTAAGAACGGCTCTATCGTGTTTTACCTAGTGTCACTTTCTTTGGAAAGATGGCAAATGACCCAAGCATTAAAACTTTTTGTTGCCTACTGTGGATGATGCACTTGAAAAGAATTATGTGTATAGGTCATACCAGTGTTCAATGCAACGTACACTCCTGTTGTTGGAACAAAGAAGTGTAGTGTAAATGCAACACTCACTCACAATCCATATTGCAATGTGTTGTCAACCATACCTTCAGAGCTTCCACCTTTTATTCCATTTTACAGGTATTTTGCATTCCTTGTGTTGTTTTTTGTTTGTCTTGCCAACAATCTAGGTGCAGTGGTTCTATAAAATTTTTAGTAGTTTTCTTCAATTAGCACCATCTGCTACTTTTTTATTATTAACGCTTACTTGAACATCACCTTTTTAATTTTTAAAAACTTATGCACCTGTTCGGCTCAGATACATGGTCCATATCACGGGGATTGGTCAAAAAAACACATGTATACAAAATTAATTAGTCACAACACATCACAGGGTAGGTGGTTGTTGGCACACATGGCCCATACTAAAGAGGAATAGACACTGAAACAACTCACCAGATAAGTTGTGGCTACTGAGGTAGGTTGATGAAGCAGAGCTGACTTTCACTGATAAATTTGATGCCGGAAGTTAGTGTTGAATCACATCATTAATTATTAGTGTTGAATCACATCATTAATTATTATCTGCGCTGATTATTACACAAGAAAAATTCGAAAGTTGGCCATCAAACGCCAAAGGCCCTTAACCTTTTAAAACATTGCCACCATTTTCTATTACGGTTAAATTACGTTTAAATTAAGACCTTATCTTTGGTCACTACCGCTCTGAAGTAATGTTGCATGTTTTCATTTTTTGTCTCGTTGTTGAATTTACTAAACTTGCGACTTATTGCGAAGAGTTTTTTGTCGAGATTTTATTGTGGAAATGAACTGAGTAGAATGCTAAAATTAACAGCGTAACTCGAATTTGTCTCACGGTGGTTTCAAGAAAAGCATCTCATATTTCACAATATACTAGTTTTCGAAGAAATTGACACTTGCGTGAACTCCAAATTTTTATCATTGTTTTGCATTCTTGCATATATACTATCGTTGTTGTTTTTGTTATTGTGCTCTCGAACAGGTACTACCCTCAGGTCCACACTCAAGTCATGAAGGAAGCGCTTGACCGCACCCCAGTGGCGAGTGTTGTTGCGCGTGGAACGAGAATTTTAGCAAGGCGAGATGAAGACGGATATTATTACGTGGCACACATTGCACAAGAAATAAGTGTGAGTATATAGGCCAGGGGTTCGCAAGTAGTGGGTCGCGACCCAAATTTGGGTCGCGAGACCTTCCACATCGGGTCGCGAAATAACTTAAAATTACATTTTAAACATGCCATTGTCATTAGACAGCATAAATGCAACCACTTGCTCTTATGTGCTAAGTTTCATACACTTTTGTGCAAGGAAATTGCTTCTGTCAACTGTAATCCCAAAATTTATAGTTATTCATAGAATTTTTTCCACAAAATTATATTCTCATGAAATGTTTGGATCGCGAGAATTTAGAACTATTTTTGAGGGTCGCGCCAAAAAGTATTTGCGGACCCCTGATATAGGCTATCGTCGTAATTTCATGTTTTCCGTAGATGGTGAGTTTCTTCAGAAAAAAATTCATTAAACCTGGGCTTGTTTGACCATTTTATGAGCTTCGTTGGGACTGATTTCGAACTCGATCTACATCTGCGTTATCCAAACATACGCTTACAAACACTTTTCATGTGTTTGCCTTTCCTTTGGAAGCGGTGCTCGTCTACCGTTACGAAAATCAGTTTCATGATAATTTGGTGATGACTGTTGAACAGATCCATGCTAAAAATGGCCTTATGGTTGACTTTGTGTAGGGTTGGTTTTATGTCCATGGCAATTTTTAAAGGTTCCAATGCAAGCTTTATTCTTTGAAAAGATTGCAGAACATAACCGTTTGCATGTGGGCGTCAAAACGTTTGGGCGTCAAAACGTAAACACATCCAGCACAAAAAAAATATCTGTTACAAAACCAATCTCTTTCAGTGTTGATGGATAGCACACTACGGTTGCGCAACAGCAGCTTCATAAATTTTTTTCCATGCACTTATTTGAGCTTGTTGTGATAGCCCATTGCCAAGCTGTGCCCTTCCAAATAGAGCTTCAGGCTTGCTAGATAAGTCTTTAAAAAACCAACGTATTTTCTGTTTTTTATTAAGTCAAAGTTCCAGCAATGTCGTGATTGCTGGATATTATTTTGTTTTTATTACTTCTAAGTACTAACCTTGACTGCCACTAGTCCACATATTTGACGTGCTTTACAGTTGGATCTGTTGAAGATAAAGGAGTGTTTATTTGAAGCGAATTTGACAGCAGCTACGATTTTTGTTCTTTTCTCTGCCTCAAACGCCTTTTTTTATATCAGTGCGACGTTCCTTTCATACAATTTCATGCAAAATCGATAAGCTTTGAACTGACACTAATACAGTATAGAAGACACCTTCACTGAAGTCGATGCCATTCGGACTTCGTGCGACGAGGGTTATAAAGTTAAATTGAGTTTGCTACAAATCGATGCGTGAATGTAACTTTGGGAACTTCCGGATTCAGTCAACGCAGTAAAGACTTTTCCACCGACAATTACGGGAATAGATGCTTTTACCAGGTCTCCAGGACAAGCAGCCGTCGCTACGCACAAGTACGGAGTTGCCGATGCCGAGAAGGTCGAGAGCTTACCACTGTAGTTAGACCCAAGTCTGGATCGACAGGCCCGTGAAAAATGACCTCTTTTTACACGAATAACAAACAACGTCTCGAGCAGGGCAGCGGTCACGTTCATGATAAGCTTTAGCACAAAAAGAGCACTTACGTGACTTAGGAATCGTGCATGACGAACTAGAACCACGTTGCGTTCCGTTATCGTATATATTATCTACTGGAATAACTGCGGCAGCAGCAGACATACCTTTTTCATGAGAGAAATAAGCAGCGGAATGCTCCAAAGCCATATCGAAGGAATTGGCTATATCGAACGCCTGATCCAGCTTTAGCTCATTATTCTCCAATAGACGCTGGCGAATTTCGTGAGATTTCAAACCGTCGATGCATCACGAACAAGCTCATTTCTGTAAACCTCAGCAGTAACATCTTGAAAGTTGCAACCTTTGCTTAAAACAAGCAATTCATTCAAAAAGGTCTGTA
>JGI24021J15306_10002752_pt1 | contig 19310 bp, 11 predicted proteins | sample Ectturendosymbi1_FD_15306 | JGI IMG/M metagenome (IMG submission 15306)
GTGCAGTTGACAGAGAGCTGAGGGTACTTTCTCATCGCTTTTGCTTGTAATGCGGTTTACTATTCCACGATGGACGGAAACAATACACAGCTCTATTACATTCATTAGCTCAACACCACTAGTGTAGTTTAGGTGTACTATCTCATTCTCAGGATGTTACTTACATCAGGATTATTCCACACGTGAGGATTGCGATGCAAGGCGTAAATGTTCACAGTCACATCACTCCCCGCTGCTACAGTGACTTCATTGTAATTGTTGAAGCGGTGTGACAATGTCAAGTCCTCATTCAGCTCTCTCGATACCATGTGCACAATTGGTTTCAGACGAAGAGACTCTTTGGTGCATTGTGTCAAGTAGACCAATTGGTTCAGCTCATTTCTGAAATAAGTAATCAAACTTTATGATTTTTCAAAATCTTTTGAAGAAACAAATATTATTTTCGTTCCCTAAAACTACAATAACAGTTAATTGGTAAAAGAGCTGGAATTTTATAAACTTGCAAAAGTGAAAAGAGTTTGGATGCACGTGTCTCATGTCTGCAAGAATATCATCACCAAACTTACGAATCTATGTCTTCCTTTTCCCCAACGACCTCCTCTATTTCATCTCTGCACTTCTGCTGGCATTTTGTGTTGCTTGCCAAACAATACAATGTGAATGAAATGCCTAAAAAGAAATGACACTTGAAACACCCAGCGAACAAAGCTACAAGACAGAAAAAGCTTGAAACGTTGATGACTTTGTCTAAGATTTCCCGAGTTGTCAAATGNAAAGTTTAAGAAAAAAGCAATGATAAATTGTTAACTACTGTAGCATTNCCATCCAAGGACACGATGCTGAAACAGTGTTTCACCAATAAAAGTATCGGATCAATTCACCTGCNACAACATGCTTTCCCGTCCTGGTNGATGAAACTAAAAAACAAACCCTAACAGACTAATATGTCAACAGTCGGTTAATCATTTCACTGTTTAAAAAGCAAGTTCCTTTGTGAAAAGCTTAGGATATCGTTGTTAAAGCTATGAAATAAAACTGCGAAGTTTGCAGACACGCCAAGCACCAAATTGTTTTTGTTCTTTGGTCTCCTGCGGATTTGGTTTCTACAGATAATTTCATTTAAAATCACCAATGACGAAATTTTCTTGTAAAATTGTGTAAACATAGTGTTTTCATTCGTGAAAAAAATTCGGAGAAAGAAGTACATTTGAACATTTTTCTGGTGAAAAAATTAAGACGTTCCAGTCTAAACTTCTGGAATAAAAATTAGCACATTTTCAATGAGAAATTTTCAAACGAGTTTTCTGAATGTGATTAAAACCACTGACGGTTCGAAAAAATCCAATACACTGTACATTAGCATTTCAAAAGTTTTTAGAAAACTGCAGTACTGATAGAAATTTCGTAGATCGATGTTGCGGTTTGCAGAAAAATGCAACAAGAACTACCGTTTGCCACAGTTTCTTGTCCAGCGCTGAAAAAATTCACAACTTCATCCATAATTTCGTCGTTATCCAATCCAACACCACTGGTGTCCTAATTTGAAAGCAATGAAAAGTTGAAAATTAATCAATTATTTTTCTTGCCCATTTCAGTGTGTCGTAGCTTTTTTCTAACCTTGGTTTGCAGTAAAATGTCAAGGAAATCAACCAGTTTTCCTTTTCGTTTCCGGAAGATGAAAGTTTTTCCACTTTTGTCGTCTTCACTGACAAATGAGTCTTCGCATTGCATTTCTGATACGAATGACTCCAAAAGATGTCTTCGTTTTTGAATAATCTTAATAAAAGTCACAAAGCAATTGTTAGCGTTGGAGACTTTACTCTTCAGAGAAGTTGCCAGCCAAATTACAAAATTGTGACATTTTTTTCAGATGTAGCTGCAATACAAGATAGTGTTTCAACAAATATATTCTAAAAATAACCAACATCAAAACCTGAGAAGAAGCGTTAAGACACAAATATTGCATCAAGAAAGCTTACCTTTAAGCACTCCTTCTGAACTCGTTGACAACACTCGTGAAAATCTCTACCTTGTTTTGTTAAACGGTAGATAGTGTCATTCCACAGCAAAGGATTAGCCATTCGTTGAACAATGTAAGCAGATATTTTCCTTATTGACTGAACTATGACAACGTTTGATCTGAGAAAAAAAGTGAACTACATGAAGTTACAAAGCATATGTTGGTAAAACCACTGCACCTCTTTTTGATATACCCGATTACGTTTATTTCATGGTCTTTTACAGCGTTTGATAATGCTGCTGCACACAATAGTGAAACATCTGAGGGTCGCAAATTCAATTAAATGATCGTCAAAACTACCAAGTTGTTCGTAATTATTATTCGTCCGTTTAAGTACAAAAAGAAGCGTTTGCATAAATCATACGAGACGGTAGATTACCGGGGCAAACTTTTCAGTAGAAAATGTTTTTATTAGTTTCGGAGTTGGTGAAATGAAATTTCACCACTGTTTCTCCCCCTGGATAATCATTTTGTCCACATCCTTTACAATCCACTATTAGCCAACACCTGGAAAGAATCCTTTCGACGACCATGATAACCGGCCAAATTAGACTTCGGGAATGCCTTGATCAGCCAGTTGTGAGTTGTACCATCTAAATCGGCCAGATCATACGTACCAATATAGGAAGGTGTTTGTATGGGACACTTCAGTACAATCTTACCGGCAGTTTGTTTCTCAGCGCCGTACTCGCAGACTACTGATGTAGTCAGACTCCATTAGCACATGATGAAGTGGAAACTTCCCACACTGTTACGGAGCCAGTTTAGTCTGTGCCTTTGCTATCTTAGGAGAGACATTCCAGAAAGTTCGGTACTGACGTAGGGTGTGAAACTTCGGAAGGTGGGGTCACTTTAACCCACTCCGTGCGAGTTTGGAGACTGCTGACACCATTTTACTTGTGTCTATGCTACAATGTTTAGGTATGGAGCTGGAGGTTTGCTATTACAGAGTCACCATATCTTTGGACAGATGGTTTTCCACTGAATACCAGTAAGACTGCTGAAACAAACCGACCCAAACTATAACCGCAGTTTAATTTCCTCCTATTGAAAAATTTGTTGTGGAACATGTAGAACCTGGCCTCAAAGCTTCGCTCACCACTGCAAGGCATGAGCTAACCAAAACTCATTGTCAACCAAAACAGATGTAGTTTTTTTACAGATTTTTATTACTTGCCATTTCACATAGCATTTTGCCTGAAAAAATTATCTGAAGTTGCGACATTTTATTTAATTACTTTTTATACATTTTACGTACAGTAAACGCAAAGAAGATTCTCCTTTGTTAGGTCTGCTATCTAAGAATCTGATCAAAGCATGAAAAATTTCACATTTGACAAGATTTCCAAACGTTTTTGCCAAAGTCGAGGTGCAAAATTATGACCAACCACCCTCCACTTCAGCACACCTCAAGTTTCACACCTTCCTTTGCCAAAATTTAGAGAGACATATCTTCGAATTAATTCCAAAATACCAGATTGTTTTGGGCAACAGATCCATTTTGTATCAGCTCACATATTTTTGGTGTGTTTGNTGCATCCTTTGTCTTGAACTTTTCATAAAATAAGGTGGCATGCTGCTTCCATGTTAGTAGCTTGATTTGGNATTTTCAACGACCAAGCCACAAATTCATTGTTACGAAATTTTTCTTTACAAACTTAAGCCAAGCTCACCTTATTACTTACCTTTCGCTGTCATGGGATGTTTGTGACATAACGCATTCCATCATATTAGAAAATGTCATGTTGAACACATGTTCGCCAATTTCAAGTACTCTTCCCGAATCAGCAAAAATCTCGCATTGATCTATTAACAGTCTGGAGTTCTTGTTGAAAACACCAATGTGGCTGAAAAAAGTTTTGGTTCTATGCAGGACCAATCGATATAAAGACATACGTTTCTCACAAGACTCATTCATAATGTGTTTATTGCTTCTATTTTATGTTTTTTCGAAGGCACGATATTTCATCCATTGCCCATCATAGCAGTCACGAAATTGTTTTATTAAAGTTGCCTTTCACTTCAACCACCAAACAGTAATTTTGAAAACTGCCTATTCATTTCAGAAAACAACTTTATTTCAACATTTTGATAAACAGTTCTTATTGTAGGCTACTGTACGTATCCAAGGAAAAGGTATAGTGTTCAGTAATCTGAACAGAATTTTAAGGTCAAACCTGATGGAGCTAATGATTTTATTCTTCTTCTATAACCAGGTTTCTTCTACAAACTGTAAACATTCGTGATTCTATTTCCTTAAATTTAAGCAATCCATCTTCACTAGTGCTTATATACCGGTTTATTATGCTTTGTTTTTAGCGATTCACCGATTCATTTACAAAGCCATTTCTTTTTGCCTCATTTTTAAGTTAACACTCATTCCTTTTGCTACTGTTCAGAGTAAAATAACCTTTGAAAAACACAAACCTTTTTAATAAATCGAAATGGAAAATTGGAGTTAACAGACGTCGGTGCCGTTTCCACAGATTGCCCGAGGATGTTGTCAGTCCATTGTTTAATAACGGCTTAAGGAATTTGTACAAAAAACCTTTTGGTACTGCAGAAAGAAAACAAGTTGTTGAGTAAGCACTTTAACCAGCAATAAAATAATGCTCTCTTGGGTCACTTGAAACGCAGTGCTATTAAAAGAGATCTGACTGCAAATGAACAAGGCTCCTGGCATGTCACGCCAAAAATTGTTTTGCCTTCTTTTGTAAACGAACTTTATTCGTTCACAAAAATCGAAATCCACGTTAAGATTCGAACATGGTTGACAAAAAACTGATGAAAATTCAATAATAATTTTGACAAACTTGATCAAATATTTAAAACGCACATATTTCTCATTTAATGTAACATAAATTGACGTACATGATTTTGTGAAGATTGTTTTAACCACATCTGGATGATAGACATGAACTTGCATGTAAAAAGGTCCTAACCACTGCGTGCACATAGCTGGAAACATCATGCATCGTGTGACGCTGTTCTGCAATCCTTCGAAAGTGCTGAAGTTATACTGAAAAAACATAATATAAGTTAAAATTTGCTGTGATTTTTTTCCAAACCTAAGTGTGCTACATTTCACCAGGGCAAGAGAACGTTCATCAGCTACTGATAGGCGTTGGAAACTACAACTACAAAAGACTGAAAATTTTAATATCTATCATCATTCCACGCTTGCAAAGCCTTTTTGTCAGTCTCACCTAGATACTGATGCTTTTGCCGCTAAAAATTTTTTGGTCAGTCTAGTCCAGCAAACTTCAAATTGTTTTCAGTATTTGCAGATGAATGTTGAAACTGCACATCGTTATTTTGTCGTTGATAAATTATATGTGGTTGTTGTTACAATATATCTCTGATCAGCCGTGCATAGTGAGCGAAAGTCCGCAAATGAACAAAATAAAGAATCAGGTTGAGAATAACTCCTTTGAAATAATTAGACTTTGTTGCAGCCGTTACGAATCAGCATGAGGAACGGAAAGAAATGAAGGCATGTTCAACATGTTTGCAAAAACATTGGTGAATCTGCATAAGAAACCAGTTTTTTTTTGTCTAAAGCGAGAAGCAATTGACTACTCATTAGAATAAACTATTAAATCGAACCTTAATCGCTCCACCCCAAAACCAGTGTTCTTTGTCTTTTCCAATGAGATTTGAGGTTTGTCTGTTTTTCTTAAATCTATGAGCGGAAGGCACAGCTATCTTCATCAACATCAATGTCATAACAAACGCGATTGCCCATCCAACAACAGATTTATACAGATACGAAACTTCGTTTCCAGCAATATTGAGCAAAGACACCATTTCACGTTGAAAATGGTATTCAAAAGATAAACGTTTCTATTCACTGCTTGCTTTTACGTACTCCAAACTGCATTAGTTGATCTGATATCCGCACATTTATATAGGTTGGGATAAACGAGAGAACGGATAGCACGCCATGGATGGTTGATGCGTCTGCACGTTCACTGATTTTATGATTAACCTTGACCGGGCCTTTTACCGAAGTCTGGTTAAAATACAACGAGTTTATTGTAAAAGAGCGGATTACCAGAAATCGATCGTTCACGAGATGTAAGGTGAATTATAAGCATTTTCCATGCACAATTTCTCTATCTTGTGAAAGCGTTGATAGCGATATAACTCAAATGTTGCAAAAAGCATGATGTGGAGAAAAACTCTTGCGTATATTTCAAATTGGCTATACGATGAAAGGAAAAGATAAGTTTGGCATTCAAAAATCAAGAACCACCGTTTTGTTGCTCTGAGTAATTTTGTACCACTTACACTTCTACATTATACATCAACATTGCAATAATACAGTGAAAAACTTTCCACCCATTCAATACAAACGCATATGTTTGAAGTTTACTGCAACATTGCGCAAAGGTTTCAAATACGTAATGTTGGTTGTGTTGTTGGTTGTTATGTTGGGTGGTTGTGGTATTTTTCTCTTTTTTTCTTAAAACGTGATGGATTTCGTTTCAAGAAAGACAAAAGAATTTAACGTTATCGCGGTTAGCTTAAAAATTTCATATGTATTATTGTACTGGCAATGCAACTACAGAGAAATGCTTTTTGCAACAAACTTGGNGTCGAAACCTTATTTCTATTACAATCGTTCATGAGGATAAAGCGAGATCTATAGCACAAAAGGCTTAATATATTNACTTGAAGACACATTTATCTTCTTGCAGACGCGTCCTTGCAACAATTGAATAATTTCCACGTGGTATGATTTGCGTTTTAAAGCACTTGACGACCTGACATACAGAATAGATTGTTTAAATAGAAATAAGTTGAGAGTTTGTCAAAACTGTGCACCACCACCAATAATTTTCAGTGACAACATTGCCTTCGTCAAAGTTATCCTACAAATTAGAAGTCGATATTTATGAAGATTAAAGCCAGTAATCATGTAGATAATGAGAATCAAATTCAATTCAAACATAAGCAAAACATTTTGATTTGTCGAACTTGCACTTTGCCTTATTGAGTTATCCACCTCAAAGTGAGCATAATGCTTGAAAACAAAATGACACCTTATTGAGCAAAAAATCGATTTTATTCCACGAGTTTCACTAACACTGGTATAAAGGATGAAGACGAAGGTCAATTCGCTGCCTATTATTTTGCTCACGGTCTGTAAATGATCAACTACAGCGCAACTGTTAACGGGGAAGACTTTCAAGGTTGCAAAATCAAAAAGTTCCATTTCACGACCGTAGGTTCTGGGAAACAACGGAGTTGAGTCACGTTTCAACAAACAGGCGTCACGGCGTCTCAGTCGTTTTCAATTCGTTTCTTTTCAAAAGCATCAAAGCGGTTGAGTAATTCGCATCTGCCTTTTAAAAGGCAGAGTAATAATCTGATGTCGCCAAAACAAGTTTCCTGCGGAGCAGCAAACATGTTCCACAGGAGAATCAAAAAATGTTAAATTGCTAACAATACCGTTTTATGTTTACTTTAGCACACAAAAGTATTTGTGTTTTTGATCTCTTTTTTAATAAAAATGTTTATGGAACCGGATTGATTGACGCATTTTGCGCCTGTTTTATATGCTTCATGGACATTGATTCCCTAACATATTTTAATGTATTTTCTTTCCTAAAATACATTCATTTACCAACACGTTTGTTCAGAAATACGAAGGTCTACTTGTTCTTTAATTGTCACAATATAGGTCAAATACTGGCAGAGCATTCCTAACAAATCTCTTCTCTGCTTACACTTGCAAAGCTATTTAAAACCTTGCTCAGAGAATTGTGGACAAAGCAGTTTCAACTTAATTTTAGAAATGCTATGAATTAAAATTATGATTCTTTCAACAGCTGCAATATTTATGCGCTCTGTTGAGCAGTGCCCTCGAAATTTACGTAAGTTTTGTATTTTTCGCGTAAGGGAAGAGGTAATTGGCCCATTTGGCTTTGTGTATTTCGACGTATAACAAAAGAATTTGCCCAATTTGGCCATGGGTAACTGTCGTGTAACAAAAGCAATATGTGCTCAATTCGGCCGTTGGCTACCTGTCGAGTAACAAACGGATATATGAAGAATTTGAGCAAGTTACATGACGTGTGACAATTGCGCAAGATTTTAAGTTATTTGCAAGCTAAACCATTTGGCCATGCAGGACATTGTGGCTGCATGTCGCTAAAAAGAGCGAAAATATTTTTGAAAATGACATATTTTAATATTTATAGGTAATTAAATTCTGTTGAATATAGAACAGGAAGCTTCGAGCAAAATACGATTTTGATTTTCAACCGACCCCCGATCAGGGCCATTGGCAGAAGTATTTTCATTTTCCTGCCTTTTTTGTGTCTTTAGTATAAGTACTTCACCACAATTTTGGGAAGGAAATTATGTTGGTTTCATGCTAAATATGAATTTTTCGAAATCAAACAACTTACTTTACCGGGTCACATGAACTTCAGAATATTCGTTGAGTTGTTGAAAACTCGCCTGTGCGCCTATGTTCCAGTGAGCCTCGGTGATGATGGGACAAAATTCTGGCCAGTTTGCTTATGCTCCCAATAATGTTAGGTTCTCCTTCTCTTCCTGAGCAGGGAATTTACCTTGAGCAATATAGCTTTATCCTAGACTCAACGCATTAATAATAAGAGCATTTGTTTCTATCACATAAAAAGAGAGTATTGAAATCAAGTTCTTGTGGTGCAAGTTTTTCCTATATTAATGTGAAACTCGCTTACAATGACAGTAAACAACCTTTAGCCTTGCGGCAAGCTTCTGATGAATCTGCCTGCTTTCTGCTTTCAATTGGACAAACTTCCATATCATACAAACAGCTGAATTTCAAGTATACAACAAAATCGTTTTTACTTCAGAACTACCGAAAAAAGCAATGTCTTTAATAAGACCGTACTTTCCAGATCCATTTCATTCTTGGCATAAGGTTTCTGATACAATACGTTTGTGAAGGTTTACTCAACCACTTTTAATTGAGGTGCAATTATTAAATGCATCCATTCCGAAAAACTGAAGGACAAGGTTCATCTAAATAAGGGATTTTGTGTTTTTTTAACTCTTTAGTTAACAGAAACTCTATCGAGGTTCTGTGATATAAACTAATTATTGATGTGATGAAACTAGGGGCATTTATATTTTGTTGAGTTAAATATAAGTTGATATGAAAATATTAAATCCAGAGCATTTCAATGCTGCACTGCACCTACGTTTTACGAGTAAAACAATATTTTGAACAGCTGTTTCAATTTCTAAAAGTTCAGGAGAATGCTATTACAATTGCATTGCACTAAACTTTCAGAAATTGTAGGTTATACATTTTGTCTATTCATTATTTTGCGTTTTGTTAATCACCACTGTAAACTTAAGATTACTTGAAATGTCAGTTTTGCGTGTCATGCTTGTTACTGAACATTGGAATAACAATGAAATTTCTTATAACAGAGAGTTTTTCATGATTAGGGGATATGATAGGGGGAAAAATTGTTTAAGGCTGTTTTAATATAAATTTGCATAACTAATTTTGCCTTCGAATTGTGTAGACAAACTTGGAATAATTTTCATAAAATGCATGAGAAGTTCATTGCGTATAAATTGCCAGAATCTGTATCGACCATATCATCCAATGGATCAATTTTTAATCAATGAGGTTTTCAGCTCTGTCATGAACTTGGTGATTTTCATCCCTGTGCGCCACAGTTGCACTCATGACGCTTAGCACATGCTGGGCTTCAAGGTTATTTAACTAAGAAAAGATGTTCTCCGCGAAGACGTTGTGAACCAAAATACACTTAGAATATCACAATATTTGCAGCTATGTTGATTTACATACAACCCTTATTGGTTGCGGCATATTTGGATGATGGTCGCAGGTAAATCGTTGCAAGTCTTATTTTTCCTGGAGTTTGTTGTGGATTAGAAAAATTCTTTCACTAAGTGGATAAGTTGTTCGCATGTCAACCTATGTCTTAAAGCAATTTAGTCCCCGTAATGCATGGACTATTCGATTTGGACACAAAGCCGGTCTTGAACATAAACGACACCAAGCAAATTTGGTAAAAAAAACAAAAAATAAACAAATAATTAATTAATCCCCTGCGGATTCATTGTTTATTTTGTGTTTTTTTTAATAACTGGCCAGCCTCAAACGCTAAAAAGCAAATCAAGGGTTCAAAAGACGCGGATTTCCGCCTAGTTTTTTAAAAAAAGAAACGCAAAGGCTCCATCAAGCGGTTGGGGCTCAGGGCCAGATCAAGTGGGCCAAAAAGACCTCAACCTTCCCCATTATGACGTAACCCATAGAAAATCAAAATCCAAAACTTACCAACTTTTTCTAAAATCGAAACTGGAAGTCTTTCTGCATCTTTCGGAGGATTTGAACACCTCTCTAGCTCTATCGCCTGACGAGTTATGGCTGAAATAGTGCAAGAAGGTATATCGTTTTTCTTGCGGCCCTTAAACGGTTTCAACATGAAGTCTAAAAATAAGATTCGAATCCTCTTGAAAGTTTACATTTATTATCTGAAGAGAAAACACTTTTCAGAAACCGGACTACAATGTTTAAATCCAAATATATCGCATTCAAACGTGTACTAGATTTTCATGCTTTTGCATGCCACATAATACGAAAAGTAAAACATGGATTACAATCCTTCTTTCGCCTCATGTAAACGCAGTCTACGATTCCCTTTTGAAAGTAGGCTCTACAGTCATTTAAGGGCATCGTTTATAGGTACAAACACTACAGTACGGGTAGAAAATCTAAAAGCTCAGTATAGATTTCTCTGCTGAAATAATACCTAATGATTGCCTTTACTGTAAACTCTCTATATGGTCTTACGTGAAGTATCCTTTGCCACCTTATCTCAGTTTGCAGGAAACGTTGAGACAAGCATTTGATCTGTTTTATTTTGAAAATGCCAACAGTAAGTCAAAATCTTAGGCACAAACTCAAATGTGTGAATGCTTTACTAAGGGCAATTCGTTGTCGTTTTTCTATACATTAAGTGTTTTACACTGGAATAGAAGAAGTTCGGATACAACATTTCAACATAATCTTATGACTCGTTATTACAATAGAAAAATAATCTTGAAAATTAACAACGGTCTTGCAGCTAATCACCCATATTTTGTCAACGTTTTGATGAGCAGAAATCCATACTAGCATGGAGGTTGTGTTTTATTATACATGCCACTAATTGTAGACCTTTGATATTGGGCAATAGAGCAAGCTCTTGGCCAGCAAGCAAATAGACATTCAATATCAAAAATGCAATAAGATTCTCAGAACATGATCGCTCAACTACTTTAGAAAAAAAAATAAAATGAATTTCTACGTCTTTAATCGACGAAGCAAGTGATTGTTATTTGTATAAACGTCTTCATCGTTATTAACAAGTCATCACCCAGGCATCGACTGGATAAGAGTCGAATTTACTAATCTTGTGGCTCGTGTGCTTAACAATTCGATGTGCTGTGCAAGCATTGAGCATAAAAAAACGCGATTCAAATCGAAGTCATGCTCGGTTGTTAGTACAAGTAGAGCAAAACATAACAATTCTAGCGTAATGTGCTTTAGCAGCACGTTCTGAAATGTTTTTCTGCTTCCTAGGAAAATCATCTAAATGTCAACGAACCATTGTACAATGAACTTTTCTCAAACTGCGTGAGGAAGCTTGACTTGGAAATTCACGAAAGAGACGTTAGGTACATTCACTTGGTTGTTTGAAGACGAGGTCAAATTCAATACATTTTTTCTGCAAAGTATTGTTGGTCTTTCTGCAGTTTCGGGGTTATGATAACACTGTATAGCTACTGAAAAACTATTCATGAAAGTTAATGTCTGTCACAAACATAGTGCTTATTAGCTTAGATAAGCAGATGAGCTACGAATGAAAACCAACCTACACTGAAAAAACTCTAACTATTACTTTCATTACCAACGTTTTTCAGATTCAGAACGCCAACTAAATTTGCCTTTCAAAATAAGGGAACAAATTGCTAAATGCAGCTATTTCTTTCCAAGAAAAGACAAAAACTGTTCAAAGAAATACTCGAATATTAGCTTCGCAGAGCGCATTGCGCGTTTGCGCTTTCATTTCATGCCTTTTTGACAAAACATAATAAAATGTTTGAGAGATACGAAAAGTTAGCAGTAGGCAATTTTTCTGCATACCAGCAATCATGGAATTGAACTGATCATTTATGAACATAGCACTTACTGGGCTACAACCTTTTCAAACAAGCAGTGCTTGTAAAACCTAAGCTGCTTTGTATACGTTGTCACTAGGTGATGTGAGAAAAGAAAACGTTTCTCTTTACATACAGTATGTCCGACACCTAAAGCGATAGGCTTTATGACAAATGTGTAAAACGTTTTCATTGTTTTGGTGCTACCAAAGTTTGTAAAAATTTCCTCCTGTGATATTAGGGTATTGAACCGCAAGGTGGCGCAACAAGCACGATTACCGCAGCACGATTGTGACAGAGTGAATAAAGCACATCAGTTGGTCTGAATTTGAACTTTCGCGAACACAAGATAGAAAAACAGGCACGTAAAAATGTGCATGTTTAGAACAAGGTGTACTAAGAAATTGAAAATGTCACTACGAATTTTTTAAATAAGAAATTAATTCTTTCTTTAAATACGAAGATCAATCTTTCTGATTTTGCAGCAATTTCAAACGCTATACCATTTTCTCGGTAATGACACAGGTTACCGCAACGAACACGACTTTTCACAAACTTGCAAAGTTTTTTTTTTCATGCATTGTAACCAAATTACGCGTTTGTTCCACTGATATAAAACTTGTGCCTATGCTGATCAGAAGCGAACGAGACGTAGTTTTCAATATTACCTTTGCGCTTATCGAGAGCTTCATGGTTGCGTTCTTCAAATCATTTAGTGGAAAAAAAGAAATGAAGAAATAAGTTTTGAACTCTTGGCAATTAGTGAGCGAATGGAGCTTCAAAATTGGAAGGATCGGGGCAAGTGCAACATCGCCAAGTTCAGTTTTGCAATTCAACCACATTTATGCCCAAAACCTTGGGAATGCAAACGTTTGAAAATTTAAAATGGTACAACATCTCTTCTGCAGCGATTGCTCATCACCTTAATCTTCTCACATACATTTAATTAACAACATTAGCTTTTCAATCCTAATCCACTTTTGACTGAGATATCAGTACAGTATAATCTGACCACCCTATATCCGAACTCGGATACAAGTGTTTGTTGTTCACGTGACCTTTTCCAAGCAGAACCCTGCATTGTTCAAACTCATCTTTTCTGCGTCAACGTCTTCGACTAATAAGAACGCAATTGTGCGAAATAGTTTGGGGTACTACATGCCTTGCGCATCATGGCAGACGTTAGCATCTCTGCAAAGTGCAGTCGGTAATACTGTGACAAGAATTGTGACTTTTTGTGGCAAAGTATCTTTGTCAGTTTGACTATGATATTACGAATAAGCAAACAATTAACTTAAACTTTCTCAGTTTTGAAACGCAAAAGCGAATATGTATAGATTTTCTCTAGGTGCATTGCAAGAGTTCGCTGTTTATTGATGCATTGATGTTGAAAATGATGAATACCGATAGCTGGAAAAATACATGTCCAAATTAAAAATTTAAGTTGAACAAATCCTAAGTGCAGGTTCATACTCAGGACTGCCCTGGTCGCTGATTAAGCAGGATATTTGATAATTTGACGTCATTACATTTCAACGCGTCTTTAGCCAGAAACTTTAGTTTTCATGAAAGTTAGCAAGCGTCAAAGCAACTCAAGTATTATACATGCATTTAAAAAATCATCTCCTGCAACAAGTAGGGTTGCTAATGGTCCTTTATCTCAGAAGACATTCCTAATCTCCTCTTTTGTCCTTGTCCTTGTTGACACTGATAAAAGACGATGATATGTCCTTATTTTCAAAATTTTAAATAAATTATGTTAACCCTGCGAAATACCTAGACTTGTATGGCTAGCTAACACATATCTAGACTGAATCTTCTTTAAAATCAATTACATGGGTGTTGTAGTAAAGCAACATAAAGATTCAGATGGCCACAAAAGTAAATCAAGAGCTATTGCTTTCAGTTCTCTTTTGGATAAATTTGGGGTAAATACAAAAGATGTTGTTTTTTTCAGAAATAGCTCAGATATATCATGCAGTCAAATACAATCTTTCATGCAATTCACTTGATTGCACCTTGAAATTACAGCAAATTTTAAAAACTTTACCAGGATTCCAAAATTGAAGCAAAACTATCGTGTGGTCGAACCAACTCAGAGAAATTTGTTACAAATGTTCTTAGCAGAAAACCTTTAGAAATAGTTATCAACAATTTGAAACAACATGAACCTTCTCTCTTTGGTCTTCAAGTTGATGCATCAAATCACTAAAACATGTTCAATTTTCTAATTTGGAAAGTGGCACAGTAAATTGTGTAATTAACTTTTTGAGAATTCTGATGGAATATTTAACTGCTTGAAGAATACTATGGAGAATATATAAATGGATCGAAAATAAACGTTTTATTTAAGTGCAGATAATGCAAAGTGCTATTTTCGAGGAAACCATACACCAAAATCCCCACACTGAATGAAAGATAATGTTAAGGCTAATTGCAATGCTTACATTTTACACAATGTTGTAAGGTAGGATCCGAGAAACTTGAACGTGGACACAGACAATGCTGTCCTAAAAATCATTTTTCAATCTAAAGAAGCAAACCTGAAACTTATAAAAATTTTTAATTTATTTGCAGATACAGAATTAGTTGAAACTCTTCGCAACATATCTACCAGGAGGTTGTCTCTGGTCTTTGCTACCATGCATTGGGAGTATATTACATACATGGAAAGCTTTATAATCTCATTTTTAAGCAGACCAAACGATTGCTCCAAACAATCGATCAAACCTCTTTTAATTGATGAATATCAAACAAAAATTCTGCATTGTATTAAAGTCTACTTGTTGTTCTTGAGGCATACAATAAAATATTGAAGGTATCTGTACACGACTTTGAGAAAAATAAAGCTTCAGCAGCTGATAGTTTCAAAGTTTTGGCTGGTCCATTCGTAGTGTGGCCCATATAAACCATTTTGAGTTCGATTTGAAGTTACGAACAGCATGAAGTGCTTAACGTTTATCAAAAATTCCTCCCAAACCTGCCCTTTGTGAAACGAAAAAAAATTTGTATTCATCCAGTTTTTTCCGCCCACTGGAGCACATTGCCTTTTTCTGTTCTTTATTGCAATTAGAAAAAGTTGGCAGTCCTACCTACAAGCAGTGTTACCTCTTGAAAGGTTAGCTTTTGGCAAGCATCAATTTCCAGCAAAGTTAGTGCAGCTTTGCGTACCACTCTCCCCTTTGATGCTGCACGCGGTAAACATGGCAGGCAGGGCATCAGTTGCGAAGCTTTATTTACAAAAAGATACTGCTGTTCATTTTTGAATAGATAGCTTTCAAAGAAGTGCTTTCATTTTTGTACTACAGATGCTTGGATGAGATTATCATGCAGCGGTTTGACTTTGAGCTTCGATAAGTCGTTGACAGGTGCAATTGGTGCTCACTCGAGCGTGCGAAAACTGTCGGGTTTTGCAATCATTTCACAGTCAGTTATCTGCTTCAATAACTTTGTAAGCAGAAGACGTCAAAGCTGCATACATGCCTAAAAGAGCTTGTCTTTACGATACCCCGCACCTTTGCCAATCAGCTCATATCACAGTCTGTGAATATGTCTTTGCTTTGGTCAAATGGCGGTGTGACCAAAACACTGTTGAATAATAATATAATCAATTTGATTATGCATTGCCTGGTTACAATATACAGTACATCGTTACATATAAATTGTATAAATCACAACACCATGATATTGTCTTTCCAAAAATAAGCAAAAGCTCGAAGTCTAAAGAGATAAAAGAATATTGTGAACCTTAAGACCTTACTGTTTTCTCCAAATACTGATTTTGTGTTTACTTTAAACTTTTTGTTAAAGTGATTACGCAAGAACTACGTTTTAGTTTACTGCTTTGAGTTTCGGTATAGATTTTTGAAATGGCTAATGAAAACCAACGAAATTACCACTTACGGTATGTTTTGAAAATGGATTGTGCAACTCCTGCTCTTGACCAGTTGTGTGCGTCCCCACAGACACATGCACATGAAAAGGAGCGCCTGCAATACCTAAACATGGTTTCAAGCAAGCTGGAAGAAATAATGCTGCATCATAGCGAAACTACGTTAGAAAGTAGGAGCCGGAGTTTGCGCGTTTTGACGAACACTCCTAATACAAGCAAGCTTCTTGCTCATACCAAATAAAAAGTTTGAATGCATCAACAGAAGGTTATGAAGCTATTTTGCTGTAATGCGACAAAAGGCGTTTTTCACAAATAGTAACAAATTTACAGGCATTTAAAGTTGTAGTGGTATTTCCATAACAACATATTACACTGACAAGCTGTTTCTGTTCCACGTTCAGATTTTGTCTGGGAATTCATATCTAAGAATAAATACCAGATATTTTTTTTATTATCTAAAAGGTTTCATCAAACACTAATTTGACAGTGGGCTGTTTTTTTATAAATATTCGGTGAATTTACCCAAGTTCCACTCTTTCATCCCTTGAAAACAGAACATTACTCTTTAGTTTGAAACTTCTTTCACCAGTGAAATAATTACAATTCAGTTTTATGCAGTGATAAAGCTACTAACAATTCGTTCTTCATTTAAAATAAGGAAAACTTACGCAACTTTTTTTTACGTAATTAAAGAAAGCAACAACTTGATTTTACGCAGTGATGCGTTTGCTTGCGTTGTGCTGAGTATACGCAAATTTGTTTACAAATTCAAGATCTTCAAAATAAATCTCAAGAAGATTTTTTTGGCTTTAAAATNTGATTCTGATTAGTTTTAGATTTAAGGACAGATTTGGAAGCTTCCCGCAAAATTATGAATGAAATATTGCAGTAAAATCACCCAACANTTCATATACAGTATATACTTATTTTCTTTCGAAATAACAGTATAAGATGAATAGTTTTTTCATCACGTATTTTCTATACACCCGATNTTATAAATTTGACGACGGAGTTATAAGAAACACTAGTAGCAGAAGCCTCTATGCTAAAGAAACGGGAGTGCAACAAAGTTACAAATAAACAAAAGACTTAGTGGTGTTACATGTTTGATATAAGCGGAAGTTTTTCATTTTCTCCGGCAAAAAAACGTTTTTCTCATGTGTAGTCGATTTAAATACGATAAAAATTGACCAGAACCGAAAACAAATTTTTGAAAATGGAAACGTTGCCAANAATTAGTTTTNATTTTTTGATTTCAAATCTAGAAACGAAAGAAGTCGCCAGTAAAGCATTGCCAAATTCTTTACAATAAACTAAAAGTTATACTCCAGTTCCTGTTCACCGTCTACAGCCATGACTGCGCAAGTTTTATTTCAGTGTATGTTGTTGAGAATGTTGTCGAATTTCTATTCGACGAACCAACCGTAAGCAGTCAACAGTAGCTGCATCTTCCTTAAGTTTGCGCATGTTTCGGCAATTCAAGGTTTGATATGCTTTATTGGCTCTGCTTCATACCTAGCACATATTTTTGAAACTTTGAACTACTTGACTTTTTCACAAAATGTAAGTAACTGCTCAAAACAAAAACCCTCCATCTGAAAACATTTTGATATATATCTGATTTATGGCGATTTAGAACGATCATACGATCTTATCTGTTTGATCATGTGAAGAAGATATAGTCGACAATATCTTTTTAGGAAGTTTCACTACATTAAGAAAAGCTGTCAATCCTCAAAGCGTATGATAACAAATTTTAACGTACACTTCAACATTAATCTAACTTTCTAATGCCCATCAGCTTTACTGGCAACAAATCAAAGATATAAGAAAATAACGTTTTTCGCCAGTTTGATATATTCCTAAAGTTTGTTAAAATTTGCCTCATTTTCTAACTTTCATGCGCCTGAACCTCAAACGTGAGGTTAAAAGAAAGATTGAAAAGTATTTTATAAAGAAAAGAAGATATTCCTAAAATTTTGTTGGAAAAAGTAAAGTCGGCATTTTCTATAGTACACAGTATTTTTGATAGTAATGCATCGAGAAACAACTATGTGTTTGCGTGGAGTGCTTCATATGTAAACCTTTGCAAGCGAAGTTACAAACACGTCAAACTTATCCCCTTCGTATCACATTGCAAAGTTCAGGTCAAAAATAGCATTACAACAAGAGATCACAGTCAGCAAATCTATACTAACGACATTTGAACTTCAGCAAAATCTATGAGAAGCGGCCTGCTGCCAATGTTACAGGAAAAGTCAATCAATCACGATCTGGAGACCGACGCCGCCGTTCGATTGAAATTAAATCATTTCGTCAGCGAAAGACTTTGTTCCTCTTTCTCTCATCGTGCTTTCTGTAAGACGTTATTTAAAATCTGCAGCACTTGTCAAATTCAAATACAAAGATAAAGGAAAGCCTTAGGAAAGAGTTTTGCTAATGCTGATGCTGAAGGTGTAACCTCAAATTGAATGAAGAAGGGTTTTCAGTAGATGCACAAAATGTTTTTATAGAAATACCCGGACACTACCAAAGTGTGCTATGACCCGGAAAATGATATTTACTTTTAGTGTCGAAGCATAAAGTTTCCCATGCAAACGTTCTCCAAAGAGATAAATGTGAATATTGTTGCATTGAAAAGAACGGCTATCTTTGACCAATACTAATCGATAGTAGCGTAAATATTTCAGAACAGCATGAAAAAATCGAAACTATGTTTTCCGAGCCTTCAAGCAACAAACATGTTTTCTGCCCATTACTGTGATTTAAGAAAAAATGGAGTTTGACTCATGCTTTTGACTGCCAAATGCTTCTTTTTTTGCTATAAGGAATGGTTACCCTACTATCTGCAGTGTTCCTTTTTAATCTTAAGGAGTAACCTTCACCTGTTCTGAAAATCTGTTTATACAGTACTTCTGGATCGAAGACTGTCTGCTGTAGGTTCCAATATCGAAATCACCCGGATCTGATGTGGAAGTGTACACTGCAAAAATAGAATTGCTCGTGCCTTAGCAGTAGCACTCTGTGTTCCAAGGACAAGCAAAACTTATTGCAATCGTTGATATTGATGAGTTGTGATGGAGATGGTATTGATAAGGAGCTGAAGAAATGACCTGCTCTTTGAATATTCGTACAATCAAACTATGTAATGAAGGACATGCCACCACAAACGCTTGCTATAAACGTTGCGCAAGTTCTCCTACAGTCTATTTTTCAGTT
>JGI24021J15306_10002754_pt1 | contig 19308 bp, 18 predicted proteins | sample Ectturendosymbi1_FD_15306 | JGI IMG/M metagenome (IMG submission 15306)
CATAACTTTTACAAACGATGACGTCATGAATTACGTCATAGGGGCCCACCGGTAAAAATTGCCCCGGGCCCCCCTACCCTTTAATCCGGCTCTGCAAGCAGGTGCGTGTGCAACTAATTTTCTCAGTTTATTATCGGTAGATTATTGACGTCTTTGAAAAAACCAAGGCTAAAGAAGTTCGGACATGCTCATCTGTCGCAATGCCGAAGGGATACATGGTCAAGGGAATTTTCACAAGTCACAGACCATCTTGTTTTGCATGCAGTTGTATCGTGCAGTTCCGACTTCCTTTTTCGTGGTTTAAATTGTCAACTTTCGATATCATTTATAAGTTGACCTTTTGTCTTTAAGTTTTTGCCTTTAATCGAAATTTTAGGACGAGGATTCCTTTACTTTGTTGAAAAACAAGAAACGAGCAATCACTCATGGGAAATGTTTGGATACTGTAATCTGGACAGCTTGCACACCTCCATTTTTAAACGTATGATGCTGAAAGCGTTTAAAATTACTCTGTTGACACTTGGCCTGGTACACTTTTGATGTTGCTAGGCAACGCAGTGTAAATCAGATTGTAGAAACAAGGCATGCCAACCAGATCACATATCCAACGTGCACAAAATTGTGTATTTTGTTGATTTGAGATGATTTCACGTGTGGGAATTCAGCCAGCAAGGTTTGTTTGGTAGCCAAGTCTGACCAGACCACGGGTTCACTACTGTACGAGAGATGAAGTACACTTCACAACACTGCTGTGAAAACCAATGGAGGGCAAAACGGCCTTAAATCGCGAATGCGGTTTTCCGAATTATACAAAATCATGGTGACTAAAGTTACTTTCGTAGGTTTTAGGGGGGAGATCGCCCCACCCCTGAATCCGCCCGTGGGGATTACACTTCTGTAACTATTACCTGCTATGACGGCAAATTACCCAGCCTATCCTCTGAAGACGCAGGTTATACCACGCTCATGGAGCCAAAGACGGTGTGTCGCCTTTGTGTTTCGGTTTGATTTGCTTTAATCACAAGGAGCTGAGAAATAAGACTTCCTTTAGTTACTCTGGCGTTGTTGGAAACTCACTTTTGCATACAAAAGGCCGCAGCAGGGGTGGCCAAATCGTTCGCCTTTAAGCCAGCAACTATTTTGTTTGGGACACCGCCTCTCAAAGCACAAAACGACATGATATGCTACAAATTACGGGGCATTGCCCCCTTGGAACTTCCTGGCCACACCTACGGGCAGCAGCACTTCAAATAGCCAGCAAATGTAGAAGTGCTGTTGTGGTAGCGGCTACTGCTCTGTCATATGCACCAGACTTCGCGTATGAAATTCAAGATTATCTGGCGTTGCTTTTGTTGTCAGAAGTTCACCAGCACCTGTCGCAGTGGATTCAGGTGTTACCAACCCACAATGTAGTATCGCTATTATAGCAAAGTTTTCTACGTAACTCCAACCTCCACACGCAGTTTCCAGCGTTCACAGTTATTTCACACGCAATAACCATGCAGCACATGAAAATGATAGAAACTACAACCCCAAACCACCTGAAACACTGCAACAGCAGTTCGTAGTACGTTAACGAGAACAAGCACTTTCGCTTCCAGCAAGCTTCGCATTTCGAAGACCTAGAAACAAAACTCCATCAGAGCCTTGAAAGTCTGCTGGCGAAAACTGCGAGCTGATAATTGTTTCGGTTTATTAACATCTGGTCCAACACTGTCTCCCACACCATTAGGTGAGGATGAGTATTAACAGGAGACGTGTTTCAACTATTACTACACATTGTAACAGTAAGTTGACATAGGATGTCACTTCTCTAAACCGTATGTCCAGGTAGATAACTGCCAATGCATTCACAACTTGTTAACGAATGTTAATGGCGGTTATAAACATTTTTCAAGTTTTATGTAACGGTATAGGACAGGCAAAGGTTTGGTAGTGTGGGTTTTGATCTTCTTTAAACTGATCAAATATGAAAACGCCGCTGCTATACCATGCTTTGGAGAGAAAAAAACGAGGACTAACAAATGAAAAACCAAAAAGTGACTTTGGAACATATTTAATATTCATGTTTTGAAGAACCATTCAACTTTGATGTTCTAGCATTTTTATCAGTTCTGGTCAATAAAACTCATCAATGACAGATCCACACGTGGGGTCGGATAAATCACACAGGCTGCGAGCAACCCATAATGTCAGAGACCTGGGTTTCGGTTTGTTTAGCAAAGCGCAAGCAGGTTGAAACGCACGAAAGCTGCGCAAAGCTCTAATTGATGACGATCGGGTGGTGTGCACGCAATGCAAAATCAATGACGTATACAGCGAGATAAAGAAACGTTACACGAAGTACGGTATTGCAGCTTGCCGAGGGCGACGTGCTTCATACAGATTCAACACTAATAATAAAACGAATGTACCGTTGCGTGATGTAAATGCAGAACCGTAACACGTTTTTTTTCCGCTTAGTTGCCAGACATGATTGATTATACCACGACTTGAGTGCCAACAGGCTATCGCAACAGCCACTTCACGAATGCCAATTGATTTCTCCACCTCGACATCACGTGTATCCCAGTACTAGACCTTACGCGGCATTCGCTAAGAACGACAAGGAACCTGTCACGATTTGATTTTGAGAACCGTTACAGCAACGCAAGCGGTAAACCGTGGAAAAAAAGTCCACAATAATGGTATGTTCAGTCAGTCAAGTTGGTGGATGAATTAAGTCGTATGAGGAATTGGATGCAGCAGATCATTAAAAGCAGTTAAGCAAGTGGTAAATGCTGTTAAAAATTAAGTACAACTTACAATGTACGAATAAGGGACTGTACTCTTATCGCACCTGACAATAAACAGCGGCCAGTACGACGAAAGGATCCTGTGCTAACGTTTGATAGTGGCTGGGTTGTTCTTGCGCCAGCAGAACCCAACTCTTTCATTTGCAAATCGGGTTGCCACGGTTGTCGATCACTTAATCTTAAAGCAGTGCAAAACCCAAGTTGAAATGCAGAAATGGTGCTGAGAACATCAGCAAATATTCGCAACGTGATGACGCAATGTTCGAAAATGAGCAGCACCGGTCACATCACATTAACGTCTGATTCTGTAGTTCACCTCTGAGCGAGGTATGTTTCGTGAACAACCCTTGGTGAAACATATACGCTCTTACAGAAATAGTGGCAATGAATGTCCAGCGCAACAACACTTTTTAAAAAGCGCAGTGGAAAACATTACTTGCTCTCGCCACGTAATAATACTGGGATTGACAGGGGAGGAGGAAATGAAAGTACAAGTATTAAAACGCGCGCAGATCACATTTAAGTAATACGTACACAACCAAAATTTTCTCTCTAACGCATACTTCCAGCTTTTGCAAAACTGAGGTATGTGGACGTCAATCAACCAATTGACTCCCAGCCACCAATGCGAGCGACACCACTTGGTTTGATTTACCCAGGCGTACCGCCAGGCCCGCAACCAGTGGGGGCAACCAAGCAATTACCCTTCCAAAATTTTTAAAAACATGTTTAGTTGTCAGGTACAACGACGACAAGTCACAATGATTTTGCCTACCCGGAAAATATCAGCTATTTGCCGCCTTGGGTACAGCCAAGAATTTGGTAAGAGGTGAGAGTTGAACCAAAACAACCTTTGAAAAATCGGGAAATTCTCGTTATTGGAATCGCCAAATGTATGCACCTATTTACTAGATAAATGACTGTACTCACAACTTAAAGTTCTCTAAATTGTTGCCACACCTTTCGTTGAGTTGGAGTGTAAATACCTGCAGTTGCAATTAAGCAAGTTGTAAAGGGGGGATTTAACCCCATAGTCTCCTGACTACACCACTGAATTTACCCAAAAACATGCGGATGACGATGGCACTAAGGACGAGTTGTAGTATGACACAGAAAACACAGCTTACTGAAGTACATCTTGGGCATCATAAAAAATTGAAAAGGTCATGGCATGCAAGCATGAAACCTATGTTAATTTTCACCACGATTTCAAGTACCAGTGGATTGTTGAGTTTATACCAGGTCAGAATACGGATATTTTTCAGTGTGGAATAAACACTTTTGATGAAAACAACATCTTGTAAGTTGTGGCATTCAACCAACTATATATTGGTGAAAAGGTCACAAGCCATTGAAAGTGGTGCCGCTGAAAGACTTGTGATCTGAAGCACATGACAGGTTCTTGACTTCACAGATAACAATAATTTCGTAACCCTGATAACAGTGTACCACCAGTATTTCGCGTATTGCATCAAACATGATTAATTAGGCTTCAAGCACACACAGTACATTCATGCACAAGTACAATTCCAGGTACTATCACATCATGTTTTCGCTGCAAAATTTAAAATTACTTCATGCAGGCAAAGTATCTAAAGGAAAGTGTTTGGTCAGGTACAAAAATAAACGCTTGCTACAGATCACAATGATTTCGCTTATAGGGTAGATAAGCTCGATTAGTGCAAACCAGAATTTAGTGAACAGTGATGCTTTGAGTACTCAGAACAACTCACCTATTAAACAATTCAATTTAAATAATTTAAAAAGGACTTTACTCAACCAATTAAAAATAAATAAGGGCAAACTTGTTCAAAAACCAAAGTAAAACCGAAACATTACAGCGACTGAGCGGATGTCAGAATTGCGCGATAGAAATCGCAACACAAAAGTAGCGTAAGTTGCGTTCAATGGCGTTTCACTGCCGTGCCTTCGAAAGTTCATGCGAACCAGACTTGGCATTGAGTCAATAATGGTTGCTTTGTCTGGAGTCAAGAATCACACCCCATACGTCGAAAACGAACTCCTGTGGGAAACCGAAGTCGCCAAGTTGCTCGCTTAGGGTCGTCACGAAGTCGTCAGGGTTCTTTTTGTCTTTGCCGCATTCCCAGATCGTGCTCGCTACACACCCGAAACATGGAAGAGTATCGACACATGCCGCACTTCGGCGAAACAAAACTAAAGTTACGTTTAGAGTTTACACAATGACAAAACATATTTGCTCGATATTCAGCAGCACAATAAAATCATTTTGCGTATTTTCAACAGAAAAAGCAGCGGGTTAGCCAGCGGCTAAGTTGGTGCTTGAGCAGGGCCGGCCCTAGTAGATACGGGGCCCAATGCAAGACCTAGGCGCGGAGCCCCTCTGAGCAGTGATTTTATGACGTCATCGTGTTCCGTCAACCGTGTTACGATCGTGGTAGAGCGCAGATATACAGTGCAACACTAACACGAGAATTGAGCACGTTTGCTAACGTTCGAGACGAAATTTGCTCGTTCCGACGAGAGCGTACTTTATTAACAATGAAATTGATATGTCGTTTCTACTGAATTATCAAGCGCAAGGTGCATCTGGCAAAAATGAACAATCTACCCAAACACCATAACGCGGGTCCCAATGCAGCTGCATCGGTTGCATCGGCTTAAGGCCGGCCCTGTGCTTGAGTTCAACTCAGTTGCAGCAACGACTGAGAAGAACTTGTGACAAAGCGTAACTTTGTTAAATTCTTATTTGAATGAACAACCAATAACTACTATTTCATAGTTTTCGCAGTTGGAAAATGACGCATTGTCGATACGTTTTCTTTGTGGGTGGTGTATGTGGTTGCATCGGCGACCTAATACTGGTTTCAACACAGACGTTAAATCGTACGTTTGAAGCTTAAATGGTCGCGAAAAAATCAAACTAGTATGGTATCTAGCAGCTTCAGATATGAAATTCGTGAAGCACAGACGCGGTAGTTTTCTACGATATGATCTGAGCTTGAACCGTTTAATGAGATCCTTTTAGATAATACACGCTGTTCCTTTGCAACTTACCAAGCTCCCTGTCACGAATGCCCAAGAAGCTGTCCAGTAAATCATCTATTCGGCTCACTGCTTTATCCTCACTTTCGGTTGGCTGCGCAAACACAGTGTTACGAAACTTCGACTCTATCAAATTCATTTCACTACCACAACCCAAGCAAAACACAATACGAAGCAATACTACATCGCATCAAAAACTGCAGTACAACGTACCACTGCCTCTAATGTGGCTGGACCTTTAGACCGCAGCCTCAGTGTCGCTTTGCCCGTTCCTACGTTGTTGCTTGAGACTGGCTGAGGCTTGGCAGATCCTCTCTGCGATATCATGTCTGTGTAAGAAGATATCCAATGTTAAATGACTCGTACTTACATATGCACTGTGACCGATTTTGGTAAAAGCACATTTTAAAACTTAAAAATTTAACAGTGGAATCGTACGGAACTTGGATGCTTGGACCACTGAAATACATATACATTGGAGTGTACGCAATGTGTGCCATTACACACTGCTTATTCACGCATCTTCATCAGTCAATAAGTTATTACAGTGACACATTAGGTCTAGGGTTTTACAGCGCTGACGAGCTATTGGTTCGCGAATCACGGCTCGATGGTTTGAACTGTCGCACCATCGAAAAGGGAAAAAACATCGGCGAAGGTTTCGAAGCTTTAGTACTGAGCCGCTGCCGCACCGAACGGCCTTCGCTTTCGACATCACGAGGTTACAGCCAATAAAACAATGCGAGATGTATTGATAATGGCATGAATAATGCATCATACGGCAAGTCTACGACCGGATAAGAAATTGTTGAGAAGTGCACCCAAACCACAATCATCAGTCTCGCATCACCGTTCGACAATAATTAACCATTGCATGCAACGCACGAACAGACGCTAACGCAAACGCGCCCAAGCTTACCGAATGCTTTTTGGGGTTCAACCAGTTGCAAATTAAATGTAGTTTCCAGTGGCAGGTCTTTTAGCAACCTCGCTACCTGGTAATGTCGAAAGCCCACAGTGGACTGTTCGCCAACTCCCTGAATGTGGTCGCCAACACAAATTGTTTTGCACCTGTCTGCAATGGAGTTTTGCTGCAACGAAAAATAAGTAGCTTTATGTTATCTTCCATATACGATGTTATCCTCTCTTAACAGCATAGTGCAGAAACTGCAGCTGCCTTAATTATATGTTCTAAACCACGCTGCTCCATTGAACGCATGAATAACAAGAAAATCTCCATACAACATCCATTACATGGCAATGGTGCGTCTGTCCTGAATGGCAACCATGGCAAAGTTTAAATGTGGGCATTTCAATAATTTTACCATAAGGTATAGCAGTGTTTTTTAAGGTTTTTAAAAGGGTGTCGTGGTTGAGCTTTAGGGTGTCAACACCATTTTCCCTTCTACAATGTCTGATACTTTTACTGATTTTCACAAAAACATAAGTTTCTGTCTTATTTGAATACGACATTTATTTTTGGTACACAAAGTAAAGACAATCTCATAAATAGAAAGGTTCAATGTAGGCCTACATACTCATTCATTCACTCATTTTGGTGCCCGCTTTTCCTTTGGGGAGAGTCGCAGGGGCAACTGCCCTATACCTCACGATCATCAGCATGCAATTTCAGATAGTTCTGCTGTTTCCACACCAAGACGGGTCCAAGCAAGGTCGGAGATATAGTCACGTCACCTGGGCCGCTTTCCAGTGGGTGTATAGACTGTAGCCCGAAGGACTTAGTTCGCCATTATTTGCTGGGACATTCTGCATATGCATGGTCAACTAACATAGCTGGGATCTCTCGATTCGGGGAAGTGGCTTGACATTCCGGGCTTCATGGATTACAGACCTGTGCTCCTTGTCACGAAGTGTCACACCGTGGACTCATCGCAAACATCCCATCTCTGTCGTCTGTTCTTTTGTCAGTATACTTTCAGTCGTCACCAAGATTCATGACCACACGTGAGGATCAGAACAAAGACGATTTAAAAGCTGAAAGCTTTGCGGTATTTGAAAGCATCCGTTTCATCACGGAGCAATAAAGCTCACGCAGAACCAGGGGCGGATCCAACGAGGGGCGATCGCCCACCTTAAAACCTACAATACCTCAATATTTTAGTGCTGATTTTCGTTCCTTCTTGGTCGCACGCAACAGAAAATCGATCAAACGCGTGCTGAAGACCCTGTTGAGAAGATCCACGTGTGCAGTACCAATTCGTCCGCAAAAAGCAAACGGTTCATCCTGCAGTTCCCAACAGTGACACCCTCGTCGACGCGTCTATGACTGTCTATCCAATTCATATAGACCAGGGCTCACCAAATTTTTGGGAGAGGACCACATAAGCTATTGCAAAACAGTTCGAGGGCCGGACATCTTGCGTAATGTTATTTTTTAGGGATATGTTACATTCTACCAAATCAACACATTTTTCGTAAATATATTATTTTTTCATTTTTGGCAAAATGTATTACGGCCGGGTGAAACGGCTTCACAGGTCGGATTTGGTCCGCGAGCCATTGTGTAGAGAGCATTGATATAGACAGAACAGTGGTGACAGCACACACCATTGCCTGGGTCCAACACCAACGCTGAACGGTTGTGATTTACCTCCATCCACACGGACACAATTTTCTGTGCAGGAATACAGTTACTTGATGGCCAGCAAGAGGCACCAGTCAACACCGTTTCTCCCACAACACTCACAGAACGTTTCATGGGGAACCCGGCAATACACTTTCCATACTTTCCCGAGGTCGACAAAACATGTCTATACTTCTTTGGCATGCTCCCAGGATTTCTCGAAGATTTGCTGAAGAGTGGAAATTTGTTCTGCAGTGCTACGGCAGCAACGAACTGGGTATCATCCAGCTTTGGTTCAATTATTTTCGTGGCATCATGGCATGCGCTCTTCCTGGGAGACTAAGCAAAGAGATGCCGCGGTAGTTGGTTCATTCACCCCCGTCTTCCTTTTTGTGTTTAAAGATGATCAATTTGCCAATCTTCCGTAGAACTGTGCCCTTCCAAAACGCCATGCCACTTAACACACAACCATCCGGCGTTCTAAGTTCCCCAAATTCACTAACAAACTTTTCACAATTAGCTTTAAGGTCGGATTTAGCAGCGGCATCAGAGAGCTTATTGATGCACAGTTCTACGGAAGCTTTCANCTGCGCAAAGTTAAAATATCCTGCCAGAAAAACTTTGCTCAGTTCTGTCAGGTGAGGTGCATATGTTGACAAAAGGAAAGCAGCATGTTGAAATTTTTTGTTTTCATAAGTCGCAATAAAACAACGCACATTGCATCATTTTTATTTTCTGAGAGTTGCTTCAGTGCGGCCTAAATCTCACTCCTTGCTCTCACAGCTGCCTCACTCGACAACCACCTTGTTTAGAATGCGCGCTGCAACTGCCGACCTTATGTCCTTATTGTAGTTTGATGCATCGCCAGGCAAGCCGATCGCAACGGTGAAACAGTAAACCACTTCCATAATTGCAAGAANGTGTTTTCGCAGTTTTGTACACCGTACTGTACAAATCTGCGGCAGTATAGTAAGAGGCCGAAGCGCGGCGGTGCCCATGACAATGCACAGATATCTAACTTACAATTGCAGCCATCTGTTGCAGTGGCCACATGCAGGAAAACATGTTTTCCTCAATTCGTTTCACTTCAACATAAGGCAAAACCATATCTTAGCCTTCAGAATATAGCATGTCATTGCAAAATTTTAGGGTGTCATTTTGACACCCAAAAACGGCTTAAAAAACACTGAGGTATAGGCACATTTTTCACGAAAAAGAAAGCATGACGCAAATAAATTCATATTTTAGTGTTCTTTTGGTTTTCAGTAAGTTGTTGTTTTCTGCGTTTATCGGAGTATTTTCCGGTGATTTAGGGTTTTAATGTATCCATCCACATCTGGATTCGACATCATTTATCAAGTTTTGTTTCTGAGTGTTGGCTAGTGGGCCCCTACAGTGGCCAGTGGGTCCCTCCTTTCAGCTAAGTTTTCTCCCTAAGCATTGTTTACAGTATTTTTTTATTTCTGTTTCTACTTTGACAAGCACCAAAAAGGGGCGCATTTATATCAAAGGGGCGCCATTCAACGGGGAATAGAACTCACAAAAGTTTAGGGGTGAAGTTGCCTCAAACTGCCTCCCTTGGATCCGCAACTGTGCGTAACAGTCAGATTCTAACAGCCACGGACTTAAATTCGTCTCAACCCGATTCTGACTAAAATCCTCTTGCCTGAATCGTAGCAGCACGGACTGTCTTAGCTTTTCTTAAATCGTAGCACCACGGACTGTCTTAGCGAGAAAGGACGAGGTCTTGTAGAATGGCACGCAAGCGTTATTGTTTGGTCACAATGTCTGGAGTCCTGTTGTGTCACAACACCACAGTTTTGTCACAATGCTTGATGGTGCTGGCGCAACTCGCACTACATGAGATAAGGGGGCTGCGTTGATGTTTGGTTGTGTGGGGCGCAAAATAGAGGTTCAAGAAACTCCAATTCAGATACTGTTATTTTTGCCAAGCAATTCTTGCGTTCCTATCAAAGTGGCGCCTGACACGAGCCATGCCTGCCAACCCTAGATACGCCACTGTTACAAAGTGATTAGCCAAGGTGGTATAGTTTTCCTGGCTATGGCTGAAGGAAAGGTACGCAAATGCAAAACGAAGATTCATGTGAAACACATCAATACGGTCAGTCACAAGCACCAGAACCTCACTTCATAACTTGAACGTAGCGACTGATATTGGTGGTGTCATAGTCGAGGCTGGTCCGTACAAAGCCAAGTCGTATGTTCAAACCTCAGGGTACAAATGACTGAAATCAAAACTTGCTGCAATCCCACCCAAGTCAGAGCGCATGAGATTGAAGCCAAGGCATCCCGTGGTCCTTAAAGTTTTAACACCTCGATACACCGAAGTCAAATTTTCATCAATCTGGATACCCCTTTTCAACAAAGTTTGCTAACAAAGTCAACAGGTATCAAGTCAAAGTTAATCTGGATGGAAGCAAGTCCAAGTTCTTAGAGAATGAGGACTTCGGTCTGGATTTGGACTTTACTTCCCAACACTGTTGGGAATACCCCCAGCATCTAATCCCAATACCCCCTGGGACTGTTGAGGCACCACTTTAAGAATGCCTGGCATAGACAGTCTAATGCAACTTTTGAAAGCTATTTTTCTTGCTGAGCACTTCAAGATAAAAGTTTTCATACAATATATCCTCTGACCATGTAGGACACGAAAGATATTTTAACTGCAAGATTGTTTAACTGGCCATGCAAGCACAGTTGCTCTGTTGGGAACTAATTTTTATATAAGCTTCATGCTTCACTACATTCAGTAGAGCTTTTTCATAAAAATGACAAAAAAACTTGTTGCTTTCTCCCAGTCTCCTGATCCTAATATGATTTTCACCATGCCATGCTCACTATCTACCAAATTAGTGAGCAAAACACATGTAATAAGTACTTCACCCACCATTTTTCATGGATGCTCAGCAACATCGTTCAACGTGACAGTCAGCAATCATGCACTTGTTTGACATTTTGCATCAGAAGTTATTATCAAGCATCACATACTTTTATTCTTTTGACGAAAGGGTAACCAGTTCCATTGTCAGTAATTGTAAGACCCAAAGCTGGCTCATTTTTTGTTAACGTCACACTCTTACTCTGTCCTGTGCAAAAAATGTCATTAATGCATTTATGGAAGTGAGAATGACGCCAACCTGCAATTAACCTATTGATCTAAAGAGAAAGTAAGACAACTGTGAAAACACAAACGAGCCATTTGCAGAAAATTTGTTTCCTAGTAATTCCAAAGAATACATTTATTTTGTGAAAACTGGTTCTGTGCAAGTTTTCTGCCAATCACCAGTGGCTCAGCCATAGCAACATAGACGATCAACGTCGCTTATTTTTGAAGAGAGAATAGCATTTCCTTCCTTTTCTGCACAGAAACATTTCCACAGCAGAATACACTTTTGGAATCACTATTACATACTACTAACAGGACACAAGACATATTTTAATGTTTTAACTTAATCAGAAGTAATCTTAACATAAAATAGAATGCGAAGTCTTCAAAGTTGTGATTATATATATATATATCAAATCAATATCATTTATTGAACACACTTGCCATATCTGTTTGTGGTTCTAATAAAGAAATTTTAAATATTGTCTCCATGAATGTCCATGTAGGATCTATCTCAAACCCCCTTAAATATGCTTGAGGCAAGTAGTTACTTTCATTCCAACATGAAGTGCATATTTTGCAAAATGTTTTATTTTTAGCAGTCATAAACAAGCCTGTTTCATGAACACCACTGATGAGCTAAAGTCTGGATTACTTCCTAATAATGCCATATGAAGTTGAACTATTTTGCCACCAACATTGTTTTGAGCTACATACAACCAAACACACTTCAATCTTCAACAAAATCTAAATCAGGAGTTCCCAACCTTCCTCTGACCATGTACCCCTTCAGCATTTCAATAGATGAGCACATACCCCTAAAATTTCTTATGAAAAATGGTTGAGTAAAATAACAGAAATCCATTGAATTTGATTAGAGCTTTCAGAACTATAAAGGTAGACTCCATTTTTATGTCTCAAAGTTACTAAAAATAGAATGTTTAAAATGGAGTCTGGACCTTTAATGTATCCCTTTAGGTAGGCAAATGTACCCCTAGGGGTACAAGTATCCCAGGTTGGGAAACTCTGATCTAAATCATGGATGAAGAACCATGTTCTGCTTCAAATATGACTAGCACACAAAAGATTTCAGAACCAACTATTTTCAAAACACATTAAACAAAAAGTTTCTTCACTTAGTGCAAACTTTAAGCTAATCACAATAAATACCTCCAAAAGGCAAGATGTCAGAAGGAAGCACTTGATCAGCGCTTTAGCATTTTGTTATGAATAAGACAAAGCTATCTGCATCTTACAAAATACCTTTCACATGAGCAAATATGAAGTCCTCCAATCCTATCTGCCCTCCAAGGAGTCGCTCCATGTCACATTTGTGTGTATTTAGAGTGCAAAAAATAATCTTTAAAGAAAAAAATGAAAGTGCAATCATGCAACATGCCACTGTTATTGTTAATGTAGGCAATTGCAATTTATACAAGTAGTACTTACCTCATCAACAGGTACAGCAAAAGCATTTGCAATCTTGCTGTATAACTCACGGATATTTGTAAACCCTTCAATTCTAGCCGTGGGACTGCCATGGGCAAGCTGCAAAAAAAGAACAATGGAACAAAACAAGCTTTTGTGATACTAGCATCAAAGCTTGACACAAAACTGTCTCAAATATAGGCCTACCTTGCTATCATTTCTTGTCACTGAACACAAGAAGTTCTACATATTATTGCCATTACAGATAGACTGATATGTCAGGCCAATATTTGGGTCTTATCGATATCAGCCTCATTAGGTGTTGACAAAATGCTGTTATATTCCTCACGCATGCAGACAACTTGCACAAAAAGGACAATGAACCAAGTCAAGACAGTTATCTTGCAGCAATGCTAGCAGGTGTGTTTTCATAAACAAGCAGACAAGGTGAACCATGGAGCACATGTTAGCTGTCACAGCCGAAACAAAAGCATCATCATTGATCAGATTAATTAAAAATCATAGCAAAATATTGAAATTGCTGCATTTTGAAAAATTTTACCTCAAAAATCTTGATTTTTGAAGTTTTTGAAAAAAAGATAAGGCACAGAATACACTATATATTTTTGATAATGAAGTAGAAAACAATATTTAAAAATTTTGGAAATATCAGTTATTGGTATCAGCTATCAGTCCATGAATTGCTGATATATCAGTATCGGCTCCAAAAAAGCCATATCAGTCAATCTCTAACTGCCATTGAACAAATCTCATGAAACTTCAAAGCAATCAAGCTGGGATATGGGAACCATTAGGCAGGTGGAAAATATTTCTCCACTCTGGCAACCCCTGCAGCTGAATCTGGCCCCAGCGAACAGGCAAGGCTGTTCTTTGGGACTATAATGTATATGTGAAAGTGTGGTCTACTGAGGTCTAGACAACTTCATGACCCTAACCATTGCCCAGGCTTGTTGTGGAAAAACAAAGAGAAAAATCAACAACTGATGAGAGGTCACTCCAGATGCTACATTCCAGTTGCAGTAAATCAGTGGTTAACAGCAGTCTACTGGTTTTAATTCGAGTTTGCTGAATGAAGAACATGGCAGCACAATGGTGCAAAGCAGTGGTTCCCAACCAGGGAGGAATTTCCACTTTATACTTAAGTTACCTATTCATTGTAAGTGTTGTATATCTTTTTTAAGATGACACTGGCTCTTTCATGGTATGGTTTATTCATGCATGTTTGTGACTCGAAACACGAATGCAGCAAGAGGAAAAACAGCAGCATCAAAGATCACAAATTAATTTCATGTTTATGAGAATATGAAAACATCAGAAGTGTCAGGTTTTACAGTTTAATGATCATGTTATAACATGTTAAATCACAAAGGGTTGGCGAAAGACCACCTGGGTCAAGTTCTCAGCCAGCCCTGTTGCTAGCACAAACCAATTTTTAATTGGAGATGTTTCGCAAGTAGTAAAAAAGCAACAAAATGCGTCGAATCAATTAGTCATATCACTGTATATTTGTAACTTATTGAGTGGACTATCACACGATTTTGTTGACAAACTTTAGTTCCATCCATTATTTGACATCAAATGGTTTTGTGCCACTTTCATTAATCAAGGTATTATTGTCAATGAAGACAATTGTTCCAATTGTAGTTGATACTAGCCTAAGAACCCGAACAGGGGAGGAATGAAAAGTTGTGAAATGAGCAAAGGGAGGAATGCATCAAAAATGGTTGGGAACCACTGGTGTAAAGCAAGTGTCTCACTGATCAGCTTCCCCTGTCTTACACCAAGCAGGCCCTATCCAATAAGGTGCTGTCCCTTCCACCTTCCTCATCAGGGTAAATAGGGATAGACCAGTGTATAGTTAAAAAGTGGATTTAAATGGTTTGCTTGTAATGGCAACAACTCTTTGTCTCCCTGTTCTCTTTGTCTAGGCAGTGTTGCAACCTCTCCATTGGCGTTGCATTGATTGTGTGATTCACCACGACCGGGATGTGTGCAAAGAACAACACCACATATATGTGGCGCAAACAAGCAATAATAGAGTGATCTCATCGGTTAATCACTATTGTTGCTTGCCGCCACAGTGTGAAGCTTTGCGCCTTGCCGCTGGGCTTTTCCGATTACAACAAAATGGTGCTGTGACCAGGATGTGGAGGTCATGCTGTGTGAAACCTTCACAAAAAGAATGTGCGATCGGTGCGGTTCGTTGTAAAAATGAGGGGATGTTGTTGCAACCTCTCCGTTGGTGTTGCGTTGATTGTGTGATTCACCACGAACGGGATGTGCGCGAAGAACAACACCACATGTATGTGGTACGAACAAGCAATAATAGAGTGATCATGGCATGTGAACTCTATTGTTGCTTGCCACCACAGTGCGAAGCTTTGTGCACTTCCTGCTCGGGCTTTCCGATCGCAACAGTAGCCAGAATATTCGAACCATACAACCCAGATATTCTAGTGACCCAGACCACAGCATCTCAAAGGAAGATGGTCATGCTGGGAAATGGACACAAAGGATTACTGTAAAGCAGCCGAACAAAATTTCATGGGTCAGGCTGCATCAAGTACAACCGTTTAACTGATCAGGACATAAACAGGATGAGCCTGGCAGGCACATCCAACAGAACACATCAATGACGCTTCTAATTTCTGAGAATGAATTATGACAGTCCTAACAAAACAGATCTGTTCCACTGCACATAATCTGTGCATATGTACTAACTCTTCCTAGTCCTGATGAGAACAATCATGTCTTTTAAAACAATCTATCTGATTGCATTGAACTCAATACTAGCAAGTGAACATCTTATGTCCATGGAGGTTTCAATGCATGTCTTGGCAGTGATCATGATACATGGCAAATTTCCTTGGAAACACAGCATCAGAAAACTAAATGTAGATAGTTGAGTGTTGGAACTGTGTAGTCAACACTAATAGCATGAAATACAACCTACTTCAGAAGTTTTATGCAAAAATTACATGGCGCCAGCCAAGATTAAAGTACTAATTTTATCCTTTTATCTGGTACAGTGGAAACCACTTAATAGAGCACCCTCAGGAATAGCAAAACCTGCTCTAATAAACGGTTGCTCTTTTATCCAATGTGAACTTTTTGCAATAAAAATAGGGTGTCATTCACACTAGGGGTTCACCAATACACATATCAATCTCAGGGTACTGTATTTTATTCTCGTTGTGAGCACTGTACACAGCATTGTAAAAAGAAAAGTTACTGTATTTTTGGAATATTTTTGACATAATGTATTGCACAGTAGTTGTTGTGGTGGGCACTATTCACTCTTGCCCCTCTTCAGCACAAAAGAACTGGTCAATTTTTGATTGTTTTACTTCATTTTTGCACTAACTGTGTGCAAGCCATGGTGCTGCTACACGTCTACCTGCTCTAATAAGCTAAGAATTTATATATAAGAGGAAAAAGATAGGATAATTTTTTTTCAGCTGAAACTGCTCGAATAAGTGGTTTGCTCTATAAATCGATGCTCTATTAAGCAGTTTCCACTGTATTGACAAGGAGAGCTAACATTGGACAAGTGACACACTTATGTCTAACACGGTGCTAGTGATGACACTGACCATTCTTTAATCCTGTCCACTACAGAAATTGACTATGCTCCAAAATGCTTCAAGTCTGCAGTCTGTAACCACCTTAACACAGCTGCAAAGAAAGCTAAGATAAACTCAAGATAAATAAATAACTCAGATTCTGATTTATGTTCTGATGTATTCATTTGAGTTTGTTTTTTTCTGCGCTCTCGCTTGAGCCTTTCAACTTTATACCTGCAATAATTGCTTGCAAATTTCAGTACCGAGGATGTGTATTTCTACGTGAAATCAATTTCCTATTAAATTTTTGCTGATTGATTCCTTGCTTATTCTCATTGTGGCGAGTCTTACTTGAATCTCTGACAGGGAAACATGTACCAAAAATTGTCTGGCATGCACACCTTGTCCAAAGTTTCTTAGTAGATGAACTCCCACAGTACTTCTGAAAGCTATCATCCTATTATAGAGGTTCTGCATACTACTATTACTTTTTATAATTGTCTTAACGCTGCAAGACAATTACCATGTTTTTCTAAGCATAACACAAAGGTGTGTTGTTACCACAAAGGGCAGGAAGCTTAATTCTTTCTAGTTGTAGTAGTGGCTGTGATGCTGACATCAGTTCCATGACTACTGAGACCCATTCATTTGAGACCACGACATTTGAGACCACATTCATTTTAGACCTATTCATTTGAGACCACTTCATTTGAGACCACAATTGTCTGAGACCACATTCTTTTGAGACCTATTCATTTGAGACCACTTCATTTGAGACCACAGTCGTCTGAGACCACATTCTTTTGAGACCTATTCATTTGAGACCACAATCGTCTGAGACCACATTCTTTTGAGACCTATTCATTTGAGACCTGTTCATTTGAGACCACATTCATCTGAGACCACATTCATCTGAGACCACATTCATTTGAAACCACATTCATTTTAGGCCACATTTAAGTGAAGCTGTTTTGATTTACTGTGAATCAGATTTTTATGATCTATCTTCCACTTCTCTGCAGGGATGTGAAGTTTTGTAAAGTGACCATTTATTTGAAGTTTTGCAAGGTTACGCCCTTCTGTGTGCAATAGTGACTCATACTAGGTTGTAAATGCACTTGTACTTTAAAACACTGCAGACCCCAGAAAACTCTTCATACCTCAGGTATGGAAGGGAACGTTGCACCTCTGAAATGTCATTTAGACCAAGTAAAAGGATTATATGTTTTGAGTTCCTATCTGTTTCCCTTATAAAAGTGCCAAAATAGTTTCAGTTTTTAACTGAAAAATGAAAGATGAGAAAAGAAAAATTGTCTTTTTGTGTTGGTCGACACAATCACAGGAGAAAATCAAATTTTGTGGTTTTTGAAAAGACAAATGCAACTGCATATGAGCAAAACGTCTGACACGTGATCTTTATAAATGCAACTGTTTTAGAAGATAATGTGAATTCTGAAGAAAATCTCACAATGTCTGAAAAAGCACATTGTATTGGGACAAATAATCAGAACATGTTTCTTGCCTGAAATTCTTGAAAAAACAGATGCGGAGACTTCTTCATTTTTACTAAATATATTTCAAAATGATCATCACTTGAACATTTTTAGCTAGTTTTGCTATACTTCAGAATTAACGTTATTTTGCAAGGGCATGACCTTACAAAACTTCAAATGAAGAATCACCTTGCAAAACTTCAGGTCTCCTGCAAAGAAGTGGAAGGCAGATCATAAACTATGATTCACAGTAAATCAAGAGCTTCACTTCAACGTGACGTAAAATGAATGTAATCTAGAATGAATATGATCTCAAATGAATGTGGTCTCACATAAAAAGTCTCATGTGAATGTGGTCTCAAATGAATGTGGTCTCACTTGTCTGCACACCGCAGACATCAGCTCTGTACTCCACTGATGAGATCACAAAGGTCAAAAAGTGTCATCTGACGATCAGTAAAAAGTTCCACTACCACTTTCACCAAGTGATGAGCATTGCAACCAACTGACACCATGTTGCAATGAAGCACTTGTATTGTGCTCACTGACCCAGCTATTTTACTCTGTATGGTATTAGCAAGCTGTGTTTCTGCCACAATCGGCAGACATCCTAACTACAACTTCCTAGTAGGGGCCAGTCGCCAATCCATCTGCTTTGTACTCTATTAGTAAGACCAAAAATCTTGTTCGGTGTCATTTGGAGATTAAACAAAAAACTGATCATGTATGTATTAAAACACACCATAAATGCAATTGCGCCATTTTATTTCTAGCACATGAAACTTATATTGGTAGCAACAAACATGTGAGAACATTAAAAATTTTTAGATGCTTGGTTATGAAAACACATACTAGCACAAATTTGTGTCTAGTCTGCAGGAGTTCAAGCTGCAATAATACTGAGCATGCACATAAAAGTTTGTTTCAAGATAATCTCTAAACAATAAATAACCTGAGCATGGAAAACTAGCTCGGGCTTTGGTGCAGGAGACTCCACTTTGTCTTGACTATAGCCTGTTGCTTGATGATTTTGCTGCTCAGATGAAGAAATCCTTTCTGGATTTTTTTTTGCTCTTCTAAATGGATTGCTAAATGGCATTTTATATCAATCTTCAGTTAATATCAAAAATTTGCACATTCAATTTAACTCACTGAATTAACAATCTTGTTAATATGCATAAAACACACTACTTACAGAACAGACTTTTGAAACTGCACACAAAAAGTGAAAAGTATAAAGAATATGACTAAATGTAATAAGCAAAAACAGTAA
>JGI24021J15306_10002758_pt1 | contig 19300 bp, 11 predicted proteins | sample Ectturendosymbi1_FD_15306 | JGI IMG/M metagenome (IMG submission 15306)
GCGATTTTGGCACTGGTGTAACTCGTGCCTTTTTGAAGTGAGAAGGTACGACACCTGTGTTCAAGGAGTGGTTGATGATGGACAGCAAGGTGGCAGACAATGATAAAAGTCACACGTTGCAATTCGTTACGACGTTCAGGAAACGAAACACCAAGAAATAAATATCGTTTCCAGAGTAAGCAAAAGGATCTCTGTAAATTTAACTTTACCTAAAGTAAATTATGGGTTATCTAGGTAAGGCTCCACCGAACTTTTCATATGAGGCAAAATTTAATTTACAACGCTTTGCACAGAAACGGTTCACGCTTATTTGTAACAATAAAACACTGGGATTTGACGTTTGAAACATGGCATAAGTTTTAGTTTATCAACAAACTTGGCATAGTAATTCAGAGAAACTCTGAGACATAATGATACGTTTGTGAAAGTGCTACTTGTTGTTTCAGGGTACTGGGCAGCAGACTACCTGAATAGAAGAAAAGACGGCACCAGACGAAGTGGTAAGTTCAAGCATTATTTATAAAGGACGAGTTCAAAATTAATGCATTGCAAAGTAAATTTTCGGACTGTTCCTTATTCTTACAAAGCTGCTTAACCCAGCAAGCTGTTAGTAAAAATCTTTCCACAAATCTACATCATTTTTGCATCAGCAATATTATAGTTCTTCCGAGTAAACTTGCTTCTCAGATGCAAATCTCTAAGCTTATTTACGGTCAAAATTTTACCATCGAGTCGGACACAAAACCACAAAATTGAATGTCCATCTTGACGTCTCCCTGTCCATTAAGGTTATGCTTTGTAAGCAACATGAGTTTGGAGTTATTGGACTAAAATCATTGCATAAGCAATGATTTCAATATCCACTTGTAAAAAAAAGGACGCAATGTAGTAAACCTGCAAAGTAAAGAAGCTCTAATGTGAAATAAAATAAAAGTTACTTGCAATGTTTCGCAAATACAAAGCATTCATACATTTTTTCGTGCAGGATGCAAGCACTGTAAAAATAGAAATAAACCTTTTAGGTCAATTTTAAACCCACTTGTTCATCAACACTTCTGATCAGCTTTCAAAACAGAAAGTGAAGTCCTAAGAAGGGTACCCTCTTATTTAAGCGAAAACACTGCTCTTGCGTAACTTTTTGTACCTGCTCGCAAATCGCAACCAAACTATCTGAAATGGTTTTGATCACGTCAGGCATTCCTTAGTTACTTTTGTAAAACTAAGCAGGAAGCAAAATATTTTCAACCATTAAATAGTGTTTCCACTTCCTAATAGTTACCACGAAAACAAATATGTCGAAAGAACAAGTCATATGCGTCTCTGCATAGTGCGTAGAATCGTAGATGATAAGTAGCAGCTCATCATACTCAGTAGCTTTTGCATCTAAGCTAAATTTGTTACAAATAACTGCATGACCCAAAGTTTTTAAAGTTGATATCCGTGAAAACAATACACTGGGATTTCAAAGGTTCAAAGCATTAAATTTCAATACTTACTTCCAACGCACCATATCTACGGATTCTTGAGACGTATTAAGTACCACCTCCCCGGTAGCACCAGCGAGCCAGTAACAGCCATCTAAATTCTGTCGTATCAAAACAGCCGTGCACGAACTGATAACAAAAACTCTTTCCAGCTCTACCTGAAAACTGGCGACAATCCGTAGATCGGACAGGAAGTCACGTGACGACTGCAACTTTGAAGCATTTACGTCCATCCGAAATATACGAAGTCACGATCCGGCTGAGAAATTGCGAAAAATGGTCACCTTGTTCAACTCCTGCAAGAGTTTCAATGGGAAAACTGAGTGAGTATATATTGGTGAGTTGTGAAGCAAAATTCACTTTAAGAGATGAAAACCATGAAAGGGTTTTAAGTTGATCACAAAATTACTGACCATAGTCGTTTCTGATATTGCCTTTCTTGTCTGTTAGATCGAAAGACCGTATTTAAAAGATTTATGACCGACCTCAACCACTTCTTTGACTACTTCGGATATTAGATTGAAATAAATTCTTTACATTTTGTAAATGGCCTGTAACTAAAAAAAATCTAATCTGTTGAGGTCTAAATTATGAGGAGTTCTCTATCTTAACTGTTATGGCTTTAAAGACTCGAGACACCTGAGTCAAATCCTACTCCCAACCGACGGAAAAACGTTGACTTCCCGAAGCAGATGTCACTCTGGACGTTGCTAGAAACAACATTACAGTTCAGACATATCACATTCAATTTGTGGCAAACAGTGTTTTCTGTATAGAATCATTTAAATGGTCTTGATCAAGTACTGCGATTGCTAGATTTGCTGTAGTGAAATGGACCTCAAGCTTGGCCCCCCTACGTAGACCTGGTATACACTGTTCGCGCAACGCGTATTGGCGGCTAGCGGCTTCAAATAAACCTGTTATGATCAAGTGAAGAGCGACTTTAACGAAAACGCCAGCTAAAAAACTGCCTTGTTTTTTCCGGCAGATTACCTGCAATAAATATTCACAAGATAATATAGGAAAAAACATGCTTATGCAGCGGTACAACCTGTACTGCACAAACTGCTAAGATAAGATAGCAGACAATAGTGGTCAATCACTCACGACGTTACCATTGAGCCTTACTTGTCTTGCCGTTAAGACAGACTACAGTCCTTGCCAGCAAGCAGATGAAGTCCTCTAGGACAGTCGCAGCCACTTCACAATTTAAATTAACTTTAGCGACACTATATCGCTGCGGCAAAAATAAAAACAGTTTTTACACTTCCAAATGCAAAGAAAATCTCACTATTCTGCTAGTCTAAGACTGCGGCCACGAGGTTGGACAGTAAATCTCGTGGTCACTTTTTGGGTCACATACGAGTAGGGTGGTAAGAGGCGTGGAAATTCAAAATGTGGTAGATTTATATTAAGTTTGGAAAAATCAATTATCGGTTGGGCATATTAGAGAAAGACTTTGCATGTTAAGCTTGGTCAAAGCATTTAAAAAATCAAGAGCGTGCAGAGTCGCATGTGCGATTTCCAAGCTAAATACAGGTTGCACACCAAACATACCTGATAAATAAGAATCGACATAGTTACTTCAACTGCCGGTTTACCATTTATAAGACTTGTGCCGTTATTCAGTCTGGCAGATTTGCAAAATATTAGAACGGATTTCGTAAAATAAAAAACTGAAGATGCATTTCTGTAACTGTCTTTCTCAGGACGTAGTAACGAGAAACGTAACATATCTGCAACTACGAAGCGTAAACAAATGACGAACCCTGAGTATTGTAATGTCACTGATGTTTGCAGTAATTTATTTTTTTTAATGGTAGCAGAGTTTTTTAAGGAGTTTTAGGGACCCGATTCGGGTCCCTAGAATTGAAAATTGGGTCCCTAGAATCAGAGAAAATCGGGTCCCTAGAATCAGAGAAATCGGGTCCCTACAGGTCCATATGGGGTACCTAACATTTTCCTTAAAAAAAAACTGTGGTAGAGTATAACAAGTCTTCTACGGAAAGCTTTAGAATGGTAACGTTTTGTAGAGTTATAGACGAGCGAAAAATATAAGTATCGTGCATTTCAGAAGTACGTTCATCTCAGTATAATAATAATAATTCTATTAATTCTTGACCATCCCGTTGATATTTCTTAAAGATTGCATAAAACAACGAATTATAATACTTTGCAAAGTTCACGGTGCATATAAATGAAAAGTGTTTGTGGTTTTCTTGCCAATGTTAAATCTACTTTACGAATTCTTTTTTAAAATACAGTCAGATGCTGGATATTTGATGTTGCGAATATCTGATCTATTTATATATTCAGTTATGCATACTTAAAATCTAATCTATTTCGATGCTCGCAAATTAAGCTCTTCACAGCATTATTTGATTTTTGATGTGTTTTCACTTTCAGTAGTTCCGAATATCCAAGAAGTTGGCCTGAAATGGAAAGTATTTTACCCGAATCCATTGCTTGCAGGAAAACCGAACGGACCGAAAGTAACTGTGACCAACGCAACAGCTCACTGCATTAAATTCAAGTGGGATGTTCCGACCAACTCCTATTTCTACACCATTATCACCTATGAGGTAGAACGACTGAATTTTGGCATCATATAACTTTGCACTTAAGTGATTATACATGGTTACTATATCACAGATTTGATCAAACTTGGTTAAATCTTTATCTACAAAATGATAAAACTGTTAAATTCAGACAAATAAGAACTGTTCTCAAGCGTTTCATAGAAAGCAGATCAGACAGGAAATATCCTCTGCTGTGTGGTCTATTCTTTTGTGATCCTTTGTCGGGTGGTCTAGAATTTTTTCTTTCTTTGCCACTTGAGATAAACCTTCGGTTTAAAATCTATGCAGTTAATCTTCAATCATTAACTGGGGTTAGTGTCTGAATGTTTAAAGGAAAAAGAAGCTGATTGGTTAAGTGTCATTGTCGAAGTTACCTTTATACTCTATTTTACAAACTTAGCATAAATTTACAAATATCACCAGACTTGCGAACAAGAAGGAATCCTTGTATTGCACTTTTAATAATCTCGCGTGTGAACCACAAAAGCGCTATTTTTGCTGCACCAAAAAATCAGTAACTTTATAACGTGAACTGTGTAAGGTCAACCGGCCTCGCAAGGTTTTGCCATTGTTCAGACCTTTCTGCATTGATCAATTCACAGTAGAAAACCAAACAAACATCAAAATTATACGAAATATGGTTCTAAAGAAGTAAACTATGAAAGGGAGATTATATCAGATGATAGTATATTCTATACACGACACCAGTGTTTTTAACAATTCAGAAGTATATGCTTTCTCTGTGAAATCTGTGTACCTGAGGGACGCAAAAGTTTGCGGCCAACGTTAGTGGCATAAAGCAGCAATCATGAGCAGTTTCTCATACGAACATCATCTATTGTATAGTTCCGACAGGTTACGATCCTTCCAAAACCAAGATCGCGAACGGCAAGGATTAATCTGCAGACTTACATTATTTAAAAAGTGAAGGTTTGACAAACTCCAGTAAATTCATTATATACAGCATAGTGAGCTGGCGTCACAACATTAACTAACATAAGGTTAGGCATTCGATTTGCTAAACAATGCTGAAATAATTATTTGGCTTTGTTCATCCTCCTAAACTTGCAGTCTAATTTCAACTCGAACCTCTGCGAAAAGGCAGCTTATTAAATTTGAAATTTATTTGAGTGGTTCTATTTGAATAAGATTTCAGCAGTGAACATGTGTACTTTTATGTTCAATCGATTTCCTATTAAAAATTTGCTGATTTGATTGCGTCGTCTTTGCGGAGACTAATGACTTGTTAACCTTTTTGGCGATGCATTTCCGCATTTTTACTTTAGTAGCTCTGCAAATTTGCAAATGCATTTTATATAGTTTTCCGCACTACAGCTAGTTGCTTTCAAATTACTTTCTTTGTGGAATATTTACTATTGTAGCACTGCCGAAATTTCAAGTAAGTACTCTCCACATTGGGATAAGGAATCCACAGGCAAATTTCTAATAGGAAATCAATTTTACATAAAACTACGTATCCTCAGTCCTGAAACCTGCAAGAAATGCTTACGGGTGGAAAAGTTGACGCCAAGAAACCAAGCCAAGACAAATTATTTAATTAATTAGCTAATCCCCAAGGATTAAATAGGGAATTAATTAATTAATTAATCATCGCTTTTTGGCCATAACTTGCCAACCACAAAAGCTAGAAGGCCATGCAAGGACTCTAAAGATGCGGATTTTCGCCTAGCCTATTTGAAAAGAAAAAACGAAGAAATTACCTTTTGTCAATCTTTTCTCAGACGATGACATCATCCAAAAAAATCCCTTGACACCCACCCACTCATGACATCACCCAAAAAAAGTTCAAATCTGAAAGTTCTCGGATTTTTTAATCAAACATAGGAGACTTTCCGCTACCTTAGAGGGCTTGAACAGCTGTCTAGCTCTATCGGTTAGAAAGTTATGACTGAACAAGTCATACAGTGGCTTTGCAGTCCTTAAACGGTTGAAAATTTCACAACTATTTGGGAAAGACTAATTTTTGTATTGTCTAGTTTATTCCTATCTTCCATTATATTCCATTTTGTAAATTGTTGCAGCTTGTGTTATTGGCGTCGGTCAGTTAATTGTGATGTTTTAGTGAAATCAATTCTTTGGCAAAGACGTATTTTCCAGATTTTAATTGTTTCAGCTTGTGTTCTGATTTATTCATGCTTAGTATGGAGTTTGCTTGCTTTCTCTGCTCTTACTTTAGCAATTCAACATTTCCACCCGCAAACATTGCTTGCAGATTTCAGGACTGAAGATCAGTAATTTTAGGTAAAATCGATTTCCTATTAAAATTTTGCCGATAGATTCCTTGCTTACCCCCATTGTGGATAGTACTTACTTACATTTAGATATGTGCAAGTTTGTTTCGACGCAAAATGATGGAAGCAGAGTCCAGTCGGTTGATTCTCTAAAAGCTTACTGAAAACCTAGAACTTTCAATTGCCGAAATTTCTTCATGATTTTGTTTTACACAAATGTTTAGTTTGAATTCAAAGAAGCTTGCAACGATTCTCCAAACGCCGTTCAACAAAAGTCAAATTCAACAGAAATGTATCACACTTTTCTGCACCTCGTCCCATTCACAAGCTACTCCTTCCGTGTTAGAGCATACAACCACGAAGGTCCTGGAAATTTCAGTGACGCGATCTTGGTAACTACACTGGAAGATGGTAAGAATATTGATGTTGTAAGGAAAAAGCTTAATTTACGATGTATGCTCACAAAACTAAGATGCCCAACGATGATAACTTGATGATCATACCAATTCAAGTACACCAACACTCAGCATTCGGATAAATTAAATCGAGCAAGTTTATCGAATATTTGTAGTTGCAACAGCACACGTAATGAACTGCGTTAAAACCACTAGCTTTGGCAACTGGTTCTATTCTATCAGAAAAAAAGTTTTGGTTATCGCAAAACAGAGCTTATTGCCGTTGTTGCCAACCTGGAAAAAGTTCAAGGTATTTTCGAAGCAGGATACTGACCAGTGCAGTGTGTTGACAAGGCTAAACCAAGCACATGTGGTTACTAGGCCGGAAACAATCAGCAAATCATTGTCCGACGCCATGGATGAATTTTGAGAACGATATGCCAAGAAAAAGCTGCCCAGAATCTTTGTGGGTTTCACAAACAGGGTTCCCGTTTCACCGCAGCAAACATGAATCGATTATTGCACAGGGGTGTAATGGGGCGGGAACGCGTGGCAAAGGCGTTCCAACACCTTTTTCAAGTTGTGTATTAAAATGAGTTAGAAGCTGTTTTGAAATGGCTAGTTTTTTGGGTACGTTCCAACATCTTCTTTAGTTAGCACTACATCCCTGTTGTTGCAGTAAATTGAAATGTATATCAAGTATTAGATCAGTGCTTCCAATGATTGGAAGTTTTAAACTATTTTGAAATCAAGATTATTTCAAACCATTGCAAGCTATTGTGATTTTTTAACGTTTTAATAAAATTCGATGAAAAATTGTAGCTTCACTTATCTAGTTAAAAAGTAATCGTGTTTTTTTACCAAGACAACAAGATTTTTCCAAACAATATTGAAGAGCTTTTTTAAAATGAATTGAAAATCATAAAAGAGTCAAGGTTATTAAGTGATGTGGTTCCTAGCAGCGTTTTTGTTTTCAAGAATAGCCAACTATATTATTCAGAATGACCAACCAAACAATTTACGAGAGTTTAAAAAATTAGCCTACCAAACTGTCTATAAATATCTTTTTGTCCAAAAACGAACTTTGTTTGTCTGAGGTTGGCCAGGTTAAATGCACCTTTCAAGTCCAAGTGTTTTAATGAAATCTTGCGCTATTCACCAAATGGGTGTCTTTCTGCATCGGGATTTTTTGTGGAGTAAGGCGCAACTCGCCAGTAATTTCGATACTGGAAGAAGCTGAGTGCAGACTGTAGACACCTGCAAGTAGCTCTGACCTGCCAGCAAGTACAAAGTGCTTTTGTCTTGAACATGGTTCGACAAAATTGCGACCTCAGACCAACTGAATTTCAACAGGAGTTCAGCTTTATCAAAAGCAATTACAATCGAATAATTTTTTCTTGCAAAAATATAGCTACAGTATAAGCGTTTACCAGACAGTGGCTTTAGGTGCTTTAAACGCGCACTATTGAGCGCAATAAAAAACAAATATGGTTTTGGGTTAACTGATGTATAGGAGACGCGATCCTTCTGACCCACAATGTAGATAGACCTGCTTGCAAGGTGCTCAACACCAAGGTTGGCTTTCAGTTCGTGCAGTCAAGTTATTTTGTTCAGATGCAGTTGCAGCAATGTTATATTTGTTTATATCTGCAATTATATTAAGGATGCTTTTCATCTTTAGCGCCAACAAAACCACTTCTTCTTCGAACTGCCAAAGTTTCCTCCTATCACGTGTTATTAGAATGGCAACATCCAGAACATCCAAACGGTTTGATTAGAAGATATGATGTCCAAATATCTGAGGATGAAAAAGCGTGGAAAAATTTAAATGATACTAAAAACGTCAACAAAACAAGTCTTCATGCTTCGGTAAGGAGATGTAATGTCAATATTCTGTGCATCAAATATCGTCACAGGATGCATACTTTCCTGACACTTGAAAATATTTCTTTGCCGCTTGAACTGGCAACAGGCGGCTTGACTTTGTTTCTCACAATTATATTGTTAAATCAAAGGATTTCACAAAAGAAATTCGTTTTCAAAGGATTTCGACACAAGGATGCTGGTCTTTGAAAAATTGCAGAGATTTATTATACAATATTGATACAAATACTTAAAATTTCAACCGTTTGAAAAACACCACGCGTGGGTATAATCCAGTTATCGTTTATCTGTAAAGTGCGCGAGTGCATGTAAAAACGCACTTTTGCCTACTGTGGTGTACTAATCAAGCTTGTTGCAGAACTTGAAAGAATACGTCCCCTACCGCTTCCGAGTGCGAGCAGTAACCATCAAAAATGGCCCCTGGAGTGAAGTGCTTGAACAGCGAACCATGAGCACAAGGCCTCTCAAGCCTCCACATATCACTGAGGTAATTCCAAAGTCTCCACAGTCAATAAAGGTGTCCTGGAATCCGCCACCTCCTTCAGAGTACGTCGGGAATATTACCATGTACAAGATCATCTACACTGACGATATTGGGCAAAACTACCAACATCAAAAGTCACAAGTAATTGTTTAGCATTGTTTAAGCTTTTCGTAATGTGGCTAAAATACTTTTTAAAAGTCCTTAGACATCACTAGTTTGAAACACTGCATGAAACTGAAATCTGGTTTGCAAATTTCAAAACGTTTGCTTCAGGTTCCTGTAATGTACGAATTCCACTGTACTTAGTTGACATTTCGGACATTTTTTATACGCAGGGACCTTCCAAGATGTTTTCAAAGGTGGAATACAATTTAATGATAAGCTTTAAGCTTAATAAACCACATTATCAAATTTCTTCACTTAAATAATACAGACAAAAAGTCATTCTATATGCTAGAAATCCAAAATTCTTGTCGAAGTTGTTCTATTCTTGGAAACTTCCTAATTCAATTACTAGCACGAAAGATATGCACGGTTCTGCAAGGTGACCAACATCAAAGATTGTGCTGAATGAAATGCTTAGGCAATGCCTTTTTACCCGCTCCCCAAAGCGTACCAAGTCCCATTATTACTTTCAAAGCCACGCGTAACCGTTGCATCCACAGAGCGCTGAATGACATTAAATAAATAAAGGTTTTGCATTGCTTTTTCTTTCTTCTTTTTTCAAGGAAATTCTAGGCTCTAACCATTCCGTGGTTGTAGAGGGATTGCGAGAAAATACGGTTTACATATTCAGAATTGCTGCCACTACAATCCAGCAGAGTGAATTTTCCGGAGAAAAGACAGCAAGAACCTCAAGTTTAGGTAAGCATCTCATGGCGGCCTATAGACATACGTTTAAACATTTTTATTTATAGAATGTTTTATCGCCAACTTGGACGTAGACTCCTATCCGAAACGACAGAAAAATGGATTGCGTCTTATGTTTGACAGTGGGAAGCATGTAATTAAATGCAGTTACTGGAGTGAGATGTTCCACCGGGATACATTGTGCAAATGGCACACCACCACAGAGATCCACGGAAAGGCATAGCCAATACGTTGGTATCAAGTTTATCTACAGGGACTGGCAGATTGGAGAAACATTCCCTAGCTGCCTATCTGTGCCTGATTCCTAGACTGATCGCCTTACGTGGCGGAAGATCTCAGTATGCCCTTTCAAAGAGCCCATTTGATGTGTAGGTGGGGCCCTGTCAAGCGTCACCACTCTGGCAAGAGTGGACCTGGGAATAATGCTGGCTAAAGGATATTCCGTTTCACAAAAAATGCATCACTCCCGAATTGATACCCCATCACTGGTTGAAGTTTATTGTCATTCCCAGGACTTACAATTAGACACTTAGCAAGTTTTGTATGAAGCACCTGGTACTGTATATCAGACCTTCACGTGAACTTCTATTCAGAAAAAAGTGGTATACTCGTAAAGCTATACTGTATAGACAAGCCTCTGATAAAAACAGAAATCATGCTTAGCTGACTGAAAAAAGTTGAACAACACTTGCTGAGTTTATAATTAAGTTAGTTATTCGCTTTTTGGGGGATATCTTCCCCCCAGTTCTTCTACCCTTTACCCTGTGTTTGTAAATAACAAAATGCCAAATCTAACCTTTCTCATCGTACTCTCTTCACTAAAAGAAAACTTACGAATTGGATGGTGGAGATTTTTCAACCTCAGTGAACTGAATTTTGTTGACGGTTCGTTTTCCTGCGGACCTGTCATAGTTTTAACTCAGTCACGCTACGAGGCTGTTGGGACCGTAATCACTGAAACAAACAATGTCTGCAGCTGTGGTGTTGCGCCTGTAGGACAGAAAAAACAGGGTAATTACTTTCATATGCATGTAATTCTGAAGTACAATTTTCAGATTTGCAAAAACACTTCGCCACTATCGAGATGTTTGGATGGTTGCCTATTTGCGGTGTTGAACGTCGGGAAGTTTACAGCAATTCGTGTATTGCAAATTACCTGCTGTTTAAATGTAGCTGGTGTCATTGGAATTTAAGAACACCACGCGAAAGGGTTTTTGCCTTGGAATCTTAGCAAATATTCAACAAAGGCGATTCCCGTCGAACGCTGCATAATTTATGTGAAGCTATGGTTATACAAAGCATAGGAGGCGACAATCGCCATGACAACAAAAGACTTGGTACTGTCAAAAAGTTTTTAAAATGCTTTTTCTATCTAAACCTCAGAATTGAGATTTTTAGGGCTGCATTTTCAGAATTTCTCAATAAGAGTCAAAATCACCCTCACAGTAGACGTGTCGCCAAACGGAGAAAAACAACTCAATTAATCATTCCTGGTGTCAAGCGAAATATCTGACTTGCAAAATTTCTGACTGCACGCCATGTGCGCATGAACATAGTCATATTCTACGTATCAAATACGCTGAGAATACTGATGATTAGGGTTCAGGGTTTAGCGTTTAGGTAAGATGATGGGTTTAGCGTTTTGGATTAGGGTTTCATAGGCGGATCCAGGGGGGCTAAGGGGGCTTAAGCCACCCCTAAATTTTTCATGATACGTTTTTTAATAGATGGTTCCCGACACAGAAACATCCATTGGGATGATTTTTTGTAAAGCCTACCCTGAAATACTTACCTGACTTTTTTGCTACGTTAATTCCTACGTTGGGTGTGCATCACCAGGTTTTCAAAAATAAAAAAAAATACACTTTCCTTCAACTGCAGTTTATCACAAAAACTACACTGAAAATATAAGTCTCATTGAGCAATTTGAGCACTTACAGAGTTACTTTATTCTAATATCATACGATTTTTGATGAAAAGTAAGTAGACCATATATAGCGAAGGTGTCAGACATGCCTAAAATTCAATTGTTCATAAAACAAAAACTATGGGCGTAAACAACTTTTCCTTTTGTATACTGCCAACACGACCATAAAAGCATGACCTGAGTGAGTTTCAGCTTTTTACAAAGCTCTGCACCCATAAACCATATCGTCGGGTCATTTGGACCTACCACCTCACACTCATACTTACGTCGGGTCAGCGTTACCCGAACTCGTGACGAACTCGCTCCCTTGCAAAATCTAGAAGAGCGTGGATGACCGCAATCGCACCTATTGCTAGTAACACAAAAAAAATGAAGCTACTGAAGAGTTGAAAGCGCGCCAACTTCCGCTTTCATGCGAATGACCTCATTTGACCCGGGTGACCGTCACCCACGTAAGTATTCCAGGGTTACATAAACCATTTCTTGGACAGGGATAAGGACGAAAATATTAAATGCTCAAAGCTTATTTTGCTGAATTTGAGTAGTCCGAATGTAGTTACTTCACTATAAATGAAACTTCTAATAAACAAGTTTTTATATAAAAAATATGGTCCCAATGTTATAAAAATACTTAATTGTTTACATAAAGTATTTACATTGGATATACTTTATATAAACCGCACGTACGTAGGCGTAGCCAAGGGGGTCCAGGGCTGGATGGACCCTACAAATGTTTAGAATATCTAGTCATTTTGTGCTTTAAACTGCTGCTCGCCTATAATCAAACATTATAACCCACCCAAAAATTTGGGCTGGCGATGCCACTGCGCACGTAAGTATTTAAACTCTTGTTTCATTTGGGTAAAACTGGGCTTCTTGTGGACAAAAGATGAATAAGAAGCAGACTCAGAATAGTCGCTAGAAAGTTTTCAATAGGGGGTATTTGCATTTGTGCGGGGAGGGTTGATATTCTAAAAATTGACAAAACCTTAAAACCTGGCTACGGGCCTGATTCTGTCAAAATTGTGTCTGCAATTAAGGTATTCTGTTTTGAAGGCCATTCGGCCCCGAGATGTAGCATAACGTCGAAAACTTTTTTATAAATCACCATTAGGGGGGCCTCTGTGAGCATTTTGGGGGGTCAGAGTTGGGCTGATTCGGCACTGCCCGTAACCACAGCGAGCTTCCCACAAAATTTTTCGCACTCCTGGAAAAATGTGTTGGACATAAGTTTAAAACTATTGGGCATAGTTCAAAAAATTTGGTCCCCTCTCAGAAAACTATTCGCTCCCTCCAGGTGTTCCAAGGTGGTTACGTGTCTGGTACCGACACCTCTATTTTTAGCAATACAACCCTGCCTGCCAGCAACAATTTTTGCACAAAAGTTCAGCTCAGCACGAAATCAGATGTTTTTTTATCGACCAATCTTCTGCTGTCTCTAATAACATTTTTCCAACCTACCGTACAGTATATCTAAAATTGCGTTACTGCGATATAGCTGCTTTTCGTACAAAAATTGAATGGATGAGAATTTGGTCATTGACTCACTGCAAACTTTACGTTTCCCGCTGTGACGTGGAAAAATATTGTCCGATCATTTTCAATGCCCTTGTGATGCAATAAACACCTTCCAGGGCAATGTGCCAGCATAATTTTGCTTTCGAGCTTTTGGTATGTTTGTCTCTACGCGTACCCCAAGAGTTTTTTGGGGGAAGGGAAAGTTGTGCTTGTTTTCGAAATAGAGTAATATGCCTTTTTTCGATTTTCAAGTTATTTTCGATGGTCAAATGACTTCGATAATCAAGACTATTTTGTTTTAAATAGTTTGTGATTGATAGTTTGCCACTGATGGGCGGGTATTTTTGTAAACAAACTTCGCCATTTGAGCTAGACAATCGTGATGTGCAGGGGCGTAACGAGGTTAGATGGCGCATGGGGCAAGAAACAAGTTTGGCGCCCCCATGTTCGAGCTTGAGGTCTTTCGGAGGCAAATGTACTGATTTGAAAAAAGTGCCAATGACACTGTTGTGACTTTTTGGCTCCCCGCAGTGATTCGGCGCCCAAGGAACTGTGCCCCCTTGCCTCCCTCGTTACGTCTCTTGTGTTACGCAATAAAAATCGGAAAATTTTCCAAAAATAAACAAATTTTCAAGTCCGAACGTCATAAATTTCTATTCCATGAAGATCTGCAATTTTCGAATACAATACGGCATAGATCTTGCACAGACTACCAACAAAGGTTGCTGGCGGCATTTCAGGTTTCTTCGTGTAGTTTTTGTGTCATTTCTATGCCTGCCCCACACGTTTTTTCGGAGTGGAGCTGTGTTTGTTTTGCTAATAATAAAACTTTTCCGACATTTAACAAGTTACTTTTTTTGAGGTTAGGTGAGTTCGAGAATAATTTCTGATTTGTTTTGAAGGCCGCTTCTGCTCCGGAAACGTCCCAGTAAGCGTGGGTAATGGTGAGAATGGGATTTAGCCAAAATGTGTATGGTTGTTAACCGTGTTTGTTAAGAAAAGTTACCTGAGCAGTTGGGTTTTCACTGCTATGCAGCCAGTACACATCCGGATGAACTCGTCCTTGAGCCCCCCCTACAAAAATCTTGGATCCGCCTGTGGGTTTGGGTTAAGTTTAGAAAAAGAAAAATAATTGAGGTCTAAGACTAAGTCCACATTTTGCCAGGGCTGCGGTGCCGGAGGCCAGAGTGTTGGAGCTGGGCATTTTGCCTGGAGCCGGAGCTCAAATCAAAAATCAGGATCCAGAGCTGGAGCTCAGTTTAAAATTAGGACCGGAGCCGGGGCTATGCCATTCGAGAGGTAGGCTCCAGTTCCCTTCCTAGATACTACAGGTTTTGCCAAACAGACTTACTTTACCTAAAACAGTGCTCTCTATAGCACAGTAACTGCGATTGTTACGAGTTACGACACCAGACTGCAACAATGGATATGCAAGCATTTAATGTTTTTTGGTTTATCATCGCTAAGGCTGTGGCATCACAGCTGGCAGGCGTGGTGTTACTTGATGAACAATGGTTCTCAAACAATGTATTGAGAGCCGCATGCCGCTCCCAGGCATCCATTATGCTGCTCTCAGCAGTCTTTCAGTAACACCTCTAATATTTTGTGTAACACACATCGTTAGTGCAATAAAACAAAACGTGTCAATTGACAAAAGTAAAATTTTTAGTACAGCTCTCTAATAAAATCGTAGATCTGGATTTGGTTCCCTTCAGCGAAACGGTTGAGAACCACTGTTGTAGAATTACGAAAAACGTGAACTACTACAACTTCTTACTTTCTAGTCAAAATGATCAAACCGGGTCTGTAGTAGTGTAGTGATCTAAAAAGAACTGAGCTATAATGAGTAGGTATATACTATAATATCCAAAGCTTTTATAGGTGTGTAATCATGCTCTTAGCAAGTAGTATGATTAAGACATGATACCATTGCAGACTTAAACATGAAATGCACGGCACGCCATTGTAAAGTGGAATTTTTTATTAGAAACCATTAAGTTTACTAGCAAGGTTTACTAAATTACTGGCAAAGTTCACTATGAAACATTACGTTTACAAGCAGTAGCATAACATGAAAATTATAACTAATTGGTAGCCAACTACCATTGCTGTGCATAGCAGTACATATCAGAAAGGTATCAAAAAGCAATGCAAACAAATGTTGACTTTTCTAGTTTTCATTTGTGGAAAAAATTACACGTTTTCAACACGGTAACCAGTCTTATTTTCTCCTAAGCTTTGCAGGTTAAGTTGTGCCGTACTCTTTGATTCATCACTGCTTGTTATGCGTACAAAAGATAAAAAATCAGAATTTTCAGCTATTTAACAAAAGTCAAATGAGAATTTCTTGCTAGAAGTCATACTCTATCTTTGAACAAAGGGTTCAACACATCTTCGCATTTGCGTCAATGCAAATGTGTGTATGTTTGAAAGAACACACGAGAAAGGTAATTCGATCCACTGTGTGTCTTGCGTTCTTTGAATGGTTTGCCCGGGCGGCGCTGTTAGCTGGAATTGCCAAGACTGCAACAGGCAAAGCATGCAACGAGTGAAAAACATTTGGTCGATTGGAACTGGTCTGGGTTCAAATGTTCGGACACAAATGTAGTTTTCCAAACAGCCATTTTCTTGATTCTGCTCGTACGAAAAAAGTCCTCAGGCATTGACGGCAAAACCAGCGACTGCCTTTCCAGAATTTGTTTATATTACCGTTATCTTGAATTACGTTTCTGCTGGTAATTATTCTCTGAATCGTCTGAACCTGTGATTGTTGTTTTTTTGCTGATTTCCTCGTGGCAAGAGCGTAGCTTGTAAAAAACTACCAGATTAAATTACATAAAAAAGTTTGGTATATTCTCTTAGTTTTGTGTACTTGATATAATTCATTTTTCGTGCAACTCGACGCACACCAAGACAACTGAAAATATTAATGCGTGAAAACGAACAGAAGCCGGAGCCATGAAAAAAAGAGAGCTCCGGAGCCGGATCCGGAGCCACACTCATGAAAACCAACAGCTCCGGAACTGGAGCCGGAGCCATTTTCATAAAAAGAAGAGCTCCGGAACCGGAGCTGTGTCATTTTTACAACGTTTCCGCAGCCCTGCATTTTTCAGTGGTTATAGTTATTCCCGCACTGTAGCTTGTTGTGGGTATCTGGCATCTAACCAAAAAGTTTTAATTTAAACAACACACATAAATAAAGTAAACGTCAAACGATATTCCTTCACTCTGAGCAGCAAAATAACTGACAAACAATAATAGGTCAGAAATTTCGCTTGACACTGGTTTGAGATCAGTACAACTGCATTTGTGCCCGTGAAAGTCTTCACACCAACTTCAAATAAATTTTTTTATTTTGATGCCAATCATAACCTTGAAGATTTAATTTTGGCAAATGCTGTCGACCATGGCAATCAAGAAAGAGCTGGAAACACTCGAAAACTTTGATTGTTTGTAAAGAACGGTGAGAGTAGAGTGAAGCTCTGTACTAGTCTGCGAACACAAAACGGTGTTCAAGCCCAGGTTAGCGGGCAATTTTGCGTTTTGTAAAATGTTGCGACCATACTCCACCCGTCAAAGAGTGTTGGATTAGAAAAAATATCAAAAGTTGAGAGGAACAACGAGGATGAGGGTCTTAATGCCTGTCGTCTCATTTCGTCCATGTGTGGTGATTTTTCTGTTTCAGTTGCTGTTTTTATTTTCTTACAGGTTTGCCGCCTCCTCCATTCCACGTTAAGTTGATGAAAGCGACGTCAACTGCTGCAACAGTGACGTACGATATTGAGACAGGTTATCGCATCACTCTTATCAAAGTTCTCTACGTACCTATGGGCAGCAAAGCAATGACTTCTGTTATCGAAGCTGATCAACACAAGCGGGCAAGTATACAAAATTCTGTCCAACCATTCGTGCATCTGGGGAAAGTTTTACCATGCAAAAATGCAAAATGCGACGCAACAAATATTTGCTCACTGTTGAGGCTGCTAGACTTTGTTGCGAGCCGTGGGGGAGCTAATCCGCAGGAGGTTTGTAACGCGTAACGGCCTTTAAGGCCAAATACTTGCAGTAGTTGGTCATTCACTGTGGACACAGCATCGTTTGTTATTTGAAAAAAATCTCTTTTTGGCAGTAACCGGTTTTTAACATGATAGTGTTTCATAATATCACGAATAGCTTTTGACATCTGCCTCATAAGCACATGCGTTAAACCTAAGCTACCCACTGTTTGTAAGACTAAACGATAATGCAAATAGAACTTGTTTTCAGAGTTTTGTAGGTGAATATCGATAAACTGAAAAGTAATATTTGTTGCGTCAAATCGCACACGGAAAAAATAAAACTTTTTTCCACTTTAGATTACCCTTGAAAACTTGAGACCGGACACCGACTATGAATTAAACCTTGTTGCTGCGAACTATAATGGTGAAAGCTCGCTCAGTCAGACCCTGAATTTTCGTACGAACATCTCAGGTAAGATCTGCGACAAGCAGTCAGATAGGTACATATTTTTAAAGAGTGATAAAAAAGACGGTTTGCATTAATTTGGGGAAGCGTTTTGTGGCCGTGACTGAAAGCATATCTTGGCTTTGTCGTTACATGCAGCATATCAATGGCTTAGGCCATTAAAAATCTGTTCGAAAGGGACAAGCCATTGTGCTGCCGAAAATGTATAAAGCTAACGAAAGAGAATCGAGAGTTTGTAGAAACATGCAAAAAATGCAAAATTGTGACACTTTTCGAAAATCCACTATTCATGTCCAGATGTCGATTGGTTTAGAAATAAAGTGCACATAGGTTTAACATTTTTTAAAGTTATTCTAATTTACTTCTTTGTATTTCTTTGCAGAAATAGAAAGTATCACTACTGAAATCCCTGTTGAGGAAACCACGTGGTTCAAAATTGCACTTGGAATCATAACAGGCTCCATCTTTGTAATCTTGACACTCATCACAGTAGTCTGCTTGAAGTAAGAAAAATCGCCATATGGACTTTCAAGAAAGTAGCTTTAAACACATTTTTAGTAATACTGTCAAACCACTATGACCAAGCTTTGATACGGCGTCTGTCGAAGAATGAACAATACCTTTTATCAAATGCCTATTATCCACTCAAAATGTCCAGAAAAAAATTGTTGTTTTGGGTTCACATTGCATGAGATCGTATATTGTTTGGCACAAAAAATGGTGACGATATATCTCTAACATTTACATGTGCTTTGCTGTCAAAACATAATGTCAGTTTTCTTGCTTTGCACAGATGTTACCGGAAACCCAAATCATCACAGATAGAGTTGGACTCGCTCTCTACTAATAATCGTTTATCCGCTTTTGGATCCCTTAATCAAGGAGGTGCTATTATATCTCGTACAGGGACTATGCTGTCCAATCATTCTGTACATTCGGCGAATTCTCGCGCTGTTTCGACCTACTCTGGACAGGTTAGCAAAACAACGTGATTGAGCGAATTAAATTTTCAATACTCGTTAACTGACCTTTCAAGACCGTTGGAGAAAAAGTTCTGTTTTTGCTAAAAATGTTATGTCCAAAATTTGAAATTGCTATAGTGATGCTTTGTACTCTACTCCATACAAAACAAAATTTAGTTCAATGTTTTTTTGCTTAAAGAAATTGTGAAAGCGGCGTTTAAAATAATTTAAAATTATTTACAAGTATTGTAAATGCAAAACTCAATTTTCTGAGGACCAACTGTGCTATTCTTCCAGGCAGGTTTTTTTTTAAGGTTTCGCTTTGGTGACCGCAAGAAAATTTTAAGAGACCGCAAATATTTCAAATTATGACGTAACACAGTCTAGCATGGCCTAGAATTGAGCGTAGAAATAAACGTTATAGGACTCGCTTAAAAGGCTAACAACCTCTAATTCTCTGCTGTAGTTACAAAAGTTGGTT
>JGI24021J15306_10002759_pt1 | contig 19297 bp, 7 predicted proteins | sample Ectturendosymbi1_FD_15306 | JGI IMG/M metagenome (IMG submission 15306)
AATTCATGCCTTGCAGAAGCCTAGATTTTGTCTAGATTACTGAAACAGAACACCAAGTTTTTGTTCAGACAGGATACCATGCTTTCCTTCGACACGCTTCATGCAGAGATAGCTATCTCTGCCAGAGATTACATCTCTGCATGCAGAGATAATTAAATCTGTGCAGAGACAGCTATATATGCGCAGAGATAGCTATATATGCGCAGAGATAGCTATATATGCGCAGAGATAGCACTTTTTGTGCTAACTCTGTCAGATATAATATTTTTACAAACGGCGCCCCATAGACTGCCGTGAGGCAAGCGCCATTTGCGAAAATCAGTGGACGCGCAGTCGCGCATCAAACACGTGGCACCTCCAGCGGTAACAAGGTTGCCTAGGGAATAGCTCACTGAACGCCGCACTACCCTCAAATAGAGGGGCCACTCTGCGAACATGGTAAAAATTTTGGAAAGACAAAAGTACGTGAGCAATGTTGTGACTGCTAAAGGCTTTGAATGCATTGTTTGAACAAAATTACAGCGACAAAACTGGAGGTTTCTGAGAAACGCTGGGAATTAATTTTCAATGCCAATAAAAAAAACGTGTGAACCTTTGAAGCTACGACAATTGGGAGTAAAAATGCTCCTTGTGCGGTGTTGAAGAAGTGGCATTTTGGGCGGACAGGTAGCAAGAAAATGATTTGAAATCCGCTCCAGGGATTACAATGTTTATGACCCGATTGGCTTAGTACGGTGCTAGCTCACGGTCGCGAGCTGGGGCGAGCCGCGGGAACCTTGTTGAAAGAGTAGTAGAAAGGAGTGCACATGTGGTGTTCTTTTCAAATGACACTAGAATAACATTAAAAACACGACAAAGAATAGGTAACTGCACATACAATGGCACACGCGGGTAGAGCTTCGTGCTCAGCAAAGCCCGCAGGCAAGCCACAAGAAATGGCCGGCAACTAAGAGAGTCATCCTACTCTGACCCGTTTTTGCAGCGCAAAGTCGAGATGCACGAGGGCGTGAGACTGCCGAGGCCGTTTGCTTTTGCATTACGACCTGGGTCTCATTCACCGAGCATCGCGACTGCTGCATGGCTCATTGAGGCGTTAAAGCCCACGGGGACATGCGCACCGGTTCATAAACACACTTGAAGCATGTAAATACCCTTGCACAAAATGGCAGTAGGAATTTTAAACGAAACGCATGTCGGAGGGAGTCTTTAAGGTTGAGGAAAAATAGCTAATGAAAACTAAAATAGTAAAATAAAATAATAAAGCCTACCACCATCTGATCTCAGGGCTTAGGATAATTGCAGTATTGACAGAGTGACTGATGCAAAAAGCTAGAAGTTAGAAGCCATGTCTAAAGAATGGGAAGCTGATGGCACTTCGATACCAAAACAACATGCAGCTGCGAGGCTTGCAGGCTACCGCAGCTTGCTAGGGAAGGCGCCGGTCATANAGCCATAATTCTTTAAAAANGTGGCGAAATTGCTGATGTCAATGTTGCCAGAGATAACNGAACTTGTGAAACATTCGGGCCTGCCAACTGCAGTGCTGCAGGAATATTTTGACGAACATTATCCTTGCCTTAAGCGCTTTCAAATAACACAGTACATGGTCCGTCAGTAAGGGTTAAAAAGACAAAGCGAGCTATGGTACATAGCACTGGTCAGGATAAAAATTACTGCAGACATGGCAAAACAAATAGACTCAGTAATTGTAAACGAATATTTAAAGGCAAACAACACACGACCACTAGTAATGAAGTGGTCTGCTTAATAAAGGAGTTAGACGTTAAATTGAGGACCGTGATAGTGGGGTTAATAGTGGTGCACGAATACGATATACAGTAAGTGGAAGTTTGAGCGGTAAATGACGCATTTTCAACTACCCTGTTGCTGTAGCTATTGATTCAAGATAATGGTCTATGTCACAAGGCAGGAGGGAAACGCATATGGCTAAAAGAGCAAGAAGCTGATGTTGAAGGTTGAATGCCAACTTAACTAAATGTAAGATATTGTGTTGCAGCATAGGAAATAATAAGAATAGTTACACTTGCTGAAGCAAGGAAAAATGGGGAAACTGGCGAAAATATGTTTCAACGTTTTGAAGACACGAAGCAACCCACTTAATGATGGCCTGAACCCGGGAAAGAACTAACCATATCAGAAATAACTACTATACCCCTGCGTACCCTGCATGAAGTCACGTGAAGCACGTGAAACCCAGTAACAGTTGACACCTGAAGGTTATTATAGAAACCCTGCTCATAGCAGATAGACTAGTAAGCGTTCAGAGTGCTATGGAAAAACTCGGCTGAAATCGTTAGATCCAAATGATGGAGTAATTGCGAGTTAACCCTGCACAATAAGGTTGCATGGGAGGCTGGATAAATAGAGCGTGCAGGCTGGTTTTATTTGGGAAACGCTGACCGCGTACAGTGAATTTCGTGCGGCTGCGTCACTAGGGAATGGCAAGAGGAGGCTGACACCCTGATAGAGTATTTGACTTAATTCCCGTGGTGGAGCTGGCGGAGAGACGAAATAGGGATCGTAAAATTATAAAAAAGCTAGCAAAAATATAAACATGTTTGAGGAAGCTGCACAAGTAGTTGCGCATCTGGTAACCGAACCAGCCATCCCAGCCTGCATTTCAGTAAAAGCGCGAAGGGAAAACTTTAATAAAGCACCTAAGTTTCCAGTAAGATAGTGACAGTGTGATGCGAGCAGGATTCTTTTATGTAGGATCTAAAGAACGAATCAAATGTTACGGTTGCAACGGTGGCATACAACGTTTTGGTCCCTTTAACAAACCGTTTGAAGAGCATGCGAAATGGTTTTTAGGATGCGAATTCATACTGCGAACACTTGGCGTAAATATGGGGAATCGGATAAATAAGACGATAATGCGAAAGGCACGTAGTGTTGAGAAAACCTCCATAGCGGACACAGTTAGGCAAGCAATCCGACTGCATAAGTGCTAGATGCACACGAAACTTATAGTAAAATGCTATTGATTAACTTAGTCCTATAGCAAATGGTTCATTGTAAAAATGTAAAATTGGGAAGCTGCGATGAAGAAAGTCAGACATTTTCAACACATAAAGGTTTAGCTGCCGCTTCACTAGGATGAGAAAAAACCCACCCATACTAGATAGGAGTAAGTAAAAGAATGCGTGCTGTAGAGCCGTGTCATAAGAATAGCAATAACTACATGTCAGGCGTAAAGTATGACCAGTAATGACCCAAAACGACTCATATCTGAAGGTTGACAGCCAAAAGCGGAGAGAAGCAAGAGCAGAGTTAAGAGTCATCTACTGACAAGAGAGTCTGAAGGCAGCTAGAACAAGCCAAGAGGGAAGAAGGAGGTTCAGGAGTTGAAATTTCTTCTAACACCGACATTTACGTTCCAGGCAAAGCGAGTAGTGGAAAGTGAGTGTTGTGAAAGTAAAAACATAAGTGAGAAGAAAAACATCCTGGATGTCCGCAAGAGCTAAGCAAGGGCAGAGGAAAGGGATTGTCGAAGATAATAGGAGTGAAGATGAACGAGAAAAGGCGGAAGCACAAAAAGAATGGGGCAATGCGCATCATAATGAGGAACTGGTCGGTAAATCAGAGATACCATCACTCCAAACAACAAACATACTGGAAAGACCTAAAACGCTCGATATCCCAAATGATAAGCCCGTTAACCAAGAACATAATTACCAGAGAGGCGTGGAAAGGTTGGCAAAGCCATGGGCTGAGAGATTGTTAGCAAGTAATGCACCTTTCCCAGATGAAGAGAAGCCAGGAAAAGAAGCAATAGAATATCTCGAAACCTTGAAAGGGCTCCCAGCCATACATATGAGAGAATTAAGACAGGATGAAGAAAATGAGTCGCGAAGTCCAACCGAGGAAGGGGACAGTAGCTTACCCGTAAGCAAAGGAACCGACATAGAGGGGCAACCCCATGAGCAAAGTGAACAGGAATCATCCCACGAGGAAGGTACAAGGCAGAAGACAAGAAATCGCCAATTGCTAGGCGAGGCCATGAAAGCCGTGCGAAGAGGTGACCAAGGAGAAGAACACGGCTCGTGGATATCAGTGCAGGCGGCCATACCCGGAGTGTCAAAGATAACCAGGAAGGCTCCATTACTGGCGAAAATAAAAAGGTCAGAGTTATGGGTATGGAAGAAAGATGTCAAGTGTTATGCCTGCAACCAAGAAGGATATTTTGCCAGACAATGCCCACCCAGAAGCAAAAGTGAATTAAAGGACACACGAGCATCGAGGAAAGAAGTCAGGTGCTATGCATGCAATCAAAAAGGGCACTTTGCGAACTCCTGCCCGACCGGAATCAGAAGTAAAGACACATGTTATCGTTGTCAACAGCCAGGTCACTTCCCAAGAAACTGCCCCACCAGACCACTAGAGGGGAATAATGAGCGGCATGAAGAAAGGTCGATGCTTTTGGGAAAACTCACGGAGGCCAAACCAAAATTAACAGGTGAGAGAAACAGGGATAAATCCCCTTAGCAGTAAAACTTATGAAAATTACTCTGACAGACAATATTAACTGGGAGCAACGGGGTAATTACAAACAGCGGTAAAATGAAAAGCAGATAACGAACATACCCTATGAGAAGGTTTGAAGGAGGGAGTGAGAGCAAGCATAAAATGCTCGCTCAATTTCAAAATTTTTGAAGACCAACCAATGGCGTATAGAATAAGGTGTACACCAGGGTTGAACGGTAATACAGCAGAATAAGCTCATCACCCAAAGCAACGAAAATGTGTAACAGGTTAAAATGGCAACGCAACAAGTAACCTACTAATTAACGCAACGCACAAGGACACTTAAGTTTAAGTCAAGGCACAAGGGAAGTTAAGTCCTTGTGTTCACTCAATTAAGGTATAAGAGCTTTGTGCATAAGTGATGGGCAAACAAAGCGGGTGCTTGAAAAACAAAAATCTTAAAAATTTTTCAGGAACCTCTAACAGCGTGTAGAATGAAATATGTGAAATGAACTGTTAGTGAAGCAATGTATGTTAACATAAATCTGGCATCAACAAGGGTTGAACAGGCCAGGAGAGGCAAGAGAAGTCTTGTAGTACAAGTGGGTGAAGGTACAGTCGACACTCTGAGAGCGGGAAAACTGACCGCATAACGGACGGTGGTCCTGGAAAATTACTCAGAGGATACCGCCGGTGATCGAGAGACACCGCGAGACTTCGTACACCCTCTAATTTCCTCTCATGATCTGCTAGACTCTTGTCAGCCATCAAGAGTCCGGTAGCATGGGGCAACTAAAACGAGACAGCATGAAAACGGACCGGGCCAGTTTTGGCATGGAAAATGAATGAGGGTGGTGAAATGCAATGGGTAGAGACAGTACACCTAATGCTAAACAAATGAACGGAGTGACCATTCCTACGAAATAGTGCAATGAAAAAATGAAATAAAACGTAGCGAACAAAATACGATACCAAGTATAAAGTTAATGAAAATTTGTATAAAAAATAGGTAGAGGTAACGTGACATAATGAATAAAGGTGTTGTAAGATAAGCACAAGCTAAAACAATAAAGAGAAGAATATAATGGAACAAAAGCATAAGCAGGAGATACGAGAGCGGCAGAAGGGCAGATATTGGGAAACAAAAACATAAATGCCATAGGCATGGGCAAGATCAGAAGTAGGAGAAGGAAAGAGTGCATTTCTAAGATGAAGTAACGAGAGTAATAAAAGCGACAAGGAACTGAGGAGAATTGTATTTGAATGATGATAATTGAATATTTTATGCACTCCAGAGTTGTAAGATCTAAAAGTTTTATGTCAACGAATTTACAGCGGTTGACCAAACGCTAGGAAGGCCCAGGGCATCCTAAAAGCGGTAGGTTAGGGACAACACGAAGCACGCGGCTGAGGTAGGGGGAATGAACCTTGTAGAGGATTTTTAAGGACGGTTCTACCTGCTGGCGGGTTAGGGATGTCCACCCAGCTCTCGCGAAGCCTTGCGGTTACTGCTACAAACAGGCCGCCTGATTCACAAGGGTTAATTCGTCCTCATGATCCGATACTTCCGACTTGTAATTTTTGTAATAGGTACGCAGGAGGTAAAACCTAGGGATCTCCAGTAAGACGTAATAGGGACTTATATGTCAGGAATACCTAGGCTATCCAAAGACATTAGGTAGGGTCTAGCTAACCATAGGTATGCGGGGGAAGGCCCTAGGGCGCCTTGAAAGACATAATAGGACGGTGTGACGGCGACGGCATAGATGGCGACGGTATACACCTAATGGCAAGACGGCAATTGACGGCAAAACGCCAGGTTAGCAACTACAAAAGTAACAATAAGAGACGCGACCGACGTAAGAACCGGGGAAAACAGCGAAGTGGAAAACGCTAGAACCACATAACAAATAGAAGCCGCGGATATACTCGAATAGAAAGGAAAAGATTAACGCCGTAAAAAAACACTGAAGTATAAACAAAAAGCATAAGAAATACAGGAAGCCCCAAGCAACGCGGTCAACGTAAGAACTGACAGCAGCGTGCTAGGCAACTATGGCGCAAAAGTCAGGAGTTGTATGTGGAGGGGTACAGTAGGGCGGCGCTGTACCATCCGAAAACGATCTGTAGGAAAAACGGACTACGGGTGTCTTCACGCCGGGGCGAGAGAGAGGCAGAACTAGCATCCGAGGAAGAGAGGGTGATAGCTGCAACGTGGTCTTCGTCCATAAATACAAATAAAGAGCGCTACACATATACATATAAATTACCAGTAAAGTGACGGGGCATAGAAGAAGAAAAAAGAAAAATGGCCGAATAGACAACAGCAAAGCTAGCTTGGAAATCAAAAAGCAAAGGTATCGCAGAAAACGCAGGCAGGAACCAGAGAATGATAGAAAAAGAATAGGAATAGTAAAATGAAGGTAGTTGTCGACACTTTGGGGCTAAAGAGAAGCCTCCGAGCTAATCGCAGGATATGATGCGAGGGTCTGTACATGAAAGCCTTCCAGGAAAAAGCGATCGCTAAGGAGAGATAAGAAAGGAGACCATAACGCGCGTAAGGGTGAATTTTTCCAGAGCTCTGTATGGGGGTTTGTAAAAATAAGTAAAAAATACGATAAACTACTAACATTGATACAAAATTTGATAAGGTATTTTAAGTAACTAGTCATAATGAATATAAAGGATTGCCAGCACTAAGGTAGCGTAGCGTAAGTAAACAAAGAAATGCTTAATATAATACATGCACTAAGCTAATCATAAAGATCTAATGGTACCATAAAATGTGATTAAGTCGTAGGGAAATGGTCATGGTCAGTGGAAAAGCAAAAGTCAAATTAATGGTATCAAATTTTACAGATTCGCTCGGAATCTGAAACCTAAAATGAAACCACCGGTTGCGCCAGGAAAAATACCTGTTTAATAACATTTTTGGATGCATCAACAAACGTTTGTTTACATGTGGTATGACTGTGTGAATAAGGAATGATCGAATGAATGTTCTTGTGAGAGGAGAATGGTTGTAAAGTATGTCTGTTCAAATAAGGTGCACGAAGACAAAATCAATAACTGGGATCATAATGAGTAAAATCTCATTATTTAAATAGATTATGGGTGGACGCATCCAATACAATTAAAGTAAGAAAGAGACCAGTTATAGGCAATGACACATAAACGAGGTTGGTAACAGGACACTTTCACGGTATATCTACAGCCATGTGGCTTTGCGAACTCGTCACTCGCAATTCTGCATGGTTGAGCTTGGAGATTTATTTGGTGACGCTTGGAAGCCTTTTTGCGAAAGGAGCCGGGAAGTACCTACACCAAACAGAGTGCATGTCCTTTAAAAATAATGTTTAGATTACCCTTGATGGGAATGACAATGTTCCTTGCAAAAAAATAAATGTCGGAACTAAAAAGAAATGGAAATTATAATGAGTAGGAGCACTTTAATCAAGGTTCATGTGAAAGGAACTATGCTCCCCGACTAATGAAAAACGTTAATGGTGATGGGGAAAGTCGGACATAATGTGCACTGATTCTATGGATGAGAATTTACTTGATTCCTGCTTTGTCATGAATAAACGGGGTCAAGTTTAGCCAAATATCGTCTACAGTTGGTTTACGAAACCTTAAGGGCGAATCATGAATTAAAAAGAGTGTGATGCAAATGGCGGAATGATTTGAATGGAATGGCAACATTCTAATTCATGTCCCTTACTTACAAGGAAAAAGAAATGAACAACACTCAGAGGAAGCAATCAAACAACAATGCAAGTTAAATCAACGAATGAAGAACCCTGAAGGAAATGGGAGGTCACAGATACAATCAACTTCGTTAATAACAATTTGAATCAATTTAATTCAGAGATGGGAGACTTTTATTTAAAGGAGGGAGTGATGTTATGGTTACCTATAACCATAACATGACTGACACAGAAAGTGATGAAATAAGTGGTGACACAACAGTAATGGAAAAATCAGTGCGATTCACTGAGTTATTGGACATTGACGCAGAAATGGAAGAAGTAGATTAAAATATGTGAAAAACTGATACTGTGTTAATATCATGTTGTACTGTGTTATAGAATTATATAGGAGTGTAAAATGAATAACTTGTTGGATGTATTTTTGGCGTATGTGGGAAAATGCAACATACATGAGGAAGTCATGCAATTTCGAGAATTAGGATATCATTTAACAAAATTTCGAAGTAATAATGATTTGGCCGAAGAAACAAATTAGCCTTAAGCGAACGAAATTATGGTGACAAAGCTATTGCTGATTTAATCATTGAGCCAGCAAGTACTCAGCACCAATGAACTTCCAAAAGTGAAAAGACAAGTGAAGCTACGTTCAAGACACGGGAATGGTAAATGTAAAACGAATATACTGCTGATCTAGCCATCGAAACAGAAATGCAATTGGTAACGATATGTGCCAAGCACATTGCTACCTGGAGGGGGATAACCGCCAGCAAGAGTAAACTNGCGAGCAAACGCGAGCGCTGGTGGCAAAGCAGGCGACAAACAAATGGTGTGCAAAGCAAAGATACACTTTCCTTAAGAGCAAATGCGAGCCCAGCAAAGTAATTCGGAAAGGTATTTACGAATGGGCTGAACAAGGCAGTTGTGATACCTCAACCGTGGGAGCAATTACAAAAAGCACAACTGGCAAGCATTACCAATGATGAATGAGAGGCTGATAAATTGTCATAAAAATGTTTTTGGCAGTAGAAATAAAAACTTCCTCAACAATGCTGCATTGTCCTATGAAGTTAAAGTATTGAAATGTTGTGTTATTTTGTGTTACTACAGTGTCATGATTTTACGTATTCTATTTGAATAAGTTGTTTTCAGGAATTGTTTGGGTAAAAAAGGGTCATCCTGATATAAATGAAAACAAAATGCTAAGCTGAAATGCAAGCAAAATGTAATAAGGTACAGAAAAGTACCAGTACTGCAACATACTGGTACAGAGAAGTACTAGTACTGCAACGAACTGGTACGGAAATGTACTAGTACTGAAATGTACCTAGGTTTGTTTTATTGTGATGCACGGACAAGATGATGTCATTATGTCTTTATAAACTGTCACAGGAGTTGTTGTGGAGAGTTGCTTATCGGTTAACTGATCTATGCCCTTTGATCTCGTGATAAGGGAGGGATTGGTAAGCGGAGTATTTTAAAACTAAAGTCAGTGCTGGTGAATGACAGAACTGAGTGTGCAGTTGTGAAACGTGTCTTTACGTCAGTGAATGTGTAGCAAAGATAGCAGATGCTAGCCAACTGGAGTTAAGCACAATTGCTATTTCAAAAAGAAGGTAGTAAAATCTTGAAGTTTTCAAAAATGCTATGAGATTGTTACGTCACATTAGCACTAACTGCGCTTGCACTCACGCCTGCATCCCTGTATGCACGACTCTTCAGGACAACGTGATGCAGCTGCGCAAATTGCTGTTGACAGGTTACCAGTTTTCAAGCGTAAGGATACCGATAGAATACTGTGGTCGTGTTACGCGGTGTTTGATTAGCAGTTTTATTACAGCTGGACTGTGGCCGCGGTCTGGATACCGGAGTGGTCGCGTTATATTAGTGGAGCAAAAGGTAGTGCAATAGCATAGTGAAGACCGCGTTAAAGTGGTCATCCATGGCAGCGGGGTGGTCATCGGCATGGTGTCACTCTATATTCAAAATATTCCACCGGTGTTTTGTGAACGTTTATCGATATGATTTCAAGTCTCCAGAAAGAAATGGTGACTTAAAATCAATGAGTGTCGTTCATTTGTGACGCCCATATTAGTTAACGATTCGTTTTTTTGCTCAAGTTTTTTTGTTTCAAAAATACAAATACTTCAGTTGGTTCATTTATTTTTTCTCTATTAATGACAGTTTTGTATATATAGAAAGGGCTCCTTTCTAGATTTCAGCCAGGGGCCCCACACAACCTTAATCCGCCCCTGAGAGGAACTTTGTGTTACAGTGCTGCTGAGCCTGCACATAAAACTGAAGCAGTTTTGTTACTGGGTGGTTTTATGCATGAAACTATTTGCAGTCAAAATAGGGACAGGCATGTCAGTTTATAGTGATTTTCTGTGTGTCACTAATATTGGTTACACCAGACCTTGCGTAATTGAATGCAGATTTCTCGCCACCCAATGCATTTGCGTCGTTGCTAGTTGAATGGCTTGTATTGAGACTTTCCAGTATAGGAAAAGTTTGCTAGAAGTTAATTTCTGTTCAATAAATGAACTAGTGATTGAGACAAAAAAATATTTTACCTGGGCAGAAGTTCCAGACGCGTCGTCAGCCAAGGTTTTTTCGAAGGCTTTGTAGCTTCGGGACCGGATCTTGTATATCGCCTTGTGAAGTGGGAGGCTTGAATTTCCAATTGGGTACCTAGCCAAGCAAAGCCTACACGTATCGATGTGTCAGTAATTCTGGGATGTTTTCTTCTCGCTTTCTCTCCATTTGAGAATTATTAATGTTACGTAGAAACTCTGGTAAACACCTGGAAATCAACGCTAGCTGTGTACGAATCCCTGAAACAACAGTAAAGGTACACGACAGCTCATAACGTACTCTCAATCCCAGCAAACCCACAGCGCAAAATAAGGAGTCACCACACAGAAGATTGCAGTCAGTTAACTGGTTTTGCCGCGCAGCGGGTGAAACAGTTCCGACGTTCTGGGCCAAATGTATCTTAATACTTTTTGCAGAAAATAAGAGCTGGGAGTGTGGAACAAACTAACAGACTAAATAAGATAAGCAGTGGGACTTTCGAGACATGACGGAAGAAAACTCAAGCAGAATGCCAGACGAATACAATGAGAAACATGCCGTTGCCATGATGAAGCTGCTAAACTTGTATGTATTTGATCCAGTTATTTTTATTGAAATAAATGGGGTTTTAGAGTTACGTTCGATAAGTCATGCAAGCAAGAGAACAGCTTTTTGGTGTAGCATTAAATGGCAACTTTCTTCATTTGTCTCAGCAATTCTGTTGAATTTTTTTACATTTCAAGCTTTAATATGCGTTTAAGCAAGTGTGTTTCAAGTAAATCGTACTATTTTTTCTATTGTCCTTTTTGAAACTTGTGTTTTTACTGGAAGTTTGGTCACAGTCCCTTTGTTAATTATTAAACGGCTTATTCTCGTTGCAACGAAATTTTCCGAGTTGCTAGGCAACGCGCTAAGCTGACGCTGTCAAAGATCCAATAAAGTGGGGTAAAATTAATTGCTTGATTAACGCAAAATTAATTTATTCGTACCTTTATGACAAATTATGAGCATCTAAAAATCAGAACGTATATTATGATGCGAGCGTTCTGTTTCGCTAACTAAAAAAGCTCCTGAGTCGGGCCACAATCAGCATTTTTGTTTTTTTTGGGGAATTATTGTAACTTGTTGTTGTAATATTTTCGGTGGCGGAGGCAAAATGGTTGTAACTTGTTGTTGTACTATTTTCGGAAAGGGCAAAATGATTTTAAATTGTTGTTGTATCTAACAAATAAAAAGGTTTTTGAAATTTTCGGGGGAGCAATTCCCCTATTGTTTCCCCTGATTGTGGGCCTGTACTGATTACTTGATATAACTGAAATGCTGTTTGAGTAGTTTGTGTTAAAGAGAATCTCGATGGCTTTGCGTCAGTGGGTTGATTACTGTTTTGTTTGGAAAAGTAGAAGTTCAATCAACTACCACCCCTCTGCAGTATAACTTTTTCATATTATTCGTTGCAGTGACAGAAAAGAAGGCAAGCTATTTTGTGATAAAGTTTTGCACTCAGAAGGAAAAGAATTTCCTGTTCACAAATGCATTTTGGGAGTCATGTCTCCTTTTTTTCAAAGACTTTTTACAACAGAAGTAAGCATCTGTTCATATTGTATGCAACATAAGTTGACTCTCTTATTTGCACCACATCTCACCTTCAAATTTCAAAGTTTTCATTATTTTGACAAGTTTGATCTTTCTTCAGTTAGCTTTGTGAAAAGTCCAAAAAACACTCACAAGCAGTGATGACACTTACACACAAAATGTTTTATGTGAGTGTCACTCTTTGTGAACAGAAGAGCACCACAGAAGAAAATGTTAAAAAAGTTACAGTCCACCTCACCTTAACTACGCGTGGAACCAACCGGCCGGATAACAATAATGCCACGTACGCGTGGAACCAACCGGCAGGATAACAATAATGAAACATCGTTGCTAAAATATTGTAAAACTTGTACAACGCCTACTTTTCAGCCACCTAGCGTCAGGTTTTCGTCAATTCAAATGGCGCGTAAAATCAAAGCAGAAATCAATATAGCGCGAAATAACTATGACACAGAGATAACAACAAAAAAAAGCAATGGAGCAATTTAAACGTGTGGAGCAGCACTTGCCACCCAGCAAAGTTGAGGGCTGCCGGAAGCATTTCAAAATGTTACAATTTTCCGGTACTGAAACTTTACCTGAAAATTAGCCAATTTTCTATTGATTTTATTTTACAACATCTGATAAGCAAGCTAAAGTTTTTCATTACGAGTAAAATTGTATGTGTTGTTTATATTTTGCTTCTTTCTCGTATCTCAATGTTTTTCGTTGTCGTTTTACCGCAATATCTCAAGGGGAACCCCCAAAAAAGTGGGCACAAACTGAAAGCATATGGGAAGCACTGGTGTAGAATGCGCAACTGGAAAGGGTTGAAGCGGTGGAACTTTCAATAAGACGAAACTGTAAACAACGAAGTAATATCCACTCAATCCGCATACTATTCCATAGTCAAACGCTGTTTTGCATACTTTTGGAAAGATATACGGAAATTTCTCAAATAATGATGTTGGGCATAGAATCGATAAAAAAAACGATTTCACAAAACGTCATTTACTAAAATCGTTTTAAAAAGGAACAATCTTAGTTTTAGACAAATGTGTCCCGTGCTCACTGACCAACTCTAAAAGCAGTGTGAATTAAGTGTTCCAGGGGAAGATTAAATTGTATCCCAGATTTCGTTGCAAAGATGTTTCGTAAAAACTTTTTCACTATTTAGTTGAAACTAATCTACAGAAATGTCTGCTGCAAACAGAACCTTTGGCTGTAAACGAGTGGATTTCTTTCACAGAAGTGATCAAAGTTACATGAAACGTTTTCACAGTAAAGCTTATGCCTGAAATTTATTATATATTAAATTGAATTATCTATATCATTAATTTTGTAGAGATGTAACGTTTTCAACAGTTGAATGGGTCAATATGTGTTAAAGAGAATCCCGATGGCCTACACGAGTTAAATGTCATTGGTCTCATTGTCTTATTGAGTAGACCATTTAATCTGTTCAAAGTAGTTTTGCAATTCTACGCTGAGTACCAATATTTTATTGAACGTGGCTGTAGATTGCAACAAAAGAAAGTGATCTTAATGTATTTATGAAAAAGAGGTCTATTGAGTACTGGGAAAGTTTGATTAACTTATCTTGAAAAGAATTAATGCAATGGGAAAATTTTTTTTCAAGGTTGCAGATGCAGACTATAAAATGGTTCGCACTGTATCAGGACAATTTCACTTTTATAAACGACATTCCTAAATTTATTAGATCGGCGCTACTCAGGGGTAGCAAAAATGCATAATGTTTTAGAGTAGTATGAAGATGGGAGGCATAGTCCTCCACTCATCTATGTTTGGCAGTAATTTTGTGTTCACTATATTTTGTAGTTTATTTCCTACGGACCTAAATACAGCAAAAAGCATAGGATTAAATTTTGTTACCGCAGGCAAATCTTTAAACATTTAGAGCAAACAGTCGAGAAGCCAGTGGCGAACCCTGAGGAAACTCGGCCCAATTAACAACAAAAGTAGATGACAGTGCATCCCCGCTGCACTACGCTGTTACCTTTCTTACAACTGGAGAACATTTTGTGAAGTCAACCCATAGTGCCATAAAATCGGCTCATTTTCCACAGATTAATGCCATGATCCAAAGGAGTTTCGCACACGCAACCCGCGGTATGACTTGCGTGGTGTGAGGCCGAATATCATCCCTGTTCTTTGAATTTAATGCTTTGTTACTGTCAGTTGCTGGACATATATGCTGTATTGCATTGCGCATTTGGACTCGTGACATGTTTGGTGTGTGACTGAAAACCAGGACAAGAAGTGCACCAAATTTTCCCCAGTGAATCTCTTCTTCCGTTCAAATTAGCCCTCTTTCTTCCATGAGTTTGAGACCCATTTTTTCAGAGCAGCAAAGTTTTGCCCGAGCCACAAAAACAGGCAGTGGTAAGTTTTTATTCTGCCTTTTTGAAAACCTTATATGAATGACTTGTTTCACGCCTTGCATGAAACAAGTCATTCATATGAAATGACTTGTTTNATGAAAGGCGACGCCATCCGTTTGCAAACCACATGCAGCGGCGCAGGCCTGGTTTACGTTTCTTGTTGAAAAAGGGAATGTTTCTTCTCCACGAAACCAAAGCATACGTTTTTTCACTGTGCGCCTTGCTCATAGATATCTTTCTAGATTTCCAGATATCCCTTGCCTTGCTCTTCGGACTTCCATTAGAGTAGCAACAACTGAAACCCTCTATAGTTTACCTACGTAGATAGAGAAGCTGCCAAGACACAAACGGGCATCATATTGATTCCAATACCAGTACCCAATGTTACAACCCACCTTGTTGTAGCAACGAAAATACAAATGGCGTATTTAATAGCAGCAATGATGGTTTAAAATGCGCTGCTTTATTTTTGCCAAAGATTTTTCAAGTATGAAGGAGTTCCACCCTGAAATAGGATTTCCAAGTTTTGCTTGGCTGAAAGAAAATTTAGCGTCTAGAGCACAGATAATTTTTTTCCGACAGATGCAAGAGAAATACGACAACGTTGTAAACATTCAACATCTGTCCCAGAATACTTTGGACAAAATTTTGGATTATATTTATACTGGAGTTATAAATGTTACCGAGGACAACGTCTATCAGCTTGTTGAAAGTGTTGATTATACGCAAATTCCAGGCAAGCGTTTGTGTTTATTTCATAATGCTGTGCGGCTTAAATTGAAGGCAAATGGATCACGTGACCACGCTCTGACAATTCCATGACTTGTTATATAACCGGGTTAAGCGCGGAGAAAGACTTTTAGTGTGGACCAATTGAAAGAGTAACTAGCAGGTTTGATCAGTTAAATAAACTTTGCATTCAAATTAGCCTTTAAAGGACTTGTGGCTGAACAGCAAACCATCTTTGAAATAAGTAGCATTGGATCGAATTGACATGACGGCTGACACTTACAGTAGAATATGCATTAAAAAAAACTCTTTTTGGCTATTTTGTAATCAAAGACATTACAGTACTTAGATGCAAAACGTGTTTGCTGGCAGGTTTGACCAACATCTGCAAAACGTACTTGTTACAAGTTGTATCCCCTGAAAACTGTCTCCAATTAAGAGTGTTTGCCCAGCTCTACCGTTTGGACGAGATATTACAAAAGGTGGATGAGACCATCGCCGGAAACTTTGTTGACGTATTGAACCGGGATGAGATTAAAACTCTTGACGTTGACACATTGACAGCAATTTTATCCTCGAAGAAGCACAAGGTTTGCACAATTTTTAATGTTATATTTGTCTCATTGAAGTCTCTTCAAAATATTGTTATTGAGTTTTTGTTGCTGTTAAAGAACACAATAGTGCCCTCTCCGCGTGTTAACAAACAACAAACGTTTGTTTATATGAGGATTTTAAAATGCTTTTAATTGATTTTTATGTTCTTTTAAATCAGTGCTTCTATTTTTTTCCACTCTCACTATTTGGTAATGTTTGTTCTCACCACACAAGTCTCTGATTCACATCAAGTGATGATTAAAATAAAACAAATGATGATCAGAACGTCATTATTAAAAATTAAATAAACCGCCATTAATTTAGGTACAAGTGGTTAATAACAAATTAGCAATTTGGGACTAAATGTTGCAAACATGTCAAAAGTGTTTATATTTGTTGTACCAAATTCTATAAGCAACTACTTAAAATTCAAAGCCTTAACTGTTATTCCTTGGCTTGTCAACCCAACAATGGCTGGAAGCTATAATATTTTAGATTGCACATGTATGTGATAAACGACTTCTTCACAAAAGCTTGGCGGAAAAATAAATCTTGGTTAATTTTTCGGTCATCGACCGAATTTTTTTTGGATTGACTGAAAAATGTTAACTCAATTCGGTCATAACGTCTGAAAAGACAGGCTAGTAACCACTGTTACGGCGAATTTTAATACTATTATGGGACAAGTAACCGAACTGTTTCATCGAAAAAAGAAACAGAAGCAAAATGTCAAAAAAGACAGCTTTTCCATACAAAAAGAGAAAAGCTATGCGAACTCACTTGATAGCGTTAGGTTTTACTGACTCAAATTAAAACATCTTTTCGGGAAAGTTGTATTGTTTAAGTATTTCCTGATAAGAAAAAGGATAGTTGTTTAAATTTTAAATGGGAAATGCGACTCAGGACTGGCTATTGACGATGCAGGCCATGTTTGCTTCAAAATTGTCTTAAAAATTGCTTTGTTTTAAAAAAATTGCATTGTTTTAAAAACATTGCTTTTAACATTGGTTTAAAAAATTGCTTCAAATTGTCATGTTTGCTTCAAAATTGTTTTAACGGTCACAAAGTCAAAAACAGAAATGAAAGAGAAGTTTCCGTAACTGTATGTACTGTGTATTTGGACAGCATGAGCAGTATTTAGAAGAAGCAACGTTTTCCGCTGCTGTTGCTTGGACAAAGCACAATCCCGAGGGAAGAGCCGGACTTTTCTTGAAGCTGTTGTCAATGGTGGATTTGAGTTTACTGTCTGGAAGCTTCCTCAACCGTACAGTAAAAATCGAAGTAAGTTTGCCAGAACTCAGCATGATGGCTTGGGTGGTTAGCTATGCCATGTGGTGTAGAGCTTGAAAAACATTTTATGTAAACAAATATGGGCGAACGCTTTAAAAGGGCGTCGATGCATGCGAAAAGTTTTCGAAAGAATTTCAGAAAACGACTTCTTTTGAGCAAGTTGTTCAAACCACTGCTTTGCCGCACTAGATCTTGGAGCAGGTGTTGAGCAGCCATTCGGTTGTCTCATCATCCAGAACCGTTAGGCCGTGCAGTCCATGAGGAGATCAATGGAATGGACATTGGAGGCCAACACGGTCGACAGTTTGTTCTTCTGCGCCACACACACAGGCCGCAGAGGAGGTCATACCCCATTTGTACAATCAGTAGTGGAAACGTCCAACACCAGTGCGAAGGCGGTTAAGCCGGACCCAGGCTCTTCTTGGGAGGGTCATTCCGGGGGGTGGGTGCCGGTGTCGGGGATGAATATGCGGAGTCTTGTGGGATTGTCCGCCCAATCCGCATTCCATTGGTGATCTACCCACTGCGCCGCACGATGTTGTTTTGTCAGATAAACTGATGAGATGTTGTGCGGCGGGTACAAATGGGTGTCCCGATTTAAGGCGCCGTGCGTTTGCACTCGATGGACGGGTGAGCGCTGAGTGGAGCAGATATTCAGGCTCCATGGCATGGTGCGCTTGAGACAGTTTGGCTCCATTACGACGAAGCTCAGCAGGTTGGATGCCTGCGAGGATTGGAAGGTTGTCCGCTGGTGTAGGACGCAGTCATCCAGTCACAATTTGCGAGGCGTCGTTGATGGTGGCACCAGACAGGCGCGCAGTACTCTGCGGTTGAATGGACCAGGGCTAGGGTTGCTGTTCGCAGGGTTGTTGCTCCAGCACCCCTGCCAGAGGCAGCAAGCCGCCTGAGGAGCGCGACGCGTGATGTCAGCTTCTTGCGAAGTGACTCAAGGTGTTGGCGATACCTGAGCGACCTGTCCAACGTTACTCCGAGGTATTTAGGCTCGGAGCAGAAGGGCAGGGTTTCGTTGTTGTATTTGACTTTAAACTCACGTTTAGCTTCCTTGTTGTTTAACATGGAAGACTGCCGACACCGTTTTTGTAGTGCTGAGCTTTAGCTTCCAAGTCTGGACGTATTCACCTCACCAACATTTGCCATGTCCTTGCTCAGCACCCCTTCCACTGTCTGCCAGTCTCCATCAGCATGCATGATAGCTAGATCGTCAGCATATGCATACTTTCTGAAGACTGTGGTTGGCAGGTCAGAGATATAGGTGTTGAAAAGAAGGGGCTCCAGGACAGATTCTTGTGGGACGCCGTTCTTGAGGCGTCATAAACTGCTTCGTTAGCCATTTCTGGTGGTAAGGGTGAAGCTGCGATTGCCAACCACCTCCATGATTATGTGGACCATGTGTCTATCAGGCAGCAATTGCAACAGCTTGCAGGTGAGGCCGCGGTGCCATACAGTGTCTTAGGCTGCTGTGAGGTCGACAAACACAGCTCCAGCCTTCTTTTTAGCTGCAAAGCTGTCCTCGATGTCTTGTGTCAGCAGGGTGACCTGGTCTACGGTCGACCTCCCGTGTCGAAAGCCCGCCTGCTCCCGAGGGAGTAGTGGGTCGATGATTGGGTCGACACGAGCGTATATAAGTTTCTCGAGGATTTTAAAGGGGACACACAACAGAGATGTGGGACGATAGCTCTTTGGGTCTCCCAATGGCTTTTCTGGTTTAGGGATCGCAAGTATTCGCAATCTCCTCTGGTCTAAAGGGCTCAGAGATACTGTGACCTTCACGTGCTGGAATCTTCCTTAGGTCGGACAGCTCCTTGTTGAGCAGCCTGGTGGACTCGCGATCCCCGGTCCTGTGTGCCCCGTTCTTCATGAGTTGCGAGGAGATGCAGTTTGCCGAGATGGGGCACTGGCGAAAGGAGCGTCCAGACCTGCCAG
>JGI24021J15306_10002761_pt1 | contig 19293 bp, 8 predicted proteins | sample Ectturendosymbi1_FD_15306 | JGI IMG/M metagenome (IMG submission 15306)
CAAAGATCGACGTATTATGTTTCTCAAGACTCCCAAAGCAGTGTATTCTGCAAGTGAGCGGAAATACACTGCAGCAGATGAAGTGTACCTCAGCAAAAAAATTTTTAGGGGGATTTTCCCCCCCTGCGACCCTAGTTACGGGCGTGTGAACCTCGAGTAACGACTGAAAGAATATTTTCTCAAGAACAAGCGCCAGAGATGGGATTTTTGCGAAGAGTTCAGGGTGTGTACTTCGTGACAAAGTGCACAGGTTTGAAATTCGTCAACCACGGGAAAGTCCACAACACTTCTCCGAATCGAAAAATCCCAGCTACGTTGGTTCGGCCATGTATCGCCCAGGGAAGATTGGTGAGGCAAGTCCTGCTGGCTACACTCGCGGGAAAGCAGGCGAGAGGTCCAAAGACCAGGTGGCGTGACTACATCTCCGACCTTGCATGGTCCCGCCTTTGTGTGGACAGAGGGAACTTTCTGATATTGCTGTTGATCGTGAGGTATTTCGGGTCGACCTAGGTCTGCTGCCGCCGCGACCCCCCTCAAAGGAAAAACGGGCACGAAAATGAATGAATGAGTATGGACACGGAAACTTTCTATTTGTAAAATTGTCTTTAGTTTTTTGCCAAAAGTGAATGTGTGTTCAAACAATTAGGCTTATTTTAAGAGAAACTTGCATTTTTATGAAAATCAGTTAAAAATATCAGACATAGAAGGGAAAACCGTGTTGACACCCCAAAGCTCCACCACGACACCCTTCGAAAAATCTTTAAAAAAACACTGATTGAACCTAGACACCTAGGTTAAGGTTACCATATCTGAGGAGGCAAAATTCCTGACAGCTTCTATGGTTATTTTTCACGACAACAAACAAGCGCTATACGGCAAATTTCAGTATGTTCGTACAACTACCAACCCACCGCAAAACAACATTACTGTCACAGAAGAAAAATATCACAGAATTGTTACACAGTAAGTTACAAGCTACAAAGAACGGTATGCTTTTCTCTCCCAATCCTGATTATCCAAATTTTCAGAGGACCTAATGATTAGCTGCTATGAAAATGGCAAAATTCCGGACATTAGGGCATTTATCAAAATTATTTCCGGACACAAATTTTAACACCGAAAGTCCGGGAAATTCCGGACGTATGGCAATCCTAACCTAGGTCGACTAAAAAAAGCGGATCTGGGTAGAAAAAGCCGCTCCCCTGCATGGTCACATGTGGAAAAACACCTACTAGAGTAACTTGAAGTTAACGTTTGAGGATTTATTGTCGTGTTATTGTTACTCAACAAAGACCCATAGTACAACAATCCGCTAGCTAGTTTTGCAACCTTCCTCTGCAGTCAAAGGAACGGAAACGAGTGAACTCATCATTGCATGTTTGAACAAATTAAGTGAATTAACCACATACGAACGGCCGTACGTGATCACCCCCAATTGCCCCTGAAGTGTAGGCTGCTAAATCGTATCAGTTTTGACGTTTTGGACCGGTGTTTTTGCGAAGTTGAAACGAAGGTATGTGAAACGCTTCTCAGTTTCTCTAAGCTATTAGGGCCTCGCGGTCACAACTTTGCCCGGGGCCTCGAGCTCATTTAATCCGGCCCTTCTCTGGTCATTTTTCCATTAGGACTGTAGTTTGTCTGGCTTTGTCCTCTTATAACACTAAGTTCGTGGCACTAGCATTGGGTACAATGAACCTGGTCGAGTGGGAATTCCTGTTGTGCGAGTGGTCGTCGTTTGGCCTCTCAGGATTGTTGTGTCGGCTCGGCTAATAGAGACGGCTCTTTTTATGGGAAAATTTTGATGTAAGCCACAGTACTTTTTTAATAAGTTTTGAAAATCAGACACAGGTTTGCCATTTGGGTTAGGTTTTTATGGCAAAGACGATCCGCTAATCCAAGGATATAATCATTGTCATGTGACCAATTCAACCCGTCTGGTTCAGCTAATTGCAAAAGAGCTCCAGCATTCAATCAGCTGGTAAAATAAAGAAAATAGATTTTGTAACTTTGAGAGGAGATCACAGTATGAAATATAATAAAAGTGTGTAGCTTACAAAAACTACAAACTCAAACTGTCTTTTAGCGAAGATTAACTGCATAAAACTTTAGGTAGAATGTTTAAAATTTTAACCAAAAAAATGTAGCTTTAAACACTGAAATAGACCAGGGGTGGCCAATAGGTTGATCACATCGACCGATTGATCGCCCAATGTCACTTGGTCGATCGCGCCTGATTTTGCATTGGATTGACAAGATACCTAAAATGAACATTTTTGAATCAATATTCCAGAAAGTGCATAAAAATTATCCATCCATTGGTTGGTCACGTTTATTTTTTGGTGCTTATTGCAGTGGCTGACCATAGGCTACCTCGGCAGATTATTGCATGGCAATCATGCTTTAGGTGTAACAGACACTTTGCCTTTTGTCTGTGCATCAAAGGCGATGGTGCACTGTATTTGCATATGTGATACAGTACTCATCTTTGGCATATGATATTTTATTTGTGACTTTTTACCGACCGGTCGATCACGAGTTATCAAGAAATTTATAGTCGATCCCAGTCGAAGACAAATTGGCCACCCATGAAATAGACTCAGACTATTAACCTACACAACACACACATATGCCATTCAGCACAACAAACAAAGCAGCATACCAGCAATATAAGAGCAGTTTACTACTTCCAGTTGGCCGGAAAAATTTAACGATAAGTAACATGAATCACCATTAGTTGTGATGAGAGCAGCACATATTGACAATATAAAAACCATAGCAAAGAAAACGCTGCCACCATCATTTGTGACATCTTGAATCACTCTCAGGAAAATTTCGTTATATAAATCAAACCAATATCCTGATCCTTTTTTTTCAAAAATGAATATCCAAATCCAATCCTGATCCGATAAATCGTAAGTAGCCTGCAGGATATCCAATCCTGATCCTGTCCATGCTCATCTCTGGCAAGTAGTTAGCAGCTTCTTTTTTGCATTAAGTCAGTGGTTCCCAAACTTTTTCTGATCACGTACCATTTGTGGGTCCCGTACTGTCAGCACGTAGCCTACCACCTTGTTCCAAGAAAAGTCATAGTGCCAAATATCATTCGATCAAAAGTTTGGAAACAGTTTCGACATGAACAAAATGGCTGCGAGAATTTTTGTGGCCATTTTCAAAGTCAACAAAGGAAGTACACAAAAATTCAGGAATTTACTAACAGAATCTGATCAATAAAATTATAGTTGTGAATATAATTTTTGTCTAGAAAAAGTATGCCTATTCGTGCACCACCTTGAAAGCCTTCGCGTACCACTAGGGGTACACGTAGGACGGTTTGGGAACCACTGCATTAAGTGAACTGCAGGCTAAACCCTAACGCTAAACACTGAACCACTAAGCCTTGACCATAAGCCCTGATCCTAAACCCTAACCATAAACTCTTAAACCCCAACAAATTGTCTCTGCGTATTGTACTTGTCACATGACCACTTCTACGAATTGTGTTCAAATGAAGGCAAAATAGTCCCAGCACACGTTTTGCCTCATGAAGCAGAATAGACACTACCTGAATGTGTTGTGCCATTTTGGGCCCTGTCATGCTTAAAAACAGAAAATTTGACATACCTTGCAAGCTTGACATATCGCGTAACCTAAGGAGTTTTCCGAGTCGATTACATTGAAAAGCAAGCTGAAGTTTTGCCATACACTCCCATGACCACGGGGGGCTTTGGTGGGCTTAGCCCCTCCGAAACAAAGGTCCAAGCCCCCCAAATTGAAATACGAAGCACTATAAAACAATAATATTTGTTCAAATTTCAGAACGTCAAGCCCCACTGCGCTAATGTAAAGCCTCCCAATAGAAGACATTCTGGTGACGGTTCTGTTGCCACACCAAGCTTTTCATTAGCCATTGCTTTGGTAACAGTGGTTAGATTTAAACGCCATGCATTCCATGAATTCACATTCATAATTTAATTTATTAATCCTACCCTTGTTGCACTTCAACCAAACCTAATTACATAGCAGTGCTAGTCTATAAACCAAAACAGCATTGAAAAGAATACAATAACTTGAAATATGTCATTTACATTTAAATGACTGACTAAAAATTCAGTCCAACATGTCAATGTTACTCAACAACAATTTTGCATGTCATGTTTAGACAGAAAAATGCTATCTGACCTGGTAGGTATCATCCAACAACCAGTCAATGCAGGCTCACGCACAATAGGTGTGAAGACTGCAAAGCCTGGTGTAGACTACACACGACATTAAAAGAGCTAGAGTGCTCTAGCTAGTCTAGACTACAGATCACAGTAGGCCTACACTGGCTAGCCTTAGTCCAGGTACGCAGCAAACAACGTCCTTGATGTACCTGTATACTGAAAGAGCCCTATCTTGCCACACCAGGAACAGATTCATGCTGACAAACTTGGCGTGTCCAATTAGCCACTGCTTGCACAGTCCAGCCTCTGCTCACATTTTGTAGCCATACTGAACAAACTTGGGTGTTTGCGCTGATGATAGTTGCAGTTTTAATTAATGATAATAACCTATATTATTTTGCAGCTCTTGTGGCTAATAATAAATTCAAAAGGGATTGTAGCCTAAGTTATGCGTCATGTTCATCTTATTAATTTTTTTGTAGGATTTGGTTGCATATTCATTTTGGCGGCTCAGTTTGGCACAGTCAGAGTTTTGTCTGAGCACATGGTTTGTACGATTCAATATTTGTGAACAAGTGATCAGCTCATGACCTTGGAGATTTAAAATGAGTCTTTTATGAAAATTGAAAATTAGCGTTCAGTTCAAATCATTGTCATTTATCTGGTTAGTTCTTGAAGCTTGAACCACTTAACTTGTGTTTCAACGGTTACCACTTCATAACCTAAATTACAGTAGAACCTATAGTCAGGGCCGGCCCTAGCAGGTGAGGGGCCCAATGCAAGACCTAGACGCGGGGCCCCTCTGAACAGTGATTGTATGACGTCATCGTGTTCAGTCAATCGTGTTATGATCGTGGTAGAGCGCAGATATAAAGCACTAACACGAGAATTGAGCACGTTTGCTAACGTTCTGGAGGAAATTCGCTAGTTTTGACGAGACCGTTCTTTGTTAACAATGATATTTTATGGCGTTTCTACTGGATTCTCAAGCGCAAGGTGTAACTGGCAAAAATGAATAATCTACCCAAACACCACGGCGCGGGGGCCAATGCAGCTGCATCGGTTGCATAGACTTAAGGCCGGTCCTGCCCATAGTTGTAAAGATTTATATTTCATAAGCAGCGTCTATTTTGCGTCATGAGGCAAAAAGTGCCATGAAGTTATTTTTTCAGGAGCTGAACATGAACTCTATTGTTTAAAGTGATCACATGACTAGTTCAAAACACATGACAAGTTTGGAATGCATGAGCTACATAACTGACCGTAACGTCTAATTTAAGTGTTGGCAAGTTTTATGTGGCTTTTTGTCTACATTGCGTAAAGACAGGCATAGGTGGCGGAACCGGGGGGGCCGCATGGGTCTAGGCCCCTGTGGCGGCCGGTAGATGACGCCACATGTAAATAAATGGTCACCGCTAGATGGTGCCCATGAGTATCAAGTCACTGTAATAGTCACCACAAGCGAATTATCGTAGTTCACTTATCCCTATATAATAATAGTGCAACCTAGTAGTACCAGAGTGAAGTCAGCGATGGATCTCTATTGCTGCTGGTTGCTTTCCTGTTAGTTAATGCCCCGAATTGCCATCTTTCTCTTGTGCTTGCCTCAGTAGTTCAAGGTGATGCAAACAACTGGTTAACGGTTATCCCATGGCAAGCGAAACTTCTGACTTCATGCCATGTACTCATGCACAGAATAATATTCAACGTATCAAATACGCTGAGAAAACTGATGACTAAAGCTTAGGGATTCGTATTTGGATAAGTGTGTCGATTTGGGGGTTTGGGTGAGAAAAAGAAAAATAATTGAGGTCTAAGACTGAGTCCAAAATTTTTCAGTGGTTGAAGTTATTCCCGTAGGCTACTATAGGTTGTTATGGGTACCTGACCAGAGATGGATTTAACCAGTAAGCTTGGGGGGGCGATTTTAGCAATATTTGCCAGTCAAGACTCATTACGGGTTCACTGCTGTAAGAGAGATGAAGTATATGAAATATATTTAACAACACTGCTGTGACAAAACCATTGACGGCAAAATAGCCTCATATTGCAAATGCCCATTTCCAAATTGTACAAAATCATGGTGAAAACAGTTACTTTCGTTGGTTTTAGGGGGCGATCGCCCCAATCGTCCCCCTTGGATCCGCTCCTGTACCTGACATTTAACCAAAATGTTTGAATTTACAAAACACACATCAAAAATGTAATTTCCAAACTTTATTTTCTTATACTGAGAAGCAAAATAAATGACAAACCATAGTCGCTATGTATTATGTAGAGACCATGGACAAACAGTAACTGGTCAGAAATTTCGCTTGACACGGGATAACAATTCATCCTAGTCTGCACGCTGCATTGCAGTACAGTGCATGAGTGCACACGACATACTGTAGCATGACACTTTCTTTGAAAACGCTACGCGTCATCACTCATCAGTGTCAACAAATGTAACCTGAACTCAGCTGCGAGCACCGAGCGGCAAGTACTGAAGTAGAAGGGATTTACGTTGTTTCTCTTGTTGCGGACGCTTTTTCCTCTTTGTGTAGATAGTTAAGTGCCGTTTCTGACATCTTCAGTGCAGTTGATGTGGATTACATCTCCATATTGCCATAAACTTTCTGCTTTAGGCTATCACTGTAGTCTGCAAGATCTTGTGTACGTTTCATTCGAGTAAATTAACTAAGTTCTTCGATACACTCGCGTTTGGAGCTCAATCCGGTCAACGCGTTGAGTCTTTTTGACTCGCGCCTGTCGTGTAGTGCGTTTGTTCGTTTCCGGTGGCCCATTATTGCTTCCTCCAAGGCCCAATCACTGTACTTCATGATTGGTTAGTGTTGCGTGTGGCCAGTTTCTCCACCTCAATACCAAATGTTATAAATTTGTACTAGGCCTATTATCATTATGCAATTTAGGCTAATGATACCCTACGAGCTAAGCTTCACGTTATTTTTTTTGTGAGGGGGAGATTGCAAAGCAAAGTGGACACAGATCTAGGTTGGGTTAAATTTACATAAAATCACGTGTATGTGTAGGCCTAATTATTATTATAGGATTAGCCTAGGCCCATCAAAGGTCAATATCTAACTAAACTTGTGACAAACTACAAATCAGTACTTTACTAGGAAGTTTTAAGACAATGCCAGTGTTTGAGTGTAGCTTTTCAGTTTCAAATATCTGTTGCAAGCTTCTGTTTAGCATTACCTACACAACAAGAGATTGTTGCAAGGTAAACGTTAACTTATAAGTTATTTTGCATCACCAATCTGGAGATGGACTTGCACTACTGTACATCCATTCCAGGCTTGCACTTAGCTCTGAATTTTTAATTCTTGGCCTATGCACTGCAGTAGCATTGCTGGTTTAAGCCTATGAGTTGACATCACATTGCTAATCAGGTTTGAGGTTATCAATGACAACCATGAATGAATGACTCAAGTCTAAAGAGTGAAATAAGATGTGGTAGTTCTAGGCTATTTATAAAACTTACTGTTATAAACGTAAAATTGTATAATGTATCTCATGAGAAATTAGTTAAAATTTAATTACTGACCACTGTTGTTAGTATACCAAGTCAAATGTACAACAAAATAAAAGATTATGATGTCATGCCATGCTGACAAATTTCTGAACATCGCAGTGGTTTATACTAACTAAGAGTTCAGGCTTTTTATAACGGAAAGTGACATAGATAGACCTACTGTAGCATATTATAATTGAATATGAATGATGTTATGTGATAATTATAGCCAAACTGTGGCTTGCAACCTAAATGAAAATCTTGTGGCTTTTGTGTGTGGCTCTGAGCATGTGAAAATCAATCTATTGGTAAAGTTTTAGTTAGTTTTTATCATAACAGTCAATGAATTTAAATCTGTTTTTCCAAGAGTTACAGTTATAGCTTGTTCATATTCTAAACTAACTATTTCCATTGTGCTAGCACAGACAGGGATACCCAACTTGGGGTACATGTACTCCGAGGAGTACATTTGCCTATTTGAAATGGGTATGATTTAAGCCAATATTAATAATAGAAGAGAAAAATGTATTTATATATTATTTATTTTCATATATTTATACCAGCGTTTTTCAAACTTTTTTATGTTATGGCACACTAATACATTTTGAATTTGGCTGTGGCACACATACTTTATAAAATCAAAAACCTACTTAGTACTTTTCACAAACCTTGCAACAAAAGCTACTTATTATAAGGTTTTGTCAAAACATAAAACTTTCACGGCACACTTCAGCTTCTTCAGCAGCACACCAGGCGGAACGCAGTTTAGGAAACACTGATTTATACCAATATCATTAAATATTACTTTAAAAAAGCATTATATGGTTATTGCTAAATATATCTTTTAGTCACGATAAACTATCTGGGAAAAAATTCTGAAAAAAGGTAAAACATACCAACAACATTTCGACTGCAAACAACCATGATGAGGGTGAAGATAAAAAAGTACCGAACATGAGAAACAAACAAAAGCACAAGGCAAAAAGCAAGAATAAATGTGAAATCCACAGCCAATAAATTTAAAACAAGCATGGTTGCAAAGTTAACAAGTTCATTGATAAAATGAGTATTAAACATAAAAGTCAGTGGATTTTTTATTTTTTTAGTCAGGCTTTTTGCATAAGAACTTTACGGGGTACATGCTCATGTGTCAAAATGTTGTTAAAGAAGTCATGGTCAGAGAAAAGTTGGGAACCCCTGTGCAAGAGTTATCTTGTCTTTAAATTTTCAGATGAACAATCTACAACAGTGTTTTCACACTAACTATTTCATTCATTGCATTTCACCAAAAGCTACTAGTACTTGTGTGCACCAAATGGTGCAATGTACATATGCAGGATTTGTTGCTTTCTTTCCATCCAGGTGGTTACACCACTCTAGTATAAAATTGAAAATTTGTGAGTTTGCTGGTTTCAATTGCAGTGGTGTCAAATTTGTTTAAGAATTTTTTGCTTTAAAGAAACTTATTTGACTTGCCATTGACAATGCATGGCCACATTGGAGCAATGAGAATTTTGGTTAATGTTTACAGCAGTGATTCTTAATGTTGGGGGAGGGCATCAACATACTTTTAGGGGGGAGTGATCCCTTATGATCTCTACTACAACATGGAAAGATTTTGAACAGGAAATCATAGGGGCTTGAAACAAAGTCAGGGGAGCTTTAAACAAAAGACAATTACTTAAGGGAGGATTGGTAGAAAAAAGGTTAAGAACCAGTGGTTTACAAAAAGGGTCAAGAACCACTGGTTTACATTATGTTGATTATAATAGAAATTATACACACTTCAACATTTGCAAACCCTAAAGCTCTGAAAAGTCAGTTGCATCAAAGTCATAACAAATAGGAGCTAGTAATGGAGAAAAGCTTAATAATCAAAGCAGAATCTTGTTTGACAACCACAGAAGAGTCCAGAATTCAACAACCACAGAAGAGTCCAGAAACAGTCTTACAACAAGATAAGTATTTATATTTTTACAAAATCCCTTCCAGGTTGTTAAATCACTTCCAGGAACAGTTTATTAATGAACAAACTACATCAGTTTTTTAGAAATGTTTCAAAGGTTCAATATAGATTGAATCGGGTTTTGGTGTGGGCATGAAAAAGCAAGCATTTCAATGCATAATTGTTTTACTTCGAGCAGTCCAAAGTGGCTTGCCAGAGGTTAACATTTATGAAGCATTAGGTTTTAATATGTGCTATCATTACTCAACATGTTTTTGTGATATGTGAGGTTTGCTGCAATCAATTACAGTGACTACATCAACCTAAAGGTTGTGCAGACTTTACAATTGTCCTCTAAACAATTTTTTATCTGAGTTACCAAGAAACATATACTCCTTTCCCCATTTTTGTGCTGTGTAATGCTAGAGCAAGCACCAATATGCTGACAAGCAAGCAAAAACTGTTTGTTACTGGCGAAACCATCTGCTTGTGATGAACTTCAGATGAAAAAGTTATAAATTCTTATATGTTCTATTCAAGAAGTATTTTGATTAAGATACTTGACAAGTTAGAAAGAATTTAACTTCCAAGTTGTAGTTGTAAAGCATGCTTTGCTGTTGCAGGCTTGGTCATAAGTGTGTGCCATTTGCTTTTCTAAAACTCACAAAAGTATCTCTGTCTAATGGGGAAAACATCCCACCTTGTGAGAAAATTTAGTCTTGATTTTCATGAGTCACTGACTATAACCCTTGAGGTCCGTGGATTTGGGCAAGTCTTTGTTCCACCATAACTCGCCAGGCATTCGAGCTAGAGAGCTGTTCAAACCCTCTAAAGATATGGAAAGTCTTGTAGTTTCAATTTTTAAAAAATGGGAAGGTTTGGATGTAAACTTTACTGTGGGTGATGTCATGATTAGGGCAGGTTTAGGGTTTTTAGATGGGGTCATCAGGCTGTAGGCTGCAACCACAAGGGCCACTTTTTTGTTTCTTCAAACAACTAGGTAAAAATTCGTGTCTTTAGAGCCTTTGATGGGCCTTCTAGTGTTTGTGGTTAGCAAGTTATGGCCAAAAAATAGATAATAATTCCTTGAGGATTAATTATTTAGTTTTGTTGTTTCAGGCCGTAATTTGCGAAATATATATATATATCAGGAAGCTAGTGTTTACATCACAAGTAATTTTCACATAGCAAAGATTGTTGATTTGAACTCACTTGATAAACTTAGCATACTCATCTGACATATTCATGTTTAGCAAATTGGGAATACATGGTGAAAATATTTTTCGGATTTTGAGTTGGGTACAGGAACTAGCTTCAGAATACATAATGATCACAAGCTATATGTGCTAAAAGTAAACTTTGAGAAATTATTGGGTTGTTGCTTAAAAATTTTTTTGAAAATTGATTATTACTGATCATCACTTAGAACTTCACTTGAAGATTGACTGACTAATCTTACTGTTCAAAATTCCTATGTCTACATGGAAACTCTGTTCCTATATTAAACCAGCTCAAAAACCGAAGTTATTGGCAAACAACCATATTAAAAAGTGAGTTCAATCACTTAAAGGGAAAAATTGCCAGTATTCATATTATTTATGCAAGATAACTGGGCCATAAGGCACACTGGATTATTAAGCGCAGTATCAATGATTTTAATGCTAGCTGTTCTATTTTCATACACAAGGCGCACTGGATTATAAGGTGTGTTAAATGAAGCAAAACTCAGATAAATCAAACTGTATTCAACTTTTTCACAATAACTTTCAGCATTTTTGAGTTGCAGCACATACAATAAAAAACAATATAGTCTGGAAAATTACATATGAGGGAGTTTAATCTGTCACGCATGCCTAATCCGCTAGATACCAATAGAATAAACCAAAAGCAGTTCACGTTTTTGATTCGTTGTGAGCCAATGTAGTCAGGAACTTTGCAGAGTATAGCTCTGTGCACAGGATTCTTGCGGAGTAATACGATCTGTGCTTCATTAAGAAAAGTGCTAGCAACTCATGGAATTACTTGCGCTGCTCATTGCAATTGTTGTTCGTTTATTAGATAACACAATGGTCTGTTTACAAGAAAATTGTTATGATTTTAAACGCACGTGAAAGCCTCTGCTAAGACAGACAGCAAACAAAATTTTCACGTGGCTAATGGCAGTCTTCGAAATTAAACATGTGCAGCACTCATAGTTAAGCTGTAACTAGCAATTAAATAAAAAGCATCATTTACCACATAAAATTGGTTCTAAGTGAGAAAGCACAACCAGATTCATACATTAGGCACACCGCATTATAAGGCGCACTTTCTATTTTTGAAAAAATTAAAGGATTTTAAGTGCACCTTATGGTCAAAAAAATACAGTATTGTGTGACCAATTATCTGTTTTGACCATTAAAATGTTTTAATATGCTTTGTGTTTTCAATTAAAAACCTTGCAACAAATCTAGTTTTTGTACTGGACTTTTAATGTGAAAAAATGTTTGCGTTGTTCTGCTTTATGCTGGGTTAATCTTATGTACATGTAGAAGACATATCCTACACAACTTCTGTTTTTATGTCTGTTGTTTGTTTAGTGTATACAATTTATCAAAAAATATTGTAAAAATTGTGGACATCCTTATTAACTTTCCCTTCTCTCAGTTTAGACATGAAGGTTGTTGGTGAATAGTTGGAGTAACTTAATGCCCTTTACATTTTTGAAAGTCTTTTTCATTTTGGAGACGAATATTTTTTTCACTTTAAAGTCAGTGTTCAAAGCTGGTTGTGAATAACAGGTGAGTATGCTTTACATAAAAACATTAAATGGATGGTTGGATTCACCGTTTCACATGTGTAGCTATCTTCAATTTAATGTTTTCTTATTCACATCAACTTAAATTTAAACCTTTTTGCAATTGCTGACACAGACAGAATATAATTGTCTTATAGTTTTGCTTGATACTCATTTTTCTTCATTACTTACGTGTATTCATGATGTTTATTAGAAATACATGTCATATGGAAAACTGAAGGCTTTTACCAATAATGTACCATAGAATCTATTTTAGCTTGAAATCAATTTTGTTTCTGATGCTTACCAGAAATAAGTCAATTTGAGCAAACTCTAAAATTGTTCCCTGCTTTATTATTATTGAGTCATTTTTGTTGTCATATTACTTTTAGTGTGTAACAAAAGGGTTTATTGGATACTTTTTTGTAATGCAGCTAGAATAATTTACTCAACTGGTGAATTTTCATGATATAGAAAAGAGTTATGCACAGAAATGAAAATAACTTGGACAAATCCTTTGCACTCAAACTAATGTATTTGAAAGCCAGAATTTCATTTGCTAACATCTTTTACTGAAGTTATGTGTGTTTTACAGTATGTAAAATAAAAATGCAGCTATAAAGCAATGTGTTGAAATGATTCCATTTCTGGACAAAAATGCAAAATTTGTTTCTAGTGTATACCTCCTTAGTTATCACAATCTAGCCATAGCAGACTTCTTCTTAGTACATTCAAGTACCAGGTTCACAGATGCCAGTGCTTAAATAACTGGTCACTGATAAAGTTAAATGCTTGGTGTTTCACCTTGCTTCTGATGATGATTCTGTTGCATTCTAATTAATAGTTGCTTCCCTCTTATCCCGAGTCCTACTGATATTTTGTATTGCATTCTTTTTTCACTCTCTATTGAAAGGAATCCTTTCACAGCTAAGAATCAGACAATAAGATCTTAAGGAGTATGTATTTCGCCTTCTATGTAGGTATCACAGCTCTTATTCAAATGGATCCATTCTTTTTTGGCATACACAAGTTATTTGAAAGCAGTAGTAATATTGCATATAGTAATGATAGTAATGGGGTATTTATGTTACAATGAATACTAATTGCAAACTGCAAGGTTTTAGGTTTTTTAGTTAGTGTTGATTTCTCTCTGTGACACCAAAAATCAGGGTTACCAATGTGGTGCCTGCAAGCATCAGATTGCCTGTGAAGCGTGTGGGTTGCCTGCTGGCCTGTTTTGGACATGATCAGTACCTTCACATAGATCAGCAGCACACAACCTGTGGTCATAGCCTTCCATAAACATGTATGCAACCCTGAACATGTAATTCAAAATATAAGTTACGTGCATTAATAAAAACTTGTCTATTGTATGAGTATTCTTAGTAGATAGACAGTCACACAGACATGTGAAAGCAAGCTAGGCTTGCTGTGTGCATGGAAGCAGAACAAAAACATTGCAAAAAATAAGAATATCTTGAATTCACTGGCGGCCGTATTTCATAAAAAAAAACATTATGCAGCCAGAAATAGTGAAAACGCTGTGCGCCCTTAGCATAGATGAATATCATTAATTTGGTTAATGATAACATAATTGAAGATAAATTGAGCAATTTTTTATTTCAGAAATGTGTATCAATGTGGTAGCCCTTAGCATTATTTAGTATCCAGGTAGCTCTCACTTTCAAAAAGGTTGGTGTTCAAAACAATATAATTTTAGGCATGGAAGCTTTCAGGATATAGGTTAAAATGCTAATTCTAGACATGCAGTGATTTGCTCTATGCCACTGCTGATTATATACCTCTTGCAGAAAATTATCTCCATCATGTTGACAATACCTCCCTGGAAGGCAGAACTAATGAGTAGAAAAAGGTTGGATAAAGCAAAAACGGAGCTGGTAAGTTTGTTTGATTGGATTCATATACTATCTTCGTAAACAAACCTTTTGCCAACAAATATTTAATTATGTTCCATATTGTCACATATATCTTTGTATTTGTTAAATAAGCTATAAATTAGCAATGTTTTATTTTTATGGGCAATCTAAATTTGCTCTACTAGAATGGTAAAGGACAATATCCTTGTGTGGATCACGTACACACAGTGCATAGTCTAGTGCCAGTAGTATGGTATACTGGCTGTTCATTTCCCAGCACAGATTAATGAACTCATGCCAGTTTATATGATATTCGCTCACAGTTTGTTATTCTGGCCCTCACACTGATGTGTGTGACCTTTAGTAAAAGCATATATTGTGACGTTCACAAAACAGCTTATTATTTTGTTGTACGTGTGCATAGAGGATGGACAATTTAACTTTAAAACTATTTGAGATATACTTATTCAGGATGGTTTCAACAAAGAATATATTTGACAGATAAATGTATTAAATCATTTGTGGATCAGTTTTCAGAAAAATGCTGGTGTGCATCTGTGGGCTTAAAAATCCAGCCTTGGATGGCAAGTGTTGTCTGTGCAGTGGCTGAGTGTGTTAGTGAGTTCAATACTGAAATGCATGTCCAGCCAAAGATACTATTTCATGTTAGTAATCTGTTAGATTGCCCTAAAATTTCAATTGACTTTTCCAAATAGTTGATCTGCCACACGGGTGGCATCTTACTAGCTTTGGATTGTTGACCAAGTCGGTTTTGCAACTCAATTTTGATGTCCATATCCTTGTTAGAAGCACTTGGTAATGTTATGGTTATATGTTAATAGTGCTTGTTCCTCATGCTTGCAATATCCACTGTTTGATATGTTGTGTTTAAATTTGTTCCCCAGACACAATAGTATTTTATACGCTGTATAATTTCGCATTCAAGGGTTATTTAGTGGCTATGTGTTGTTTTTGACTGGAAGGTGGGTTAGTGTTAAAAGAATAAGGGAACGTAAACAAAGCAGTCACTCAAGTAAAGTGTGCACTAATTTGAGATCAGGATTTTGAGTTGCTCTCACATAATTATTCAGTGCCACAGTAGTTCAGCTGTATTTTAAGCAGACTGACAACCGCCTTTTTATTTCGTTACATAGGCTGTATCACGCAATCCTTATACACTCACAGTTATGTCGCAAAGTTTTGGTACAAGTTCCCAGAGCGTAATTGTGTCATTCCTGATGTTTTTGCATCAGAAGTGAATACTGAGTCGTTTTCGTTGGCAAAAGGAGAGAAGCAACGAGCATGATGTCAACGATTCATTTGGTATATTTACCTAAAACCTACACTGGGCGTTGATATATCGTGAATTGGTTGAGTAAGCGGTTGTTTAGATGTTTCAAATTTCAGTGCAACTCGTCACGCAATGACAATCAGATCTGCTTGCACTCTACCTCTCGAATGTATAATTTCTTGACACGAATTCGATGATATAGGTTTCGTGGCAATTTGGTGACAAGCGATCGAAAACAGCTTGAGTTTTCTGAAATAACTGCCAACGTGGTGAGCTGATGCCAATGCTCATGCCTTACAGATATCTCTTCGTTGCAGAAAAGTGACAATCTTGTGCTGCATCTGATGTAGAATTGGGTTTTATTGATTAACTTTAGTAAAACCACATTGTTTTTCAAAACCTTACGTCAAACACCTGGTGTCGATCAGAACTACACCACCACTCATTCTCCTTAAAAGCATTTCAATGGAGCCCTTCCTCCCGTCTTTCAGGTGTTATCGCTCGGGCGTTTCCCTCTCGTGTATTCTGTGCCGGCTGAGGCGAAACTAAACGTGTTTGGTTTAAAAACAGCAGCAACATCTTTGCCTAATGTGTGTTTCGGTTACGTTACAGCCCACTTAATATGTAATACAAGAACTATTGAAACTGTTCCTGTGAAGTACCCAAAACGAAAATGCACGTATTGCTCGGGTGCCCGCCCACTCGCTGTCGCCGCATGTCACGTTATTTTACCACATGTTTATAAAACTCTAGACAGCGAGTCTCTTTAAAACCTCAGAAGTAAGAGGTTCTTTTAAGGCTTGTGTAACATCCTTCTGCTTGGACATTTCAAACTTCTACGTGGCCCAACCTCAGTTGCACGCACTTGTTTGTGAAATGTTATCAGCCTTTTGCTTGCCATCTATCTTGCAGTTATACTAATCTTTTTATATTGCGCCAATAAATATTTTTTCGGTTTGACTTCTGTTGTTCTGGAATCGGCTGACAACGCTTACAGTATCCGGCCTGCAATTGTTCTGCCGAAAAACAAGGAATGAAAACAAACATCATCATGTGTGCAGGGGTGTTGTGGGGCCCCAACGGCGTTCCCCCACACCTTTTTGAAGTTTTGCTTTAAAGTGAGTTTGAAGCTGTTCAAAGTGGCTATTTTTTTGTGTGCGTTCCCACACCTTCTTTGTTAGCACTACATCCCTGCGTATGTGGAGGTCCCGGTTGTTCTATCGGTCATTTTCGAAATTCTGTCGCATGTAAAGTTTGTGAAGCTTAAAACCTTGAAGTTACTAAGTTTTGCAGTACTCGCTCTGAAACAATTTTTTTGCCGATATCATTTATTTAGTTTGCTGTTCTTGACCTGATCACGCAGCAGCATGAATATTTAAAGAAGTGCAGTCATTTTCAACAAAAAGATCGTTTGTGCGTCAACTGGCTGTTCTCGCCTTCCCTGTCAAGTCATACAGAAGACGTGAACAGCGGTACTTGCAGACTGTCAAGCCGCGTGTTCGGCGTATGTGCTTAGGTGCACAGCAAAACTTCACGCGGCTTATTGCCATTGATGCAACATCCACTACGAAAGCAGCGGCGTGGCTCCTGACGCAAGCGGAGCTAGGCGCCCGCAGGCCCCTTGTGACCAGAGCCGGAGGAAAGCCCCCCCGTACACCCCGGCCGGGGGGTGGCCCGGCCAAAAAAGGGGCCCCCGAATCTGACCGGGTACTTTTGTTACGGCTTATAGAGACACCAGAACTGAACTAACCAAGAACTGATTTCGCACGTTTCTTCTTTCAATATTCATATTTATCTAATGCGTCAAATAAATTTATCTTTATACGAACCATATGTTTTTAAAGCCAACCATTGCGAAATAGATTGTGAATAGCTTCGTTGTCAGCATTTGCCTTGATACGCTTGCTGTTGTGCAGGAAACGTTTGCTGAATCCACGTTGGTTGTAAGCATTTTTAGCATAGCCTCTTAAAAGATTATTCAGGAAAAATAAGTTGTAGACCATTTGCATAGCTAGAGCTTTTGGCCAGGTCGGAAATGTAACTGAAAGAGGCTCACTGACCACCGTAGGGGGCCCCTCCCCAACATTCAGAAAAAAGTTTAGAAATGAAAGCAGGTTTTTTAAGGAAAATGTTAGGTACCCCGTATGGACCTGTAGGGACCCGATTTTCTCTGATTCTAGGGACCCGAACATAATTTTCTCTGATTCTAGGGACCCGATTTTCAATTCAAGGGACCAGTGGCGTAGCTAGAGTGTGGACTGTCCGGGGCGGCCCTTGAATTTGGCGCCCCCGAAACCCATAAAAATACCTATTGCCCAGTGACTGGCTCTTAAAGCTTTGTGTATATATATTAAGTAGTTTGTGCACCATTATAATATTACTCTCACATGCTCAAATATAGTAGATCTCTGCTTTTAATACACACCAAAAAACTCAAGCATTATAAGTAATGGTTAAACAAAAAGAAAAAATGACATGCAACATAGGGAAAAATAGTAAAAAAAGTGTAAAAAATTAGGACAATCTTCATTTCTGAAATGAAAACTACAATTTTCTACACAGTAGCTTTTTTTGCCTTTTCATTGGCAAATTCTTCAACGGCAATGTCAAAATTACAGTATTTCATCTGTCAGTTGTTACTCTATAGAGAGTATGGCAAGATTTCTCAACCACAAGGTGCTCATACTAGATCTTAAGTAATTATTGATCAGTTTTAGTTTCGAAAAACTCCTCCAGCAATTGTGAGGAAAATCAGCAGCATTATTACTATATTTGGAACAGAGTTCCCATTGTCATACGTTTGAATAAACTGCAAAAGTTCAAGGGTGGCCTTATTTCCTCATCTTTATTCCTTCTTCAATATCAGTAACAGCAATAAGATGCTGAAGACTTTCGCTCAATTGCGAACTCCTCTTTATCGAAGTCGTCGTGATCGTGATCTATTTGGCACATATTTCTCATCCAAAAGATTCAACGGGGTAAGAAAAGCATATTTCTCAGCAAGTGCATGAAGCTGTTGACATCTCAAAGTTAATTCTTCGATCACTTTGTCCAGTGAAGAAAACATTTCTCTCCTCAATTCGATATGGTATGGCAAATTCAGCTTCTCGTGATCCTTCACCAAACGTTTGTTTCTTAATTTTGGGTCGATGCTGACACTCCATGGCTATCCCACGTCATTGCAATTATTACTTACTAGCTTGGTTCTGTTTTCAGCAAGAAATGTATTAAATGCCCTGAGTTTTACATCACATTTTTGTATGCTAAATCATTTGGTTTGGAGGTACGTCTGTGTGCTGTTAATTTCTAAAAGGACGGGTAGCCACAGGCCAAGAAATCATGAAAAGGAAAATGATTGCAACGCAACAAGAAGAACACCAGCATCTGCCTAGTAGCTGTATTTTCGTCTTCACCAGCTAACATTTCTAGGGCACTTAATATTTTTCAGAAATGTTTTTTTACAACTCTTACAGCTTCTCCCCTAGCGCTCCACCGAGTTTCTGTTATGCGCTTGACACCTTGACCAGTCACTGACGTCAGAACTTCCCAGTGATGGGTTGATGAAGAAAAAATTCAAACAAACGTTCCACACCTCCAAAAATAAAAAAAACGGAGTTCACATCAACAGAAGCCGCATGAACACCCGGAGCCGCATGAACACCTGGAGCCGCATGCACACCCGGAACCGCATGAACACCCGGAACAGCATGAACACCCGGAGCCG
>JGI24021J15306_10002763_pt1 | contig 19288 bp, 12 predicted proteins | sample Ectturendosymbi1_FD_15306 | JGI IMG/M metagenome (IMG submission 15306)
AAATTTTGTCTAAATTTTAACTGATTTTGCCCGGAATTTCGGGGATTTTGCCCGGATTTTCACAAAATCAAGTCATTTTTTATGGGCTTGCACCCCCGCCTCCTACACCACATACTGCGCGGAATGGGACAATTCGGAGATGGACGTCTCAGCGATAAATCGGTTATAAGACATGACACTTTTGATGGGAGCGCTTTTTGTGTACTTCTTCAAACATTGTTATGTTTAGTTTTAGGGTTCAGGTTGAGGGTTTAGCTTTCGGGCAAACAAATATCCTTTGCAATTTAACCGTCAATCTTCAGTGGAATTCGCTTGTAACGATTTCGGCTTTTACGGCAATTCACCTATGACGAAGCATTTTATTCGGTCCTGGCAGAATCTCTTATGTTTTTCGTGTATTCTACTGTATTTCAAAAACGCACTTTTTTCGTATAAAACATTTCCGACCACCATCTCCGAAGCGTCCCGTCGTCGAATCGGCGTCACCGAAGTGTCCTAGACACTAGACACAATGCTGCGCCTCCTTTATTTTTGTTCTTGTGCTGGTCTCGGGAATTGTGAAACAGTCGCGCAGTAAGAAAACGTTTCTTCAACAGCTTTTATGGCGTTTGGCTTAAATTTGACAGGCGGGAGTGCAAAGTCTAAGTCGCAAGGAGGCTTTGTGTGGAGTCTAACTGAAGCATTTTTACATCTCACTCCCAAGTTAGGAATCCTATTTCGTGCCTGTTGAAATGGTACAATTTCTTTTGAAACATTTAATGGAACAGATAATTCTTGATTGTGTACCAATTTCCATTGATTGCTAGTTGCAACAAAATTGTTTAGAGCCAAAACTTCATTCACGTTATGTTAAGCAGTCGGTGTCGGAGTCGGAATTCTGGAAAGTTCGAACATATTACCTCCGACTCGGCATCCCTGTTGGCTGGTCGAGTTGTTTCTCTGCGCGTAGATGTATCATCTCAAATTAAAGTTTCTTCAAGAACAAGACTCAATTTTGTGGTTTCTTGTCTGACCATGTAAGTCTGGTGTAAAATTGAAGCATTAACTCCCATAGCATTCACTATCTCACAATTCTAGAAAGTGCAACCAAAGTCCACCTCTTAGTTATTTCTTAGTCACGTCCATTACTACTTCTTCCCAGGCTTGGCATAGCATTTAGCATGTACATTCATTCAGAAGCCTAAATCAGCATAATTTTGAAAACACAGGTTGGCTGTATGTTCGGAATTCACATCCGAACACCACATTGTCCACAAAATTCAACTAACTGCTAATTTTTTGTTATGTAAACTCCTACAGAATAGTGCTGTTTGCAGTTGTTGCTGAAAACCTCACAAATTTTTCTTACTCTAGTCTGGGGCGATTCTAGAATTTAGTAGCGGGGGCACTGCGGAGCAAGGTAAAAAGTAAGGGGCCAACATAAATGTCTATTATTCACGGTGATTTTTGTAGTTTTGAACATTGAGTAGCTATCATTAACCCTATCCAATCGAGCATAGGCTTGTGAATATCGTCAAATATAAACCGGGGTTATTATTTACTAGAGTCTACTAAACGCCCGTTGCAGATGCAATAAAACACGTGTACTGCTTTGTCGAATATTTTGTGCTAACCATGCAACTTCAACAGAACTGCACATGTAAAACAAAACACAATTTTTCCGTACACAATTGATATGGCCACCTCAGATGAACGAATACAGCTCCACGAAAGTGATAACAACTTACATGAAAACGAAATGGTTCCAACCACGAATTCCATCTTGACACATTGAAACAGGGGGCCTAGGGGACCATGACTCCTGCCAAAATTTGAGAACATATGGTCATTTTGTGACTTAAGTGGCGGGATCCCAAGCAAAATAGCACTATTCGTTTAAATCAAACATTTTGGTCGCCCATAATGCACTACCCAATTTTTGGGCTGGCTGCGCTTGTGGCGTTGAGGGCGTGTATCTGATAACAAGATGTATGAGCAGGCGGTAAACTTATTTTGCAGAATGTTTCCAACAAAGTCGTTCATTTTGATATTGACATTGAATTTTCCTCTTACTGATCCTCAAAACCGTCTTTTCAATCCAGTGTTGACTTAAGACTGTCTTGTCATGAGCGAAGCGCGCACTAACTCTAAACCTAAAAATATTCAAACAAATACACAATCAGCAGTATAATTCTCACACAGATCCCTGCATAGTCTACATTACAATTTTATATAATAATCACCTCAATGCAACTAAAGGCTTCGATTATCATGTCCACTGTCAAATTCATCAACGAAATCATTTAAATCTATTTTTCAGCTCGTACCTTTCAACTGAAAGGAAATCAATGTTACCCGATTTGTCACTGGCCATGGAATTTCTATTAAATGTTTTCACTAATTTCATTTTTGAAAGACATTTTTCGCATGAAGCATTGGTGACGAGAATGTGTACAGCTACCAATAACAATCAACCGAAGCTGTTTAAGTAGTTATGTATGAAAACTATTGTTCGAGCGATGCAGGCAGCTTTGAATACTTCCGAAGCAAATTCTTTACCAAAGTTATTTCATGTTTCAAGTCATTTACACTAAATGAATATGATTTGCGAATCCTTCCAATTGTTTGTTTGATAGAAATGTTTGACCTCATGGGCAATGAGCTGAAATACGCAAAAGAATTCTTGTTGAATCATTACAGAAAATCCTTAAAACATTGTATGAGGTTGCAAGACATACTGTATGAGGGTGGGGTTAAAACTGAAGTCACGAACCAGTTACGTAAGATGTTGCGAATTCGTATACACAAGGCAGCATAACGCAATACTGCCGCTAGGATAAATTCGGATATCCAATTCTTAATGCTTTCACAAACCATTTTCTACTGGGACAAACAACAATCTGCTGACGGTAAGAAAATCCAGTTCCATCTCACACCGAAATGCACGAAAGATCAATCTTCCAAGTTCTGCAACTGTTTTTTAGTTTCGAAATGAATGTTTCGCCACCCCGTCTGTGGTCTTACTCAATGTCAAGGAGGATCCGAGCAATTACATTAGAAGTGTGTGTCGTCATAAACAACTGTAGTTGCCCGGCCGTAAAAAACAACAACACAGATTATCATATATTTTGTAAATATCGAATGCACGTTAGAGGGTTTCTAAATAGTTGTTTAAAATATTGCTCACCGAAAGTTATCTACTGTATATGTCAACCAAACGAACGGGGAATTATGAAAATACTGGATGGGGCCAATCCAGGTTCCAACCAAAAATCTGGGTGAGCATGGCCCACCCAGACCCCCCACTCTTATAATCGTCACTGGCTGTGGCGAGTGATTTCTCTTTCATAAGGTCTGCCTCGCTTCAGGGTCAATAAAACCAAGGTAGAACAAAAGAAAACATAACCATTTCCCACTGAAAGCTTCTCTAAATGCAGGGATTCTCGAGGAGCCGTAGAACATGTTTTCGTTGCTGCGCTATTGTGGTGCGTTCCAACACCTGATGCAACCAAAACGCCGGTTGTAGCTAACAATTCTTCTTGGCATGTTTTTTCGAAAGTTGATTTCATACCCTGCTCGACACGATCTGGGAGAATTCTCAAGCAAGCAATTGTTCGTCTCACAGGTTCTAGATGTTCCAAGAACTCTAGATAATCTACAACATAACGTGAACTTATCCTGAAAAGAAACTTGAGGGATTCGACCGTGCAGCAAAGATGGTGGGAGTTTCATACTGAAGGCTTCTACCAACCGAGCCTCGTGGAATGGTGCTCCACCAATATCTCTTCATGCTTTTTTTGACATGTTTTCCACCGAAAGCCAAAATTCGAGGTATACAACGCGCTTGCGAAGAAGCAATATCTGTTGGATCTCGGGATGCATTTCCTGGTGCTTGACCTTGGATATCTCTTCTCGATGTTAAAGCTTATGCAAAAGCACCGTGATTGTTCTATGATATTTGATTTAGGCAAGATGGAACTGAAGTGATAGGTTCTGCTGCGTCATAAGGAACTTTGGTTGATTGTTGCAGGATCTCAAGTTGCAGACAGTGATGCTCCACAGACAGGACAAATCGGAATGGTTCAGATTGAAACTCATTGCAATGCAATTTAGTTACATCGCGCGCGTCGTAAGATTGGTTTTGAAATCCAGTTAACATGTGTAGCAAAGCACTGTTAGTCGCCTTAATGCAAACAGAATTGCAATGCCTGGATATAAAGTAATAATCGCACGTTTCTGGTAAACACACGCGCCAGTAAGAAACGTTCTCGCGGAAAACAAGTGTCGGGCGTTTGTTCACAATTGCAGATTCGCAGGAATGCCACTTGGGGTTTTCAATAGGTGTAATGCTTTGGCTTATCCTAGCAATTGAGACATTGATACAAAATAAAAGAATGAACAGGGTGCAGATCGCTCGCAGCGCAAAGGACGCAAGCCTACGAATTTGTGGTGGGACTGAACTCAGAAATACTTGGGTATTCCAGCATGCACAGAGGACAAATAGGCTTCAAGCAAATTTTCGATGAACTGATAGGTTTGCACACGAATGAACGCACTTTAATTTGGATGTCACCAGAAACAAACGAACAAGAATGTATTCGTGACGTCGCACAACTCTTATCAAGGACTCCTAAACAGGCAACGCCTCTCAACGTCTGGATGATGTCAATGAATGTCCTCCGTGTTTTCAGTAAACTGAACTCCCACTGAAATAAAAAATCTTAACGTCAACTGTTACAGTCGCGCTCAAATGTTTAAAACCACCTGCCTAAAAGTTCGATTTTTGCAACATATTTAGAAAGTGTCACATTTGCTTCGTCGCATTGTTTTTCTGTCTGAAGAACGTTGCAACATAACTGATGCTTCCATTTCCTTTAAGAATAAGTGTTTTAACGATCTGGTTGTCTTGTAAGCAAGAATATTCTAAATTGATGCAAGTGTTGCTGCTGAAAAGATAGAAAAAAGATGGTAATCATGTGTGGACAGGTCAAAAATTGCTACAAGAGGGGCACTCAGAAAGGCAAATATCTGAAAAACTGCAGTTCTGGTGTTGCTATGCGTTCATGCGATGACGTTTTTTTGAACTGAGCAGCATTTACACGTAAATGCTTATGTCGCTATGTGCGTGTCCTTTCTAAATAAACGGTTGCAGTGAATGTAAAAAATGAACGACTTGCGATTGTGGTGATGTCCTGCACATTAAAGCTTCTTTATTAAAGGTATTTCACGGAGTGGTTTTATATTTCCAACAGCATATATGGTTTGCATTGCTTTGATGATCTACTGGGTTATTATTAAGAATTGTGAATGTGGTGAGTTTTAGCAGGGTTCTTCCCAGCGCTATTTTGCAGCAATCCGTGTTGGAAGCCGAAGATTTTCCATTTTTGTTGTTGGGAACGTGTAAAAGCAACCATGGTCCGCAGAAAATAGTAAATATAGCTTGTTGGATTTGTTCAAACATTCTGCTGGTCAATTATTGTTTTAAAAGATATGATCAACTTACCTGTGATAAATGATCAAAAATGAGAAAACTCCAAATTTAACTTGATTTGAAAAGTGTAAGCACTGACTTCAAGCTTAAGTACAGCGATTTCACGCTGAATGTTGTGTTTACTTGGCCGGGGAGTATGTACTGTACACTATAGAAATGTGTCATGAATATCAAGGAATGTGTGCCAATTTTGTAAGAATATCGAGAAAATCATTCCTGCAGCACGACTGAATGCATGGCACACCCAAGCCGAGCGAGACAGACGACTCGCTGTGACGTAGGTACTTTTTTTGACGCATGCTGAAAGGCCTTGCTCTTATCAAGGCCTCTTAGAAAAACAAAGTAGGAGGCCTTGTTCTTATCCGCCCGCGTTCCCGCCGCAAAGAGAAACGAACGATGATATAAATCACGTCAATGAGCTGGCCACTATGTTGCTTGGTTTTGCGTAACCCAGTAAAGGTTTCTGACGCGAGTCGCTGGAAAGGACGGATGATGCGCAGCGTTACGAAAAAATGATTTCCTATCAAAGTTTGCAGATAGATTCCTAGCTTGTTTCATATGTACAGAGTACTTACTTGCAGTGAATTACATAATGCAAGGTTTTTCATGTATAACGCAAAGGTAAATATGGGAATGTGCCTGCATCGAAATGGCTCATCTAAATACCAAAAAAACATGGCTGTGAATCAATGCAACGAATGAGATCTGCAATTCTATGTATTAATTTTCACATTTTATTTCATTACAGAGAAAGGGCCCGTTAAGTTCTATGTGGTTCAATCGCGTTTGCTTTTCTTCAGTTTAGACATGATCAAAACGTTTACATTTCAAATGCTAATAAATGCCAATAAGACATGATGATATTGTGGAGGAGAGCCACAATAAGTAATGATTTATTGGAGTTGGTTAAAAAATGTTTCTTAAACGTAATGAAATGTACGCAAACCAATCTGAGCAGCGTGGACTCTTTTGAACGAGCAAATTTCACTAGCACGTGGCGAAGGTCATTCGTTAAAAGCAATGTTATCTTATGACCAAGCTTTCGCCAAATGGGTTTTCTCATGATGACATTGCTTTCAAGGAATAACATGTGACGCAAAACACTCCGAAGAATCTGCGCGCCTAGCGGGTGTGGCGAACTGGAAAACACCTGTATTCAAATTATGCTTTATTCATACGCTCCACACAAGGAACACTCTGCAGTTTGTTTGCATTCAAATCGCCCTATCTTTTAATCTGCTTCAAATGTGATTTTGAACTGCAAGGAGATGAAGAAAAGTTCTCGCCGGTGGCAGGATTTCGCGACGCCGCATAGCGTTGCAGTTTGTGCGTTATGAAGTTCACTGACTCCTTTGGTGCTTAAAAAACTCAGCGTAATGCCTCATAATCAAAAGACAATAGAGCACGATCTAAGAAATAAAGGAATTTGTCTCGATCGTCCAGATGACAATATCAATGTATGCAAACAGAAAGCTTTTTCGAAAGAAGCCCACTACAGAACAGTGGAAAAATTGGAACATTCATCAAACAGTTTTATTCCCATTGAAACATATACCTCCAGGTATATGCACAAATATCTGTTTTAATGTTTCAATTCTTACTTTGGGAAACTTTTTTTTGCCCTGTATGGGAGATGGGCAGTTAATTGGCTCGGGGACCGGTTTCGGAAGGTCTCTTTTGGCTGAGCGCTGTACCTTCTAATGCAGTGTTCTCAAACCTATTTCTTTGCGGCGCCTTTGGAAAAGTTTGCTGGACTTGCGACGCATCAGCGATAGGATGTTATTAAGACATATATTGTAAAGTTTTATATATTTGATTGGTGAAAACACGATAAAAACGACCCTGATATTTTGTTTGATTTGTACTTTTGCTCAAACAAAACTAAAGTACTGAGAACATCCAGACACGTTTGTTATAGCTACCTTCCACAACGACAGCTATTTAATGAACACCACACTTTTATCTGATAGGTCAAGCGTGCTTTTGTCCGGTCCTAGCGCAGAAATAATGAGTTTAGTCAATTTAACAAAGATATCACACCAGTAAACCATAAAAATTCGTTCTAAGTCAAGCAACCAATCAGTTGATCATTTTTACAACTGACTATTGCTGTATAGCCTTCATTTGTCTGACGCAAAGTAAACTAAAACGTGTTTATTAGTAAACCTTTTTTACTAAACAATAACTACAGTTACATAGTCATGTGATAGCAAATATGCTATTTACAGTCAGCATGATCTCACTTGTTTTTGCGACGCTGTTGGAAATTAAAACGACGCACCAGGGCGTTGCGACGAACAGCTTGAGAACCATGGTTCTAATGGATATAGAAGAAAGTATCCGGCAAGTTAGCCTCAGGCCTAAGTTGGAGGAAATCTCAGATTTGAAGATATTTCTAAATGCTTTCGCGGAACACTGAAAACGCTGTGACGGGCTGCATGTGGCTCGCGGCCGCTAATTGCCTGCATTTAGTTTATGGGCGACAATTCGGTTTTGCTGACAACAAGATTTCAGGATGATTTTGTGTTTGATTTGGGAGCCTATTTTGACATTTTGTGACATGAACACATGGTTTTCATTATTTAAGGTTTTTTAAAATGTTACATATCTGCAAAACTTGTCACTTAAGCATAAATTTTGGCAATCTTAAACTTTCACTAAACTTGTTGCAAATTGTGCAACAGTGGCTAAATAGAGCGCCCTCAGGTGAAACACAAAAACATTGCTTAAGAAACCATGTTTTGCGGGAATAAACATAAAAAGCACCTCCGACATATTCAAGCAGCATCCCCGACTTGCCAAAATACAACCAAATATCATTTACTAAATCTTCAATTACTGTAGGTTTTTCCACAATAGCACTTTTCCTGCTTCAAGACATTGGCTTGCACTTTGTTGTTTGTAGCAATTTACATACCATATTTTGATATTCAGTATTGATAAAAGTGTGAGCGTTGCACAGACTTTCATCAAATGATGCTCTATCTAGCTTTAAACGTTTGGTGTTACGCAACGGTGAATGCAATTCGCTATTCGTGTCGTTGCAAGTTGACAGTGTAAAAGAAATCATGCTGAAAGTACTGCCAACCTACATACGATATTGAAAGTCATTAAAGAATATTTTTAATGGCACAATGTTTCAGCTTGCTGTGAGAAACACAGTTTTTTTTATCTACTTTTGGAAACAAACTTTGAATGCTTGGATTAACTTTCACTTGTTCGTCTTCATAGCGAAGGATATTGCTTGTTGCAATGTGAGTGATTTTAAAAGGTCAATCGACAAAAAGTCAAAAAAGTTTTGCTGCCGTGAAGAATATGTTTCTGTTTTTCTAGAGATGAAAAGTAACGGAACAAAAATATTACTGTAAACATAGCGGCTATTTCAAAAGTTTTGAAGTGGAACAAATGTGTGTTTAAAGAAAAAAATATTATGCTTGTGTTAATTATACAAAGAGCTAACTACAGACCTTGGAGTGTGTAACCTTGACGTTTCAGATAAAACTCTGACGTGGAAAGGTTTAGAAACAAATCTAAATGTCATTGGTGGACATTGGTTGAAGTTACAAAACAAACATATCTGAAGTGAAATAATAGAAACCAGATGTTGAAGTCACTGGGGCAGTGACTAAAATGATAGCTGCGGCCGTCGCTTCCTGTCCCTGTATTTCTGATAAAGTATTCTGTTCTTGGTCAGGATGCAGAAATAAACTGAACTAAACTTGTGAAGACAATATTGATGGTGGCTGTAAACGATGAAGTACTTCAAGGCTTTCTCCGTTGCGACTCTATCTTGAGGACAGGCAGATCTCATAAGCGGAATGAAATCTTGTCAGAAAAAATCGAAATATTTGTATCACACATTGCTTATCTTAGGGAATTTTTTGTATTTTCATCAGATTTTGCATTTTTCTGAGGAGTCACAAGCAAGTGATAGTCCTTGATGATAGTGGGATCTTCACTGGAATCTCAACATTTTTAACCTATGAAACAAGTAACCTTACGAATATTATGGCAGAATAAAAATATCAAAGACCCCTTCCATAAAAGTTAAAGCAAAGCCATTACTTCTTCGCTATTGCGGACAGTAATTTTTCCAGTATCAACTTGGTTTCAACAACAAGCACTTGAAAAGGTCTACGTTGCTACAACATTGTTGTTGAACAAAGAATGAGCGATTGGAACAATGTGGACGAAACGTGAGTTCATTCAGGAAGAATGAATTGACAAAAATTTCCTTTCGAGAAACACGTGCCATGACATCAATAGAATTACAGAAAACGTGATAAAGATTGTTGAATGATTGCTATTTGAAAGTCGAGCGCAATGGCAAACATCATTTCGGCTGATTCATCCTAATCAACGTTTGGTTTTCTGACAGTTTTCTGTGCAAGAAAGCTGCAAAATGAAAACCAGTTATTCCGAGGACTATACCTGTTATGGTTGCTGCTGCGGATTGCTAGATGATTAGGTTTTATCGTCAGAATACCTATATTAATAATACCTTCAGTTAGCACTTCAGAAACAACTTCCTTCACTCTACCAGGCAACTGAGTGATTTCGTTCAAACCTTGGGAATACAACACCTACACGTTTTCAGCTGGTTGTAAAGTGGCAGTGGGTTTTTATTTCGGCGCTGCAGGAGTGTAGAAAATATATCTCTGAAGTGGTGTGCAAAATATTCTCACAGACTTGTTTTGTAAGAAATTCCTGACTTACAGCGTGATTTCCCACGGAACGAAATATCACACCAATGCTAGCTAAAGATATTTTTGCTTTCATAAAATCAAACATGCAATATATCGTTTGCTTAAAATCTTTTGCATACGTCACATGTCAGCTTTTCTTACTGCAAAATCTTTCTGGAAATATTGCATATTGAGACTTAAGTCGTATGCACGTACACGCACTAGTGGAAAAAAATCTATGAAAAAAATATAATACATCTGAATGGAATTGCAACTTGTAAATTCTCTTTTAATGACAATTTCAAATGGGGTTGCTGCACCGCAAACACAGACATTCACAAAAAAATACCTTTCTTTAAATAGTTTTCCTCTGCAAAGGATTTTGAAAGCTCTTTGTGCAGTGGTCAATTTAAGCTGTACGTACTTAGATCTGATGATTGTTGCTTAAAATGTACTCTGTTCATGTATTGTTTACTTTCACATTTCAACACGTTTCAAAATTTTCTTTTGAAAAATAGATATATTTCAATTTTTTGATTTTCCGAAAGCTGGCCATGCGTTCCAAACTTGAAAAATTTGTTTTTGTCAATCTTTGAATAGCAAAACATTCAAAGCGTCTTGTTTTATGAAATATACATTAAACTTCCAAGTGCTAACATCTGAACATTGTCTTCAAAATGGGAATTATTCCTATCACCATTATGTTTTTCGCAGGGACTTTTGTTAAAGACAGTAAAACCTTACATATTTAAAGAATGAAAATTGTTATTTTTGCAACAGTTTTGGTCGCAATCTCTATGCCCGTGGATTCTGGTAAGTTGTATGTCTTATGTGAAACATCCTAAGTAGCTGACATGCGCAGAGATTCTTGACTAAGTTTGTATAAATATCGTTTGCAAAGGAACTTTGATAAACAGTATGAAGTGAACTACCTCTTGATATGGTACATCAGCAACTAGGTACTTAATCTCAGTTAGTAGTAATAAAACATATACAAACAATCTTTGAATGATATGGCATAAAAAAATGAATTTGAAGTGTTTCGTGGCATTAAATCCGTACAGTAAAGTTAATTGCAAATCATGTTTGAAAAATGTGATCGAGGATCATTTGCATGGTCAGAATATCCGAATGGGAAAGGGCAACCAGCGCCATGTGTCAGGAAATCAGCTGATTCTGCACGTCTTGCTGGAACCTTTTATTGATGGAGATAGTTGCTTCACTATAAACGTGGCTGTGTTTCTGAACTGGCATAGTGCAGTTGAATAATCGAAAGTTATAACACATTTAAAAAAATGATAACGTTATTCGGGAGGATCAAACATCGAAACATGATACACATAATTTGCGGTCTTACCTCAGAGTTCGTGAAGTGGCTTGCTCTGCCTTGTTTCGGAGACTTTGTAGCCCACAGAGTTTTAAAAGTATTACGAAGGTTTTTAATTTCTTAACATTTCACTATCAAACGACAAATAAGAGTTCATGAAGTTTCTGTATGTCCGATATTCCAAACATTCGATCTGTAAGTGAAATTTTTCCAATTGAAAGGGCTTATAGTTGCAGCAAATGAGTGGTTTGTAGGCTATAATTACAAGTGGCGAACACAGTAGCATTTCACGGCAGCAAATGCTTTCTACATTTGGTTTTACAGAATCGATGTGAAACTCGCAAAATAACCCGTCATGACGTGAATTGTTCAGCATTGTGATGCATTAGCGTAATTAACGACAGTGCATGTGCTCTAAACTGTTCAGAGAACGTTTCGAACGCTTATTCCCATACAGCAAAGTTTACGTTGCGGCGAAAAAAACACGAGCAAGTTTGAGAACACAAACCAAAAGTACTCAAGTGTTCACCAACAATTCAAAAAGCGCTGAAAAAAACATTCAAATTTGCGCACAGACGAAAAGGCTCAGAAGGGTTGCGAAACGCCCGTGTATAATTTGTTTACCATATCTTTTTATGTTTTGGCTTATTAAACTTCTACGTGGAATTTGAAGCACTGTAAACACCACAATACACTCATATCATAGCACTGGTCTTCCAGCTTTGAAAAATCGTTTTGTAATTTTAAAAAATGCCATAACCTACAATTGTTTTCCACAAACACGAAAGGAAAAAACTACCAACAACCAAGGCTGTTGAGTCGGGAGCCCGGAACTGGAGCTCAAAACGTTTAGATGTTGGAGGCCGAGCCTGAAATATGGGTTCCGGTTCCACAGCCCGTGTTTGTGAGGCAAGCAAGTTGTACAAATAATGAAATGATTTTCAGTTTTCCATGGGCAGAATTCCTTCTGGAGCAGGAGACAAAACCTTTCAGATGTCTAGGCCGTATCCAGCGCTGGGGCCAAAATATTTAGATGTCTAAATCCAGAACTGGAGCCTTATATTTGAGTTCCGGCTCCACTGCCCTGCCCACAACTTGATGGGAATATTATTACCAAGAAATTTGTTTATTGTTGGTTAAATTCTGTGTCTTGTTCAGTACCTAGATGTTGTCGGAGCAACATGTTAAATTAATGGATTTTTCCCTTGCATATAACACTCGCATCTTTGGCATACTCGCAAAGAGGTATCAAAATTGTGATGAAAAAGTAACTTTGAATAAAAATTAAAGTTGCATCCTTGACTACTTTTATAGAATCTTGGGAAGGTGCGATGAGGATCAGTACCTTGCAAAAAGAAGCAAATGGTGTTGCACAAAATGATAATATCCTTGATGTCCTCCAACGTCACTGGAGATCTGCTCACTCTCTTTCTTATATGTGAGCCTGGTGTTCGCCAAAACCTGTATGTTGATTTTGTGTTCAATTTGAACATTGTTTTACTAATCAAGATACAGTTTCAATCAAATATATTTTGTTTTTTATTTTGCAAACAAAACTTTGGCGTTTGATGCACCTTTGCCTAATTTCACGATTATATAAGCAAAAGATCTGCTTTTTCCGATAGGATTTTGAATTCATTAACTAGGACTCTCGAGAAAGAGATTTCCAGATGAAATCGGTTTTGTTGTTTAATTAAAGGCAGAGGTTTTATGAACAAATTAAAACAATATTCACAGATGTATAATTGGGCTTTGTTCCTTGGAAATTGCAACTTCCATTGCAAACAGAGATCAAGTAGGATAACCGTGCGAAGTGAGTAGAATTTTTATTGTGGGTGATTGTAGTTTTTGTTCGTGATTGTTGTTTTAGTGTTCATGATAGTAGCGAAGCTAATGCTATTATATATTTACTGTAACTACACATCGCTTGAAATTTGAACACCATGATCTACCTCAACGACTTCCTCCCTCCAACCTGATCTTGTGAAATTTGAAATTGTTATTAAACGTTTTACAGACCTAATAGCATGTATCCACAAATGTGACAAATACGTTGATCTATTGGCTTGTTTTAAGAAGCTGCGAATCATTCTTGGCTTGTTTTAAGAAGTCTACAAACCGGCTTTTCATGCCTATAGCGCTATTCTAGAAAGTTTATTTTATGCCTATAGCGCCAACGTGGGTAGTTTCGTGAAAGTTTCTTTTTTTCTTGAGAAACATTATATTCCGCAGTATTAACGTCGGAAGGGGGGCTGGGAGTGCCAATGAAGCTCCCCTGGATTTTGAATCTGAAATTTTCCTATTACATTTTTAGTAAAAAAGGTTCACGCTCGTCATATTGGAATTGGGCAAGCGTTCATCTCACATTGTCGACTGAAGCCACGCTTTCATTCTTAGCAAAGTAGTAAATGACACGCATTCACCTAAGTCTGCTAAGTTGTATTCTAACAAGCCACGTACTTCTATGCATTGTGTGAAGAAAAGCCTGCACAAGCTTTTTTCCTTAAATATTCAGAGTGAACCTATTAATGAAAGTGCTTCAGTGGGCTATGTACATAATTAGTGCAATATTGTATAGATCAACATTTTTGCAGAAGAATAAGGTAATTCAAAGCAAGTCGAAACCACATTTCCACAACGCTGATAACTGGCATATTAACAGAGATCATCCACGGATACTGGTATAAAAACAAAAAAAAAACAATGTTGAGCATTGACCTTTGGTCCAATAAGCAGCTGCACAGACATTTTTCATCACTGGTCATTTCATTTCAAGTTAAAAGCTACACAATACTAGGTTTGCTTGCAGACGATCGAAAGATCATCAGATCACTCAGCTTAAAACATCGGCACCCGCAGTTTGACAAAATTGTCAGCAATTTTGAAATTACTAACACACGATTTTCAGCATTACTGGACGAATGTTCAAGCCTGATACAGGTGAAGTCCTTTGACTTACAAAAGATTTGAAGCGTTGATTTTTATCAACTGCAACAAATTTTATTTTTGTTCAATCAATATTTAAAATGTTTGTTGCAGTGGCGTAACCGACAGTGGAAAAGAGGGGCAAATTCTCCACTGCCAAGGTAAATGTAAAAACTGGGCCCCCATTTGCCGTATACGTCAGTTTTGGTATTTTTTTTAGTTTTCAGTAGGTTTTAAATTTTTCGCGTTTTACGGAGTATTTTCCGTTGATGTAGAATTTTAGTATAGTAATCCACACCCGGATTCACCATCATTTCTCAATGTTTTTTTCTGAGTGCTGGCAAGTGGGTTACCTATAGTTGCTAGTGGGCTTCCTTTAGCTACGTTTCCCCCCTTATTTCAAGTTAGGCCACTGGTTTGTTGCCTACACAAACATCTCAGTAAACAATTGATGTTGTTTTTATTTTTGCGATGCTTAAAACGTTACAAATTAGTGTTCAAAATGAGTTTGACAAAGTCGACACTTGGATGAGGTCTGACATATTACACTGTCCAAAAAAAATTTTTTTCTTTTGTGCTAGGAATGTTGGAATGAATTTAGGGTAACTTTGGGCAGCTGAATCCAAAAATGATATTAGTTTTCCTAAATTGGTTCTAGTTTCTGAGATAAATATCTGTTGATCCCGACCGTGAGCCAAAATGGCCCAGAATTGCGTCATTTATGCCGTCACTCACAAAAAATCCGCAGCCCAAAACCAAAAAAAAAATTTCGGTGCAAACTAGAAGACTTGCTAAGTTTTATGAGTGTTTGAACAGCTCTTTAGCGCTTTCGGCGCCGGAGTTATTCCCACACAAAGACACGTGAAAACTGCTGGTTTTATTCCGAAAACCATAGGCTACTGGGTACTGGCTCTGAACGTGTTAATATGCAAGGTTTTAACCGCTACAAAAAAAGGGAAGTGGCAACCAGCAAGACAACCAGTTCTGCATTGCGAAAGCATTCCTGCGCCTGTTTCACTTCACCTCCTTAGTTTCATGATTCAGATAGTGACGAACCTCATGCGCTAGACTGTAATGAAACAAGTGGAGGCAGTTGCAGTGTATAAGAAGAAAGATCTTCAAGTCTAAACCAATTCACCCGGCAAGAATCAAATGATAATTATTCAGAGATCTAAATTTATCAAAACAGGGATCTGAGCTTTTAGCATCCAGACTGAAAGAAAAAACTGCTTGCAACCAGATGCTAAAATCACATTTTACCGGAATAGGGAAACAGATATTCTGCCCTTATTTATTCAAGACAATGACCTTGCATATTGCAAGAACATAACTGGATTTTTTCTCAAAATGAAAATCCCAAATTTTAGACCAGACGATTAGAGACTAATTATTGACAGTTCCAAAAGAAGCTTAAAATATGTTTTGCTGCATGTTGGTAACCGCTTTGCATCTATATGAATAGCTCACTCCACAAATCTCAAAGAAGAGTATGATAACATCAAAATGGTGTTACAAAGGATTTGTTTTGACGGACACCAGTGGTCAATCTGCGTTGACCTTAAAATGGTGAGTTTTTTGTATGGACAACAAAGTGAATACACCAAGCATCCTTGCTTTGTGTTCATGGGATAACAGGGCAAAGCTACAACACTGGATATGAAAGTGTTTGCCTGCAAGAAATACTCTGAAACGTAGTAAAGAAAACGTCACAAGGAACCACTAGTCGAAAGGGAAGGGATTATATTGCCACCACTCCATGTTGAACTTGGCTTAATGAAGCAGTTTGTGAAAGCTTTACACAAAAGTGGAGGCTGCTCCAACACTTGTGGATTTTTTCCTGAATTGATCCTTGAGAAACGAAAAGCGGGGATTTTTGATGGTCCAATATTCGTTAGTTCATCAACGACCCAAATTTTACAAGAAACATGACTGATATTGAGCTTTCTGCTTGGTCCACCTTGATGGCTTTGATTAAAAACTTTTTAGGTAACCACAAAGCACCGAATTATGCTTACAAATACCAAGAAATGGCAGCAAACATGAGCATCAAAGTCCACTACCTCAATAGTATCTCAGACGTATTTCCTGAAAACTTGGGTGATTTTTCGGAAGAACAGGGTGAAAGATTTCACCAGGACATAAAAGTCGTGGAGGATAGATATGAAGGAAGATGAGACATGCATATGATGGCTGACTACTGCTGGTTCCTCCAGCGTGATTGCACTAATGACCCTCATCACAGGAAATCGTGTAAGCAGCGTTTCCAAAAATGAACCGAAACCTGAAAAAACGTCATTGTCTTTTGCATAACATTCCAATAGAAATTGTCTTAGTAATTTATTGTGTTGATTTGCTTAAACAAACGTGGATCAAATAGGCCGACTAGATATTTTGAAACTTATATTGCATGCATTTGCATCCACAATGAGATGCTGGATTATCTCAAAAACTAGAGCCAATTTAGCAAAACTGATATTGTTGCTATCGGAAAAGTCCGAGCAGCAAGTGCGCAAAGCTTCGCACTGTGGCAGCAACCAACAATAGAATTCACATGACATGATCACTCTGTTATTGTTTGTTCGCGCCATATGTATGTATATATATACATATCTTATTGTTCGTCGCGCAAATCCCGTTCGTGGGGAATCACAGATTCAACGTAACGCCACCGGAGAGGGTGCAACAATATCATTTTTAGATTCATCGGCCCGAAATTATCTTAAATTCGCTCTAATATCACCGGCATAAAATTGTGTTGAGCAGTGCTATCAATAAATTATAATAAAACAGCTTATATGATATTAACTACAACACGTTTTCAAAACCATAATTTGACATTTCTATGAATGATGTGAGAATACAGCAAACTGAGAGTATTAAGTATCTTGGTGTTGTATTTGGTAATAACCTTTCGTGGAAACCGCCAATTGCAAGTGTATGAAAAGCAAACGTGGGAAACATTCTCGAGCCTATGGAGCAGTGTGTAAAATTAGAGACTTTCTGATATGAAAATATTGCGTATTTTAGTTTCTTTCATTCACATTTTAGTTTCTTTCATTCACATTTACAATACTGCATGATCGATTGGAGGAAAGCGTGTAAAAGTGTTATACGACCAGTGCAAGCGCTAGAAAACAGAATTTTGAAATACATGCTTTTAGGAATAGAACATCAAGATCAAACAATATTTTCAAATTACTTAATAGTCTCAAAGTTTCTGATTTGTACCAACTTAATCTGGAAAAAGTAATATATAAGCAGTTTTTTTTCAAAGGAAAATGTTAGGTACCCGATATGGATCTGTAGGGACCAGATTTCGCTGATTCTAGGGACCCAATTTTCTCTGATATCAGGGACCCGATGATAATTTTCGGTGACACTAGCGACCCAATTTGAAAATCTAGAGACCCGATTAGGGTCCCTAAAACGCCTTAAAAACCCTGGTGTAAATATAATGCCTATATCCTACCCTCATCTTTTGATAACCTTTTACAAAACTGCACTGCATATATGATCATGACACAAGACAACACGTTTCAGAATATTTTCATCTAAAACGTGTTAGAACTAATTATGACAAAAAATGTTTGCAATATGTAGGATCTGCTGCATGGGGTTGTATTTCTAATAATCTTAAAACGCTACCATTACACATGTTTCATACCAGGTAAAATCGCACCTGCTTACTGGGTATTGACACTTATGTATGATGTATGCAACATATGATTTGTAAGATGTATTTCAGCGCTGATCTTAAACTGAGCACACTTTTGATTTCTTTATTTTGTTTCATTTCGTTTTGAAGTCATGTTTTGTGTCTCACCTGTAACATTGAAATTCGACTTTAAATAAAGGCTAGGCTTGATTATGTGACAGCTTTGGCCATCCTTCTCCCAAACTGTGCTGCCTTGTTTATCGAAATGTGTTTTATTGTTGAGTACTTACAGCGCAAACATGACTTGACTTGACAGTAACCCGGTTTTTCTGATTGTAAATACTTGTCTGCTCGTGTACAACACTAACCCAGGATTTTGGACAAAATCACTGGGATAACTGGGTTAATCGTGAGTGAAAACGATGTTTCTCTTGTCCTGGATCCTTTGGTCCAGCTTCAAGGCTTGGATTTGGACAGCGGAGCACCAGCTGAGTTTCCCAGGTCAAGATCAACTGCACGGGCCACATGTCCTTTTCTTCAGGCAAAAACATGTTCCTCGGCGTTTTTCGGCTGTTATTTCGTTGCATAATAAAACAAGGCAAATGCAATAAACACAGTGCAGAAAGTATTTAGAACAGTGCAATTACGTGGTTTCATGCAGCTAACCACCAGAAAGGCATGTCCTTGATGCCACAACGACAAGATTTTTCCACGTTCCATGATAGCACGCAGCAGTGGATGCTCATTGGTGACCTCGTGCGACGGGTGGTACCCAACGTTCTCAAATGATAACATCTGATTGCTTTGAAGCTTTGCATTGTTGCGACGTACATAGGCAAAAGCATTGCGAGTATCCCAATACACCAAAGTTTCAATATGAAACTGATATTTGCAGTACGCAGACACATAATGTTAAACGCAGTACGGTTCTTCAGTATATTCTTCAACTTCTTCTTCTTTCGAGCCAGTTGTTCTAACCACTGCTTGGCTGCGCTAGATCTCGGGGCAGATATTGAGCAGCCATTCGATTGTCTCATCTTCCATGATGAGGTCGATGGATTGGACATTGGAGGACAGCATGGTCGACGGTTTAGGCCGCAGAGTAGGTCATACCCCATTTGTACAAACAGGATTGAAAACGCCCGACTCCGGTACGGAAGCGGGTAAAACCGGAACCAAGCTCTTCTTGCGAGGGTCACTCCAGGTAGGTGGGTGCCCGTGTCGGG
>JGI24021J15306_10002764_pt1 | contig 19278 bp, 9 predicted proteins | sample Ectturendosymbi1_FD_15306 | JGI IMG/M metagenome (IMG submission 15306)
AGGAGTTTTGAACAACTTGCGCTTGGCCTGAAAATTTTCACTGTATGGAATATACTTTTTAGATTCAGGATTTTTGAGCAACTTGCGCTTGGATTGAAAAACATAGTTGCCCTGGAATTTTTCACCATATCGAAATATATTTTATAATTCACGATTTTTGAGCAACTCGCGCTTGCGATCAAAAACAGAGTTGTCTTGGAATTTTTCACTGTATTGGAATATATTTTATCATTTAGGATTATTGAGCAACTAGCGCTTGCCCTGAAAAACAGAGTTGACCTGGAATTTTTCACTGTATTGAAATATATTTTATCATTCAGGATTTTTGAGTAACTTGCGCTTGCCTTGAAAAACAGAGTTGCCCTGGAATATTTCACTGTATTGAATATACTTTTTATCATCCAGGATTTTTGAGCAACTAGCGCTTGCCCTGAAAACAGAGGGTGCCCTGAATTCACTGTACTAAATATGTATTTTTTATCATTCAGATTTTTGAGCAACCAGCGCTTGCCCTGAAAAACAGAGTTGCCCTGGAATTTTTCACTGTATTCAATATGTATTTTCTATCATTCAGGATTTTTGGGCAACTTGCGCTTGCCCTGAAAAACAGAGTTGCCCTGGAATATTTCACTGTATTGAAATATTTTTTTATCATCCAGGATTTTTGAGCAACTTCCCCCTTCCCCCGACCCCCGGCCTCGAACGCCTATGTATATATTATTGTATACAAACATTGCACTGTAGCTGACATGAAGGTTAAAGAGAGACTTAATTGCACGGCTCGCGCTCACCAACACAGTTTGTGACAGACTGCTCACAACGGGAAAACCACCCAACGAGTGGAGGCACAAGCAGTCGCTGCCTCCCCTCGTGACTTTTCCCTGACTTAAAGAAGAAATACGCAAATTCAGGTGAATTGACTGTGAAAATGATTAGAATCATAGATTAATTGTACCTTTTCACGATGAAAGGGCTAACGTTTATTAAATTTGTTATTTTGGATCCCTAATTCTTTTCGCACAGTTCAAGATTATGGTAGGGGAGGCACTGCCTCTCTTGCCTCCCATGACAGCACGTTACTGCCGGAACCCCTGTTGAAGAGCACTGATGTACAGTATCCTTGTTTTGCTTTCTATCCAAAAATGGGCACAAGCGTCTCATTCTTCCATTTAGCTCCTTATAATAATAAAACATAAAAAATGAAGCTGTTAAAACTAATCGGATCACTTCTGACCAGGAAGAAATTTTGGAAGAATTTTTAAAACTTTTTAAAAACGCTTTTAAGATTTTGTAAGAAAAAACTTTTTTTAAAACTTTTTAAAGATTTTTAAGACTTTCCATAGCATATTTTCTCTGAGTAAGTAAATTTAATACAGTCCAACACGCGTCTACTACATCGACCTGTCATGGGACAAGTATCGAGCTGATCACCTAACTAAATAGAAGGTTTCCACTGGACTGAAGCAGCCAGAGCTGGTACAAACGACCTTGCACAACTGCAAAAAATGAATGTGGCGGCAGTACACTATACCAAGTGTTTTATTACAACTTTTTTATAAGCAAACCCTGGTCTGATCTTGCACAGAAACCGCCACATTTTCCGCCGAAATATTGCTAAAATGGCTAAAAAACGCCACCCACCACACGCAAATTTTATCAGCCAACCAAATCAAATAATAGCCGAATTTGGTGGAAAAAATAGCACATCTGGCAACACTGATTGGTTGCACCTTGTCTTCCTTGCTAGTGTGATGCATGCTTAAAGTCTAGCGCGTTGCGTGTGGGAGTGAAGACCTTACAATACACACACTATAATAGTTCTTCCTACCTTGTTCTCCGTACTCTTTGCTGGACGTGAGAGCCCAACGAAATCTCTGCATGGCTGTCAGCCACGCACGCTGTTGACTCGGCTACTTCGTGCAAAGCAGCGTGTGGAAGTTTCCAGAGAATCAGCACCTCGGCAATCGTTCGATGTCTCTTCGCAAGAATGCACTGAAAGCTACAGCAGCTCAATGGATTGTGAGGAAACACATATATAAGATCAAGCGAATGCTGCATCGCGTATGCAGCAGAGATGGACGGAGTCTCATTTTTTTGACTCCGCGTCCTCTCCGACTCCGAAAAGGTTTGCTCCGCGTGCGCTCCTCCTCCGCAAATCATAGAAATATTCAACTGCAACTGCAACTTCACTCCGCAAAATTGCGAATTCTATTGTAACATCTAGGCATGTTGCTTGAAAAAAATGTCTCCTCCTACGCTCCGCCTCCGCCGACAAAGAAAGTTCTTAGACTCCGCATCCGCAAAGAAACACGCGGAGTCCGCCTCCGCGGACTCCAAACTCCGCTTTTTGTCCACTTCTGATATGCAGTGATCCAGCAATATGGCGCCCACATGTCAATCAAATGCAAGTTCTACTGGATACCAGCGAACATACTTGCAACAATGAACAGCAACTGGATGTATCGGCGATGCGTTCATCACTGATGACATCATGTGACAATCTGAGCGGTGTTTCGTTTTGTGTTTGCACTTTCTGCATCCTACGTTGATTGGCTGTGATTTTTAGTGTGGGTGACATACCTTTCCTGGGCAGTCTATCGCTGGTGTTGGTAAAAAGAAAACTGTTGCAAATCACTTACAGCAGTTCCAGACAAACTCAGACACAAACAAAACATGACCGAGCAAAGACGACAACTTGCTGTTATTACACTTTCATCTAACCATAAAAACATTAAATAGCAGTATGGCGCCATAACGTACTTTTATTGGAAACTGCACCAGTACATATTTTATTTTGAAATGGAAAAGGATTGTGATAACAGAGGATAATTTTGTCAGTGAACAAAAGAAATGTAAGAATGCAGGTCCGCACCAATGGGGGAAACCAGGCATTTCACACCCCGGCATTTTCGAAAACAATTTGAAAGCGTCAAAAACTATAGATGCTAGGTAAACAAGTTGCAACCATTTTGTTGCCCCCCCGAAAATACCAGCTGGTTGTGGCCCTGCAAGAATGAATAGTGTAACATTAGACAAAAGCACTTTGGGGCAGCTTTCATTTCATAAACCCTGTCCGATTTAAAGTGCTGCTAATTTCTACTTGCTTCCATTCTGGCAAACTTTCAGACTTATTTTAGCAAACCTTTGCAACCTCTGAACCATCGACCCTGTTTTCTGGTGATTGCTGACTCATTACATTTCAGATCAGTGAACACTACAAACTAGTTAAAACAACAGCTTACAGTGCACATTACCACAGTCAAAACGCATGATTTCCTAGCTACTCAGAATGCGTTTCGTGGCCTGTCATTACCTGAAACGGCTAAGAAAGGAAGGAGTGGATTGTGTTTCTGGTAAAATTATGACTGGTGTCAAATTGCCAAATCAAAGGAAGTGGCAGTGGCGTCAAGGCCTCCTAGAAAACACTATCTAGGAGGCCTTGGTGGCGTAGCGTGGGCGATGAGACTACGCATGCAATTTTTGGTTTGCGTCTTGATGACGTCATCGTGCTCAGTTAAAGGCGGTGAGATCTGTTTGCAAAAGCTTCCAATCCACGTAATCGTGATTGAAACACGATGCTTTATCTTTCAGAATTTCAACAACACATGCGCCAGTTTGTTTTTTTGTCATGGCAATGCCATGAAGTTCACTTGGACTTGAAAAACATCCTTGTCATGTCATTCACTTGACAATCACACATTCAATCGGAAGATAAGTAACCGTATTTTTAACTGCAGTTCTGGTGGTTTGATGAATCACCAACCAGGTCTTAAGTATATTGTGACTAAATCTAGGTGTACCATGGCACTGACACCACCACGCTGAAACAGCCAAAATCTAAGTAACCAAATTTCTAGAACAGAAAGTTACCAAGAAGTAATAACCACAGCACTTGTCAAACTAGCTAAACGGAATAAATGGAAATCAATATTTCTACATAAAAAGACAAAATGTTCACACAGCAACATTCACCATGAGGAAATCAAAACATGAGAAGTATACAAAACACCCAAACATCACAAACAATTCAGATGTTTGTGCATATGACAGGCTAACAACACAAATACCACTACTTATGAACTTACATTTGCACGCCTTGAGTGGTTGAAATCTCATAACACCAAACATGTTAGGCCAAAGATGGAAAGACTTATTAACTACTGCAATGCATGACACTCGTGATTTATCTCAGCAATTAGGCTACTGGATTCACTGTAGCACTTACTTCAGGACTAAAGTGCACAAAATGTAGGAAACAGAAGATGAAAAAATACATAATTTTCATACCTATGGCACACATCTGTGGTAACATCAACAGCTAATTCTCAAAACGTGCATATAACAATAGAGACATACTTTGGCAAGCAGTTTTTTAGACAAAGTGCCTAAAATAGGCACTTAGGACGTACAGTAGCCTAAGATCAAAGTATTTTTTCAAAGTCTAATATTGTTAAGGTTCTTTGCTCTATGGTGAGAGGATAAGGAACCTCTTTAGGTACAGTAGAAAGTCTTAAGGTGGGTTCGCTTCATTACTGTACCACGGTCCGTTGTCACAGAAACAAGTCTGCTTAAAAGACCGGTTTGTCTCTGATACTTCTCTACTCGTTTTAATGACAACACTCATAGGTAATACTTCATTTCATAGATTTTATTATTTCATAAAAACGATATAATAATGAACCGACAATGGTACCCACCAATAATAGTGTTTCAACCTTGTACGCCTTCTCGAACAAGGACTCTCATGCAACTGTCTTTTAACAAAATAAATTAATTCTAGCTTAGGTTTAAATCGTATAGTAACACTCAATGGTTTGTCTATGACTCTGTTAACTGTCACGCTTCGACTCTCAGTACTAAGCTCTGATCATTCAGAGTGTTGCTGGAAACTTCTCAACGGAAGTTTATCATTAGTCAAAGCTGATCGCATTTTCACTTACAGCTGTCTAGTTTCATCTGTTTGTTTTGGCATTTCACAATACGTAGGGCTCATAAAATCGCATTACTTTGTGTTAAAGGTCAATCAATATGTCTTTTTAAAGTAATGTAACTTGCCCAGTGAACTGGCAGGGATTAACCTGAACAAGTCAATTCTTGCCGTCCATTTTGACGGAGATTTCCCCGGACAAGCCATTTTCTAGCCTGGCGGGATCTTGCTAGGACCAACCAGTTGTACCACCTAACTCGTATATAGACATAGCATCTGATTACATTAGCAGATCGCTAGTCAACCTTCTTGGCTTTCGACCGTAACGCGAAGGAACGTACTACATATCGCTAGTCGAACCTTAAACTGCGACTTTATTCGTTAGACAGAAGGTAAGAGTATAATACTCCTCAATAAGGCCGTAATGCGAAGGAACGTACTACATATCGCTAGCCAAACCTTGAACCTGTGGCGGTTAGAATGCCCTCAGGTCAGAGTATGTTTTACTTCTGAATTCAAACCTTTAACGGTTTGAGAGACCGAAGGAGAGAAACAGGTTTCAAACGAAATTAGTTTCAACTGTCTTTTAGGTACGAAATCGAGACTTTCTATACTCGATTTCTTGGACTTTCTCCTTGCGTCTGAGGACTTTGATTGGTAACTAATTATGAACCTGTATGTCATTGCTTTATGATTGGCTAAACCGGATATTTGAATGAGGCTTGATCAAGTTTAACCGCCTGACATCATCAACGGTTTTATCGAGGCAATCACGTCTTCGCGTCACGTTTTTCGTGACTGGCTTTAGGATCCGTTGATCGCATGGATCGTTCTGATCGTTTGAAATCGTTTTGAATGTTGTTTGGTTGGATGCGAGGTTAGAGCGGATTTCCAGGCTTGGCTTCTGAGCAGCAATACTTGTTACAGGTAAAAACTTGCCTGTAACAATATTGTACTCTTTGGTTGTCCAGCAACATAATAATGCTGGTTTGACCAAATGTGTTGAGCTACAGAAGCTGTCAAGTGTGAATCAGTCGTATCATGGCATCCAGCATCTGCAGCCTGCTATACAAGTTATTCAAGCCGACCCGCATTGTGCTGATCTCCAGACTGAACTATCTTTGTTAGAAAAAAGCAGACACGGCCAGCAATAAAACTAATCTGTTGAACTGCTTCCACATAATCGGTTCAACTTGTCATGCAGGTTTGAGTTGAATTTCCTTAGAAAACCATTGTGTGGCTTTAGCCTTCCAGCTTCAAGTCTGGTCTTGGCCTAGTTTAAGTATCTGCATCTAGCAGACTACCTAGCTTCCCTTTATATATACGCACTTGGGGCCCAAGTGCGTGCAAACGTAAGAGGCAGTGGCGTAACTGATGGGGGGAAGGGGTGCGCGCCGTCCCCCCTGGCAGGCTAAATGTAAAAAATGGGCCCCCTGTTAGCTTGTATTTCGGTATTTAGTGTTCTTGTCATTTTTAGTAGGTTTTTGTCTTTAGCGGTTTTCAAAGATTTTGTCGGAGTGTTTTCCGGTGATTTCGGGTGTTAGTACAGACGAATCCAGTTAATTGCATAACCAATTTGCCAAGAATTTGTGTGTGTGTTTAACCGGAATGTGCTATTATCCGTATCAGAAAAACATCCGCAAATTTACCGTACTGGCGACACAGGGGCCCAAAATTAATCCCGTCGCCACAGGGCGGATATTGTGGGAACCCCCCCAAAAGCTTCAATTCCCAAATTAAAATGTGAAACATTAGAAATCAGTGTAATTTTCATCAATCCGTATTCTGTTTTGTCCTGTGATTTATAGACAGAGCAGTACCTGTCGCTCTTACCGTCAGGGGCGTAACGAGGGGGGAAAGGGGGCACAATTCCCCGGGCGCCAAATCACTATGGGGCGCCGAAACACTGGGGTGCACCGAATGACTGCAGAGGGCGCCGAAAAGTCCCAACAATGTCACAAGTACTTTCTTCAATACAGTGTGTTTTAGACGTCACGTTCGAACATGGGGGCGCCAAACTTGCTTCTTGCCCCGGGCGCCATCTAATCTCGTTACGCCCCTGGTTATCGTGAATAACATCGCCTAATCTTTTTTGATACATTTGGTGAGGCAATAAACGTGTTTGAGGCTTGAGCGCAAAGCGTCACCTTTCATTGCTTAGTTAGAGTGTTGAACGTAAATTTAACCAATATGCCTAGTTGTGTACGTACAGAAGTCAGACTTACGACTGATCAACGTATTTGTGTAGTGACTGTTGTGAAAAAATGTATTCTGACTTGCTCAGGGGCAGGCAGTCTTCTCATATTTTTACTGTATAAAAGCAAGATACCTTTGGTGCTTACGACCAAACTTACACATTCGCGCAGCCTGCTGTTCAGACAGCAAGATGGAGTTAATAGTGTAATTTAACTACTTCAGCAATCACTGCTAAGCATGTCCCAACGGAGTAATGCAGTTGGTGGATTATGGATGTCAACCATATTGCATCGACGCAGGCCCCCTTGGTCTGCATTTGTCAACATTTATAGCTTATTTTAGATACAAAATGTTATTAATCCAAACATATGCCATGCACCCGGAGATTAACAAGTCTAGACATCAGAAAGGTTTATGCATGCATATTTCGGCCAGTTAAAAACGCGATGCGCATGCTTTTCAACCAAAATTCACTTAAGCGCTAATGAAAGAAAACGTTGATAGCGGCGCACTGCTTCGATCGGCCTCAGGTTTGTTCCTTCGGTAACAGTGTTTCCACAATTGAACGACAGGATTGATTCTGACTTCCTGCAAATTTTTGTTAGCATTTGCATTTCATCGCATCTCTAAATAATCGTTGTTGATTAAATGACAGTGATTGAGATCCAAATGCTTTTGTGGAGCTCTATTCTCAAGACACGTCTTGATGAAGTTTATCCTAACATATAATTATTGCACTTTGGATTATGCTAAACTACCCCGATAGCCTACGTTTGCCAGCGCTGAAAGGAGTTTCAGCTAACTGACGCTGATCAAAACCTTCAACAGGTCTAATCCGACAGATAGAAGACTATCCTTATTGGCCATGTTGTCAATCGAAGCTTCATGTGCGCGCTCTCTGTGCAGATTTGGATGATGTCATAAAGGCTTTTTCATGCCAAAAGACTCACTCCAAGCCGTTTCGATACTATCATAATGTGACATTGTTTATGATATTTTCATGGTTATTGTCATGTAATATTTGCCATGTGTGCTACTGTGCCGCAATACAGTGATTTCTTTTCTTTTACTGTATGACCGCGTTCGGCCGGTTGACTAGCCGTGCGATAGCTTAATTACAGCGACAACTAAATCATGACGAATAATAACGCTTATACAGCAACGCTTTAGAAATCCTTTCTTTTAGAAATCACCATTGGGGGGAACCTGTATGCATTTCCAGAGGGGCCCAGAGTTGGGCTGCTACAGCACTGTTCATACCTGTTTGTAATTGCTTGGTGTGCAGTTCCATATTTAGATAAAATTATTTGACATTATTTGGTTAGTAGTTGCTAAATGAACATGGTTTTGTCATTGATACGGATAGACCGGTGAACTGCTCAAAAAATTCCATTTCGGACTTACTACATTTACTTTATTGTTTATTCAGGCAGTTCCCAGAATCTATGCCCCATGCCTCATCATTATGTCAAGCATTTGGTACTTGTAAGAAAATTGGAATTAATTTAGGAGTTAATTAACAAGATTCAGGTGTGGTTAGGGGCATGACGAGGGGGACACAATTCCTTGGCGCCGAGAAGTCCCAACAATGTCACAAGTACTTTCTTCAATAGAGTGCATTTACTTCCGAAAGACATCAGGTTCGAACATGGGAGCGCCAAACGTGCTTCTTCCCCGGGCATCATCTAGCCTCGTTATGCCCCTGGGTGTGGTGGGTCTTCACAAATCATTATTGGGTATCAATTTTAGATAGGATATGTTACATGAAAACGTGAAATTTTACTTAAATGCATTTACCCAGTTAAAGCTCATTACATCACCCGACAAATGTTTTATGTTTTCATGGAATAACGCATGAGTTTTTGGGAACTAATTATTGCATACTCANACGGTGGCCAATGGGCCNCCATCAGCTACGTTNCCCCCCGCCCCTGGCTCAAACCTCTAGTTNCGCCACTGGGAAGAGGTAGTCTACTAGGTTGTTGGGCTAAAACGTGCCTAATTGCTACGCCATCCCAACAGCCACTTTCCCACCATAGTTCTCATTTATGTTCTAATATCATATACTTGCAAGTTGAATCGCAAACTTTACAAATTGCCCCTTCTGCAGCCTGCAAATCCAACACAGAGCTACAGCAGGTCATGTGACTACATTCAGGTCTCCATGTCGGTTGCGTCAAACGAAGCGAAAGCAAAATTGAAAATTGCATGCCTTGATTCCAACAGCAATTTTGCAGTGTTTACGAAAAGTAAATTTACCGGTACCCAAAATAAATTTCGCTAATGAACACTTTTGAATAGAACTAATTCTGTACTACAACATATTAGCAAAAAACGTTGTTCAGCTTCAAAACCTTTGCGCATTTTTAACAAAAACTTAATTAGTTTTGAAAATTATTTTCTGAAATACGCATTCAGTCGCAGATTTTGCATGCGTGTTTCCCGTTCCGCATGCGTGTTTCCCCAATTTTTTTTACGGAATTAAATAGCAAACCTAAACACGCTTGAAAAGCTCTGTTACGAGAACTAACTTAAATTGTAAAAAAAACTTTGACAACGAAGATTTGCGAAGAGTTGTTTGTTTTTTATTTTTCTTTGTGTTTATGATTTAAAACTTCATTTAAAGTTCCGAAGTGAAGTTTTATTCACTGAAAGCAAGGCATGAACTGCATGCCTTGCATTCACTGACGCTACGTCCCTGAAGTGCCATTTTGATCGCTGTCACAGGCACTCATCCAGTGTTTGCAATTACGAAAAGTTCTGATGGCGATGATTGTAAACTTCAAACGTAAAAGATTCGTAATAAAGTTCGCCTACTTGTGGAGTTTACATCAACGTATCGTTGTGGTGATTTGGGAAGGTACCGGAATTCCGTCAAATGGAAGTCCAAGATCTCATTTTACACCGATATTCATGAAGTTAGCAACGCTTCCAAATTAGCAAGCTTTGATAAGATCTTACTCGATTTGGGGTTAACCTCCACCCAGCTCATCTACACCCCCTAAAAAATCTTGTCTAACTACGGGTCTGGAAATATAAATCGCGGAACGTGTTCTCAAAGGCTCGGTGATCGCTTGTTGGAGACATTTGCAACAATCTGAATCCTCCGCTGTTTTTATTTCTAATCATTTTAACGGGCGACAAGTTTTTGAAGAAAAGTTGGGATGCCGAACCAGAACCGTCGCCAGGAAGTCTTCACTAGAGGGGCTTTACGTTCGTGTGGGGGGCTTTGCGTTTGTGCCGGGGGGGCTTGATATTGAAAAGTTGATAAGACCTCCAGTGATTTATAGTGTTTCATATTTCGATTTGGGGGGGATTAGTACTTTGGTTGGGGGGACTGAGCCCACCAAAGCCCCCCCGTGGCGACGGGACTGTACCTAACCAGTTGATGTTGAATTTGTTTACGGTGAGTTGGGATTTTTTCTCCGGCGAGTTGAGATTGGTTGCTTCTGCACTCATGTTTGATGACAGTTTACTGGCAAGCATCGTCCGTAAAATATTTTAAAAATAACGGCATTCACGTCCACTTAGGATTGGAAAACTACGCACAAATCGTCTGAACCTGAGTTCAGCCTCATGTTGAACTTCTTATTCTGAAACTTTGTCGAATATCCTCCCGCTTGCTGGAGGCGTTCAACGCGTGATTGATAACAATAAAAACGCATAAAACGGTAGAACAAAATTTAGCATCACGTAGAGATCGCTATGAGTCAGCAAACTGACATTCATAACTGAACAACAAGTTTATAGCTACTCAGTTGGGTTCTGGCACATTTCAGATAAATTTAAGACGAACCACTGAATTTTCTAACCTTTTAACTCCTAAAAGCCTGAGTAGTCGATTTTGACCCAAACACAAATTGGGAAACACCTACTGTATAACCTAGTTTTCTTTGGTGCACTACTATCATCCTCAACTATCACACAAGATCAGTACTGCACCCTTGTGATATTCCTAGAGCTGCTTNTGGGCATTGTTAGCAAAAAAAACATGAAATGCTGATACTTGTAACTTTAATAATAAAAATTAAACTTTTCNGTTAGAAAAAAATCTTTTGTTGTGGTTAAACGTAATTTTTAGNAAATTTCTGAAAACATTTTACATTTACCGATGAGCTTCTAAGCTCTTGTTTGATGCTGTCGTNCCCCAACACCNACCAAGAAAAAACCTTTTTGGGTTGCTAGCGACCCAGTTAGGCATTGATACTAAAATGTCTGTGGTCCAGTTGGTTAAGAATGAGTGACGAATAACTTATGCCATAAACGGCTAAAGTTGTTGGTGAAAGCATTCTGCGATAAATGACTAAAAGTGTTGGTGAAAGCATTTGATAACCTTGCACAAGTTTATCACCTCAAAAACTTCACAGCAAAATGTCTACAGCAAATGTGCAACTTCCTAAATTACTGCAACCATGCATTCGCTTAGATTTTATAATATGCTTTCTCCACAGTAGTTAGTATGCTTCATATGCTCTTAACTTGTCCGATGAAAAAATGTCTTCAACCTGTTATTTCAAGCGAAATGATTCTCAATTTTCCATGCACAAAAAATAAAAGTTGCCGAGCAGCTTTCTTAGAAATTGAGTGCTCTTTTATAGCTGTCCATGCGTTTAAGTGAACTTTGTACCTTTCATACGTTTTTCTGCCAACATCACACAGGTATTCATCTTTCAGCAGAATTGCTATGAAAACTTGTATAGGTGAAAAACGTGTTTGTCTCGGTGTAGCATTTGCTGCACCAGTTCTAGAACATTCTCTATTTGTGTTCAAAATTTGTATGGATTGTAGGTATGGTGCCAAACAAACGTTGTCATTGATCACAAACCACTGGTTTGCTGTGGTCTTTAGCACACAGCACGGAATAGAAAATTAGGAAAGCGTTCTTCAATTTTGTTGATGATTGCCAAGGTAAACAGAGTTATGCTTTAGCCAATTTATATTATAAACATATGTCTTCTTCACATTTAAATTAAATATATCTTTATGTTAAAAAGATAGGATTCGTAAAATATTGTTTGAAGTTCTTGCTATTCCGAGGACACCAGCTTAAGTTTACTAAATATCTAAAGCTCAACTGGTGTATCAATAAAAAGTAAAAGCGGACAAATGTAAAAACGGATACTGCCAATGGTGCAGTCAACTTCATCAGGGCGAATACAAGAGTAGCAAGCCATCTGCCAACCAAGCGTCGACCGGGGTTAAGTCTGAGGTATAATCATTAGCAGCGCGGAATCACTCTAAACCTAATGAATTGAAGCGGGATAGCAATCAAAGCAACAACGAAATTGGCGTGAAAACGAATCACCGAGAAAACCAATCAATGCATTATCGACAGAAGCACCGACGAAAAACTGAATTAACAATAGCACGACCGAAACAGTGGGTAAGCCATAAACCGAACAATGCAATAAACGTCATCACTTGTTTATCAAAAAACGGTAGGGGAAGGTGGGGTACAGTCGACACTTTTTTGCATTTTTAACCACTGCTACTTTATTTCAAGTTCAACTCTATATTCACAATATCATGCCAAAACATATAAACAACGCCTTTCAGAAAAAAATTTACAATCAATTTAAAAAGAGTACTTTTTCTGTCGAGTGTGCCCTATACATGGAGCACACTCGACATGAACATGGGGTACACTTGACCGGTCAGTAAAAAGTTGGGTTGCATGCATTGCATAATGTTCACGTGATATCCCATGCACAGTAAAACAGGCACTTTCTGACTCCCATTCCACTTTTTTCACATTCTAATTACCCACTATCACTGCATGGCAAAACAGATTTGTGTGATTACCAAACATTAAATGAAATCAATGCAGTATGCTGAAATTCCTGCCTTACCATACAAATATAATGTGCCTCCAAGCACATAATCAACCTAAAAATGCTCATAGATTAGAATTATTCTGTACTGCATTCCAATACAACCTCTCAAGTTTTACCTTGTTAAGAGTGACCTAGTGGCAATGTGTCGAGTGTGCCCCATTTTTTTTGTCAGGTGTGCCCCATGCATATCCAAAAATACAATGAAGTACCAACTCAACTTAAAAAGAATTTAATATCTGGAATTATCGAATGATGTAGGACGGTCCTGACTACAACGTCACAAAAACTCAGAACAAAAGATGTTGATTGAAGTGGGAAAAACCCAAATCTAAATGCGATTTTATGAATTACGTTTGGGCAGCAAAAACACAAGTTGCTCTGTAACTCGTAAAAACAGCTACATATCAAGGAAAAATTCACTTTAGTACTACGGCTGGTATGAGACTAAATCACCATGGAAACTTTAAAGATCAACGTTTTCAACTTTTTGAATAAATCAAAAAAGACGACTGTGCCCCTAGTCCCACTGTGCCCCACCTTTCCCTATATGTCTGGGAACTTGTCGGAGGATTTATCGTTCATGCTAGATTGATAAGTGTTGATATAATAAGATTCTATTAAACGGCGTTTGTGAAAATCACATTCGAATTCCAAAACTTTCGACTGTAGCCAATCCATGGAATGGCGAAAACATGTCCAGATAAGTCGAAAACATGTCGAGTTAAAGCACTCCTGTCGAAGCGTCTATGTTTAACATCATCCATATGTTCTTTGTGTCTAGTCTCAAGACATCGTTTTGCTTCCCCGATATAACGTTGATCACAATCATGACAAGGAATCGAATAAATTACTCCTTGTCTCAAATTCTTGTTAACTGAATCTTTGGTTGAACCTGAAGTGTCTCCAATTTTTCGAATAGGCTTTGAAACTACTTTGATATTATGTGACCTGAGGCAACGTTTTAATATATCAGTCAATCCTGGGTAGTATGGTAATACAGCTAAGCTCCGTGTTTCTTCTTTCTGCTTTGGTTTGCAGCGTTTGTTGGGGAAACGTATCATGTGTTCAGGTTAACCATTTTCAATAAGGAATGTCTTGATGATTGCTATTTCCGCTTGTTTGTCTTCTTCGTCGTTGCAGATGGTATCAGCACGATGTAACAATATGTTCACAACAGAGCGCTTGTGTTGGAGTGGATGTTCTGACCGATAACTTAGGTAGCGACCAGTATGTGTTGCTTTTCTGTGCACTGATGTTCTGATTTGTCTTGTCGTTCCTCTCTTTACCATTACATCCAAAAATGGAATTGGGTCATTGGTTCCTGTTTCCATGGTGAACTTTAGAGATAATTCAGTTTTGTAGATATGTTCATCAAAATTTGTCAAATGTCTTTGTTCATTTAAAACAAAAGTATCGTCTACGTATCGTTTCCACAGCCGAGGAGCATGGAAGAAAGTCTTGATAGCTCTAGATTCTATTTCTTCCATAACTATGTTAGCAACCACTGCCGCAAAAAGAGAACCCATAGCAGTTCCAAACACTTGTTTATAGTTCTTACCACGAAAGTGTAAAAATGTGGTTTCTAGGCAAATTTTAAGTCCTTGAAAAACGTCTTCGATGGACCAATTCGTATGATTTTCAAACTCGGTCCAAGCCATGAGCCTACGCCGTGTGACCTCTAACGCTAATTCTACTGGAATCTTCGTGAAGAGTGAAGCCACATCAAACGAGACCATTACCTCGTCTTCTTGTACAATCATAGTTTCAACTTCATTTGCAAATTCGATTGAATTTCATACATGGTGAGCAGTATTTCCTACCAGTGGTTGTAAAAACCCTGCAATGACTTTTGATAGATTGTAAGTAGGAGAACCAATAAATGATACGATCGGTCGCAACGGGACTCCATCTTTGTGATTTTCGGCACGCCATATAATCTTGGAACAGAGGCGTCTGAGCTTTTCAACTTGAAGGATTCTCCCGTAGTTATTATTTCTTTGCGTAGTAAGTCGGAAACAAAAGCGTTAACAGTGTTTTAAATTTTATTTCATGGGTTTGAGCGTAGTTTCTACATAAGTGCTAGGATCTTGCAATAAAGTTTTTATTTTATCATCGTATTTGTCTTTATCGAGAATAACTGTAGCATTTCCCTTATCAACTCTTATTATGACAATATCTTGGCGTTCTTGTAATTCTTTCAGCGCGAAGCATTCCAGACCAGATAATGCGCACGGTGGTGGTCGATGTTTCTGTAGGATGAACATGATTTTGGTTCTGATGACATTACCTTCACTTTGCGGTAGCTTCCAAAAACTTTTTTCAATAGCGGCAAGTAAGTGGTGTCTGTGGCTTCCGTGGAGCAACAGCGAAGTTTAAACCGAGTTTCAGAACAGCTTCATGATGCTTTCTGAGATTTGCGCTTGATAAGTTAACCACACTTCTATGATCAATTCATATAGAATGTTTACCTTTGGTTTTGTTGATCTTCAATTCATTCAGTATTCTATTATGTTTGCCGTTGAGATACTGAAACAGCTTGCCTTTCAAGTTACTATCACTTTGAGCTAAGGTAAAGTCTGTTAAAATCTTGCTGAGAAACTGTTCTTTCATTTCTTTGTTGCACAAATTGATTTTATTATGAGATGATCGAATTCTAGGTTCCACGTTTTGAAAACCATACTTTTTTGCTAATACCTTCCCATCGTTTGTGTTTATCAACGGACCCGTAGGCATTTTGGTAGGACTTGGTATCTCATACATTTATGATTTAAATGCAGATGTGTGCGATGTCTTGTAATGCACGAGCCTCTCTTGATGTAGCTTCTGACAATTCGGAGTGTATCAGAGCCAAACTCTTGTATTCACCCTTTGTCAGTCTTGTATTCGCCCTGATGAAGTTGACTGCACCGTCAACGAAACGTTGGCAATACTGTATCCGTTTTTACGTTTTATCTGCTTTTACTTTTTATTGATACACCAGTTGAGCTTTAGATATTCCGTATTGCTTGAAGTGTTCAGTATGTACTTAACTGCCTTGTGCTGGCTGCTAGTGCAGAACATTCGAAAATTTAATTTATATGAACATTAAACAAAATTGATTTTTGTGAAGCAACCGTGAAGAAAAGCATTTAATTGAAATAATGTTCAATTGAACATTGAAATAATGATTTAATTGAAATAATGCATTAAATGGGCATGTTTATTTATAAAGGTGTCAGTGAAGAGGTATAGCATATAGAAATAGTGCAGCCAAAGTAACTAATTGACACGGAAACGACGAAGTTGAATCAATCACCAATTGTTTGTAATAGGAAATCAATTTCCCGTAACACTACGCATCGTCATTCCTCAGTCCTTATATCTGCAAGCAATGCTTATGGGTGTAACATTGAAAGGACAAAACAAGAGCAGAGAAAGCAAACAACTCAAGACTAATGAATAAGTTAAAACACAAGTTGCGGCAAATAAAATNGGAAACGACGTCGTTCCCAAACAATTACTTTCACTAAAACTGGGAAACTATCTGACGNCAATTACCGAGCAACGCAACAAACCCACATTGACGGAATCACGGCANTGTGNAGAAAATTCTGCAGTGTTTGCCAATGCCACAGCGGAAGAAAAGCAGTTCAATAACGGTAAATCACCCCCTTCAAAAGCGACATTTAAGTAAATCTTTATTTCTAGAAACAGTAGGTTAGAGGAGCCTCAACCAAAGGAAAGAAGATAACCTCAACAGCTCAAGTTGACTTAAAGACAAAGCGAACTGCTCAATCTTTTCGTTGCACATGATAACTGACATGGTAGGACTAATGACAATTGCATCAAACTGGGAAGAAAAAACAATTGCATTAAACTGGGAAGAAAGACTGTGACAAGTGTGACAAGAAAGATGGCCCAAAGGTTTGGGCTACATCATTGCCCAACCTGCTAACTCTTTCAGAGAAAAGAAAAAGCTTAACGCGTCACTGTGCAGTGCTCCATGACATTATGAATAAACCATCTATGCATAAGGCGTACTCTGTTACTTTTGTAGAACAACACAGTTTTCACTTCCTGGATACCTCTTAAGAAAAATGGCTTAACAAACTTTACGCACAAATTAATATTCAGAGCACGATTCGCCCTTGTGTGAAATAATTCTTGCACATCTTTGCGTCGTTCATTCATTTTTACCATTCGTCTTTGCACCTTTTCTTGAATTTTTCACCACTAATGCAATTACCGATGTTGATACGTGCCTCAACAACGTTTAGCACCTAATTAGACGCTCTCCAGGGTACGGCTGGCAAACTTACGAACGCAATTCTGTTTACGCATTCTACCAACGCTCTGTTTTAATTCATACTAGCGTGATTCAGTCGATGTGGGTTTGTTGCGTTGCTAGGTAATTGGCGTCAGATAGTTTCCCAGTTTCAGCGAGGGCAATTATTTAGGAACGACGTATTTTCCACTTTTTGCGTGTTGCAGCTTATGTTTTTGATATACAGTAGACCCCGCTTAATAAACCCACCACTTTATCAAGCGTTTTCGGATTTAAAAATAGGCGGATTTTACATCCGGCATCACAATATTTAGGGTAAAATAAACAGAAAACACAGTGAAGCATATTTATTAACACTCATATACAGGTAAGTGTACTCTCCACAAGGGGTGTAAGCAAGCAATCGATCGATTAGTTTTTAATAGAAATCGATTTCACGAAATACGAACACATAAACTATTGAGCTGTGCTCGCAAAATGATGATGTGCAAAGAAAAATTTGCATCCCACAAAGCTTATATGTCTGTAAGACAAGCCTAGGTAAAAAAATTGCGAAGTATTCTTTTCAATACACAATGCTTTAATCAAAAACGGATGCATCCATTTGGACCACCCTGTATTATCAATGCGTTCTTGAAGTACAATTTACCTGTTTTAGACAAGAAAATGCTTTGTAAAAATCTTACACTTCATAAGCATATTTCCGGGTTTGCTGTGGGAGGCAGAGTGCGAGACGGCAGTTTATTTCCGACTTGGCCCCACTAGGATGAGGGTCTCGTTGGGGCAGCTAATTTTCGTAGAAAAATGTGGAATGTTAAAGGCAATTTGTAGAGCAGGAAAGTTTGTTTGCAAATACTTTATAAGTTATTGCTTGCTAATAATGAATCCATCTAATGGAATTTTGCACTGGCCTTAGCCTTCGATGTTGGCCTAACAATTTAGGTGATGTATCCAAATGGCCACATTACGGAGAGGGACCTTTTGCAATGTCTGAGTGTTGCGTGTAGGTTGTAGGTACAAAATAAGGTTGTTTACAAGAGTTTTTACAAGTGATTGCTTGTTTCATGAAGAAATCTATTTATTTATTGCTATTTTGAATTGCTGATTGGTGTTTTGAAATAGCAAGTTGGGTGATAACCAACAATCAAGAAAATCGTGAAAACTGCTAGATGCCTTGTGTTGTTTTTCTAAGAAAACCACCCGGTACTAAATGTGCTCAGCTGCTGATTAGATGTACGTTTATGCGCTTTTAGCGTTTGAACGTCTGAATGTTTGCTATTTTAGAATAACATAAATCGTAAGAAACGAAAGTTTAACGGTGACGTGACAGAAACAGGCGAACTTTTTGTGAATTTGTTGAATGCTGTAAGAATGACTCACTTACATTTACTTTGTTATAGAACAAGTCAAACCACTTTAGTTACACTACAAACAAAATGGCCTGAGTTATTGAGTTGCCTGTAAAGCGTTTCTTGCTTTAGGTTATAACCATTGCAATCAGTAATTTTTAATTTTTGTCTTTGTTCCAATCCTTACCTACGTTTATGAACCTTGGGTATCGAGTGAAAGAGCGCTATTTCAAGTACAAGCGGCAGAGATGGGATTTTTACGAAGATTTCGCGGCATCACATTTCGCGACAAAGTGCGCATCTGTGAAATTTCTGAAGTCCTGAATTTCAAGCAACTTCCCCATGAGCAGAGAGATCCCAGCTACGTTGGTTCGGCCACGAGTCCAGAATGTCTCAGGAAAGATTGGCGAAGGAGGTCCTACTGGCGTGACACAGAGGTCGTCCAAGGATCAGGTGGCGTGATTGCATCTCCGACCTCACTTGCCCCCGCTGGTGTGGAGTCAGCAGAAATATCTGAAATTGCTGAAAACCGCGAGGCATTTCGAGCAGAACTGTCGCCAGAAAGTTTTCAAAAGGGGGGATTTGCATTTCTGCGTGGGGGCTTCGGGTTTGTGTTGGGGGGCTTGACACTCCAAAAATTGACAAAATATCAACTGATTTACAGTGTTTCATATCTCAGTTTGGGGGGCTTGGAGCTTTGTTCGGGGG
>JGI24021J15306_10002766_pt1 | contig 19273 bp, 16 predicted proteins | sample Ectturendosymbi1_FD_15306 | JGI IMG/M metagenome (IMG submission 15306)
TTGACATGTGATCAAAAACGTGAATGGCTTATTGGGTGAGATTTCGGTATTCATGAATGCTGAGAACTGTGAGAAATGAAAGGAAAAAACTGCTAAGAAAGTGACATTTACAGCGTAAAAATTCCTTACATTTTACACTTTAACAACACTAAATTTTAGTGCAATGGCAAGGGTGTACAGGTTTTCTAACAAGTTCAAAAGGGTGTACCAGTATAAAAGGTTGACAACCACTGTACTAGACGTCCAGGTTGCATTATTCTCTTTTACTTTTCGTGAAAACAGCACTTGTTGCGAATACATCATCAAGACTTCGTTGGAACAAGAGCGGAAACTGGCTAACAAAGATACCGCGCCAGTGAACGACAGGCTCACACTCATGGTCAGATTTCGATCTTGTCATATGTCTCGAAAAGTGGGCGCAATTTCGCTCAAACCTTCTCAAAGCACCATTAACTTGCCTGAATTCATCACAACAGCGTTTTATAAATTCCTCACTTTCGGATGATCACCAGCCCACGCGTAACTCATTGCATCAGTGTTCAGTTGCTTGATGTAATTTTGGTTTTATTAAATATTTATATATGCTGATTTCACAGCAAAGAAATTACGGAAAAGAGCCGGTTTTACAACATTTTACCTTATTGTTCAGCTTGTTCCCTGTACATCATCACCATCGGATCTCATGCGCGGTGGTGTCTCTTGGGGCACCGTGCCTAGAGCCAACCAGATTAATCCCTACACCCCACACGGCTGGGCGGGCATCGATGAAGACGCGGCAGTACCTAACTTACATGTTCGACACTGGGATCGGACATTTTTATTGCATTCTTTGCAAGAAATATGTCATTACCTGATGTCCGCAAGTCGAGAGGATACCAGAAACGAAATTCATTGCGGAGCTTGTCCAAATGTTCTTTTGGAATGTCCGTCTTGGGAAATGAGGCTCCGTTGAAAAAGACGTAATCCCAGACCTCCCTGGTCATTTGTTCAGCCCTGCAATGCATGCATCTGCACAATGGGAAACTGCCATTCGTTGATGAAAACATTAGGCTTAATTTTTTATTTAGTACACTGTTTATCGGCTGGTGCTTACAACGAAAGACCCTTTGATGCGATAAATACTAAAAAAGAAGCTTGGTGGTCATGGTCCCGTGGAAGCAATCGGTAGTGTACTTTAGCAGTTTTAGCAGCTGGCGCTATTTGCGTGGGACCAAATAAAGAAACTTCAAATGTGCTCTGGAACAGGTTGCTTTTTAGTCGATGTTAAAATTATTTGAGATGGGTTCTGAACTTGCGATCTGAATCCTGAAAAGGCGGCTTGTTTGTTGCGAGACCGAACAGAAACTGCTCCGGACGAGCTTCAATTTTGGACAGCTTGAGATACCGCTCATATGGCACTTGCTACTTTATGTAACGTCCGCACCACGCCAACCGAACAAGAGTCACTGAACACCACTTCATGCCGCACCTGATTCCCAGCTTATTACTTTCACTGCCGTCAAACACTCCTTCCTGCAGAAGATGCGAAACTGTGTAGAAGGCCATGTAGATTGTCGAATCGGACAATGACTCGATCAGCCACTGCTCATCCCACGGAAGTCGAGTGCCTGCCAGAAACAGTAACAATGGTGGTCTATTTAGACCAGAGGTTCTTTAAGCTTTTTCAGTCGCGCCCCCCTTGGCGTTAGCCGGGGGTACTCGCGCCTCACCTAACCTCAAAATCAAACACAAAACAAAGAACAACACTTTATTTTCCATTATCCTGCTTTTCAACAATATGATGTTGCTCTACTTGCGCCCCCCTCGCGAACCTTTCACGCCACCCGGTTCAATCATGTTGGTGTGGGTGGAGCTAAAGACGACGAGGTCGGGTGCAAGCTGCCAGGAAACATAACCTCTGAAGTTTTCTGACAACCGAATCAACATAATCAGGTGACAGAGCTGGTGAGTGACTGGGATTTTACTTGGGCAGCAGCTGCTGCAGATGAGGAAGCTCGTCCATTGTTCGTTTACAATCGGGGGTAGGTTATCATATGCAAAGAGCAGTCTTTTGAGATAAATCGGACAGTGGCAACAGAAATTTTAATGACACAAATGTGAAGTTCAGTGATGCACAAAAAGACGAATTTCTAGGATGCTTTTATCAGTTATGTACTCTGGAAAACATGCGCAATTAAACGCTAATCACCTAATCCGTAGGTCCTGGAGCAAGCGTGCTCCTTCAGCCAATCCAAAGTAGCTACAAAGTTTCGTCTGGTGTCTTCTCCATACGTGTTGAGTTGTTCCAGTGCTAGGGTTGCTTTTTCCCGCCAGTTTTCCTCTCCATAATCAAGATACCTAAAATAATGAGCACAACCTTTTTTTCTGTTATAGGCTTTATCACGTACAAGCCTAAGAACCAGCAAACCAGGAACTGATTACAAAAATGCTGTAATTCAGAACAACGACTTAACAGAGTTAGAGATTTGCAGCAGTGCAGGTGCTTTCACAAGGTTCAAAATATAGTGATTGTCAAGTAAACCAGTTCACACGCTACCTACAGTAACAACAGGTTTGAAGCAAATACCAAATCAGGCTAATTGCGAGTAGCAATCAGACGAGAGCTCACAGCAAAGAATAGTGCTGGAGCCAAAACAATGCGCGCATTCGCTAAAAATGCAACAGCAAAGGACTAGCGTGTTCGTCGTTCGGAAAAAATACGTTTGCAAATCATTCAAACTCAAGAAAGTTTGAGTAGTAAACATGCATGGGCCAACTACACCAATTATATATTTCTTGTATCAGACAAGCGCTATTTGTTGGTCAAGGCAGTTGACATGATATACCAATAACCAATGCAGGGGTGGGGGATCTATTTACTACCACGGGCCGCATAAATTGTGGATTATCGCTAGCGGGCCGAAAATAACAATTTATTTTATCCTAAAATTCTACCTTCATCTTGCTACGAGGGATAGAGGTTTCTTATGACATACTATCTTAAGGGGATAGAGGCTTCTGGCTTACTGTTTAAGTACCTGCTTATCATGGAGCTTCGTTTTGACGCGATCTTGCACTCTAAATTGGGTAACGAAAATCATGATGCGGGCCATATCAAATGTTCACGCGGGCCGCATTTGGCCCGGGTGGTCGCAGGTTCCCCACCCCTGAACTAATGCATGAAATAAATCGAAAAGCATACCACATTTCGTTTATCAACTTTCACTAAGGACAGCACATCTGGTTTTTGTCTACAAATATTTTTACCAAACTCGCCAATCTGTTGATACAAAATATTTTTGGCAACACTTCATCATCAAATACCAAGTCTGTAAGTGATATTCTCATAACTAACTTCTTGTCGCTGTATCTCACAAGATTTGTTCATTAGATAGTGCAAGCGGCTTTTCAAAAACTTGTAAATCAACCCGACAATTTACAAGAAGACACAGGCGTTTCTCTTTCATGTAAGATGTGCTGCTTGGTATAGGTGGAGCTCTTGCCCTGTTCTTTTTCTTCTTAAGATGCACTCAAACATAACTGTGGAATTTTATTATATAGGAAATTTCTAAATAAAGCTCACAAAAATTAGTAATTTCTGGAAAAAAAATAAATTGTCCTAAGCTCTGCGAAAAAAACCCACCCCATCAAACCTTTTTCTCGTAACATTCAAATTAGGGTCTAAGTTTTGTAGCAATCATTATTTTTAAAAAATTCTAGCAAACTGCGGTTTAAGTCTTTCTTTTCTTTCCGGCAGAAAGTCACAGGCACATGCAAACACACTTTCAATGATTTAGCATTTACTTCTGTTTTGTCGAAAGCGTTTGATTTTTTAGTATAAAGTATAAACTTCAGCAACTGATTTAGCAACATTTGCATTTTCTAACACATGTTAGTAATTGAGAGTTGTTTGACAACAGAAAGTGCAGTTTGGACCTTAAATTCCACAAACTGGGAAATACTTTCAATTTAACCAGTTAACATCCGAAATAGATAATCTAATCAAAACAATTAAATAAAATATCTAAACGACAGTTGAAATCAATTATCTGAAATAATTGGTGAAATTCCAATCATATTCATATTCTAGTTAATCTCTACCAAGAAGGCGATCATTACATTTTTTGTGCGATATGGCAATTCGATATAAAAAATAGATTTCGTTATTTTGTAAAAGTGTTTTATAATCATGGCAATCGGATATGAAAGGTTTCTGCGCGAAAGTTATAAATATTATGCCTTGGATCAACCAGTCTCGTTGCTTCTTATCTAATTTCGAGAGAGTGAAAAGACAAAGAAAAAAATTGTTGAAATACTTCAAACGAGAGAATCCCGCTTCGAGCAAATACAGTAAAATGTACAGCTATGAAATATTGCACAAGTGTATAAACGCACCATTGATCACAAAGTGCCACAACACACTCGTCGCCAGAACGCGACATAACCTTCTTCTCCGGTTCCATGTACAAGACCGCGCCGCCTTCAGCAACCATACGTTGCTGGATCGGTTTCTTTACGTCTTGAACGCGTCGACCCTTGTAACCATCAACCTGACACGAAAAAAAATTTCCTTGACGTTGCGTGTGCTCAGCTCAGCGGTTAGATCGCAAAAACCTGAACAACGATGGTGATCGGAGCGAGAAATGAATTTTGCGTGCTCCAGAGCATGGCCTTTATGTGCAGTTTATTTATTGTGCACGTCTACAAGATAGAAAATGCTTTGCAGCCACATCACGAAAGAAACTTAAAACAAAACGAGCAGGTACTTTGCTCAGTTAGCACCACTTACCAACATCATGCCTTCATAAAACCCACGCAGGTAGACGAGGTCTTTCGCTTCTGCCAACTTATCACGGTCGTTCTGACTCTGGATTTTGAGCCGCTCGCAAGCGGCGACTGCAGCAAGTGATCCAAATTCGGGAATATCAATGATTGGAATCTATGTTCAAATTGCAATAACAGTTTAGCGAGCTGCCCTTATACAACCTAAAACTACGTTCGGTCTACATTCGTGAAGTAAGCATTTCCAGGCTGGATTTCTAAATGCTGGCAGTTATAGAAGTCCAGGCAGCAATCAACAAAACTTACTTCAAATGACCAACACCTCGACTACGTGATATTGTTTTAACACAGAACCTTCCGAAACCAGAAAAACATCCAAAACACATCGCAAAGGAGAAGTGTAAAAGTTACGAGACAAATCGAACGTCATTTTCTGCAGTGTTTGCCAAAATCCGGCGGCACTAATCTAATAAGCAGTGCGCATGCCATTGCGGAATGTCGTGTCCAGCCAACTTGACTACATCGCTACCTTTACAACAAATCGTTTTTTTATGCCAGCGTCGTCTTTCGGCAAAGTAACAAGAACAGGTTGTTTCGAAGCAAACGTACCGGATCAAAAGGCAACACCATTTCATCAGAGATTCCGAATTTACTGCGAAGAAGCGGCTTCTTCTTCAGATCGCACAAAGCTGCGTAGTCGTCAGGTGAGTCGGAAGGAACGCTGGTTACGACGCCAGTTCCTTTGTCTTCTTTGATGGTGAGCATTGGCAAAGTGTATATAACCTGTCGTAAAACGCTTAATCGTATAAAGTAGATTCTAAACATTTCCGTGCTGGAAACTGGAGAAGCACTTCGTTGTACGGTTTTCAGAACGAAGGAACTTGTCTTGAAGCAATTATGTCCACGTGACAATGCACTCGGCACCATTTTCTGCATTCAACATGGACTATCTTGCACCGTTAACCGCATTAGCTCATACAGGTAGTTTCTCACTTTGTATGACGTCAGTGGAGCACTGAGTGGTTTGCCCATGATATCCTGACCGACCAGTTCGGCCACAACGTCGATTTTTCCCACTTCTGGAGTCATTTCCTGATACGCCATGTTTCTCGCGGCTCTCGTTGTGCTCACGAAGACTTCGCCACTTCTCATCTAAACACAGTCACACGGTTCTTGAACAATATTTAAACAATTGCTTCAAGGGGCTAATAATGCAAAACCTAAGTTGGCATTAGACTCAAAACGTGATGCTACTTAAATGGAATAAGGAATTTATCTTTAAAAGTAGAAACACTCTCGTCTTTCAAACAAATTACAATTTGTAAACACTAATTTACGAGAAACAATTCGGCAGTGAACAATTTTCGTCGAATCGTTGAGTCAGCCACAAAAAATCAAGGAACTTTTTACTATTTTTAGCATTGCTAAGTTCCGTAGCTAATGTCTTACACAAATTTTGTGGCGGATTAGGCTCACTGGTGCCCACTGACCAGCAATGGTGCCCCTTCATTTCCACACTTAGCCACTGTTTTAGTTTTTGATCTTTCAGACCAGATATAAAATGTACTGTAGATTACATCAATACAACTTACAATATGTATTTTAATATAATAGAACGTTTCTATATGAATAAGGATTGGAAATGCGTAATTAACCTTATTTCTAATTGAAGGACTGAAAACGCGTAATTAACGCAAAATCGATTTCCTAGCAAAGTATCTAATGATTAGATTTAGCTGCTTGCCCTTGTGGTGAATTGTCAGTGAAATGTTGATACGTACAGCGGAATCATCATAAGGTTATGAAAGTGAAAGATAGCAGGCAGATTCCTCGAAAGTTCAATACCTGCTCTACTTGTAATGACTAATGTTTTAGTACTGCTCCACGTCTGAAGTAGCTGGTGAAGCGGTCTGCTAGTTAACAACTATGAATTTTGGCATACACACTTGAAAAAAGCATGCCTTACAGATATTTTTATCAGTGGATTTTTCGACTGTTTTTTTAGTGTTTTGCTACTGTCTTTTTTTTACAAAAACGCCCCGCGAGGTTTTTTCTAGGGTTGGGTAAAATTGCAACAAACCTGGTCAGGGTGCACTGCCTTTAGCGGTGGCCCTTGGGAAGACAACCTAGAGTGCACCGTGATCAAGAAACAGAACACTGTGATCACTGCTCACTAGTCATACATGTTTTTACATATCCACAATATATTTTCTGGCGGCACCTTTGGCCCTGGTGCCCTAAGCACACACGTAGAGTCTGCTTCATGGTACCCCGCGCAGGTTTCTTTTGTAATAACATGTTTAATAGTTTTCAACTAAATTTTAAGAAGACTTACATTACACTATTAAGCTGATTCTTTCAGTAGCTGATTTACTATGAGCTTTTTCGAGCCGTCCTATCGTAGTACGTGTAAGTTTTGTGTAAGGGGGAGTTACTGCCAAGATGTCAGTGCATACCTCACGTGTGACAACAAAAGCTGGGCGTGAGGTCTCTAACGCAATTTTGGCAAAAAAACAAATTTGACATGCTGACGGACGAGAAAGCTTGGTAATTGTAGCACAGGGGAGGGAATTCGCTGAAGACATCAACCGATTCCACGAGGCTGACTCATGTTCAAATCTTGGTTGTTAGTTGACCTGTCAAAACTCCGGAAAATCACCTCCTGCAGAGAAGTGTATTTTGCAGGCAGGCACTGGACTTTGTACGTCTTGGAAAGGAGTAGTTGGCAATGACATCACAACAATGCTTCGCTGCCTATGCCAAAGTTTATGCACCGTTCTGTTCCCAGAGGTTTCATTCATGGTTTTGACAAACCGCAAAACACTTCGAAATGCCGGTTATTTCAAAAGATGTTAGCACTGAATATGATCAAGTCTTCGGCGCAATGGTGGCTTTCCAAATCGAGGTTGCCCCGCGGGTTACGATTCGGTAACCCGCCTCATTTCTTTTGCATGTGCATCCGTGGGCTTCGACGGCAATACAACATGGATGTCGAGCAAGCCACCAATAAAGAGTTACAGGCGGAGTTTCGCAACTTTTCTCTTTTCTATGCGTACCCAGCGGTTTTTGGGAAGGAATTATGTGCGGTTTTGAAATACTACAATTTTTCGAAAATATACGTTGTTTTTTCGGGTCACGTGAGCTTAACATTAATTGCTGAGTTGTTGCAAAACGCATATGTGCTCCTACAACGTTTCCTTAAGCCTCGATTATGGTGGGAACAACATTTGCCCAATTAGGGTTATGCTACCAACGGTGTTAGATTTTCTTTCAGACTTTAACAGGGTTCTAAGCGACTGATGAACATCATCATCATGGCCTATCCCGTCGTGCGCGAAGATGGGCACGGCGATACTCAAAACCCAAGAATGATTTTTGGGATGTTTGTTTTCCACTTTCAATGGCAGATTTTCACTCTTTTTGTTGCAGGCGAGTTTTTCCCGAGACCGATGAACCCTTACGAGTTATTTCATCAAACTATATATGCACTGATGTGCGGTGGCCCACTTTCTGTTGCTGAAGCCGAAAGGTTGCCTCAAAAAGAAAATCGCACTGTTTTGCAGTGTTATAATTACTTTGGTCCACTGCTATCTCTTCTGTTGAAGTTAACAGTTACTGTCTCTGTCACTTCAACACATTTTTTCCTCAAATTCTGGGACTTTATTCGTGCGATAATACTAGTGCTTCATTAGCTTTGAAGTGCTTGTTTTTCATTACCTCTCAGTGACAGAACCCTTCTCAGGTTACCAGAAAAAGCAAACACTATCAGTTGCAAAAGCCAGGTTCGCGAAAAATTTTCCCTATTTCACCCAGGCTTACGGAAACGTTTCCGGTGCACAGACGGGTTTTTCAACATTTCAGCAATTATTTGCAAGCTTATCAGATCTTCAAAAATAATTTGTTGAATGTCGAAAAAAAATTATTATTTCAAAAACAAACACAACTCCACCCAAAGAAACGCGGGGGACGAATAGAAAAGACAAGAAAAATTCCGAAATTTCACCAGTAGCCTTTATTGGAGACCTGTACAAGATCCATAGTGCATGCAACATGAGTAAATCAGGCTGCGACATGACAATATGTTACTTCCATGACAATTTTGTAACATTTTTATGCACATAAGGTTACTCTAGCCAAAATGGCAAAATTCTTTTACGAAAATCTCTGGCAATCAGCGGCGCACTATCGATCACAAACATTTTGAAACGAAGTGAGACTGCAGGTCTCACAAGCGTCACTCGGCAACGTACTTGGCCCACAGGAGGCCTTGCTTGGCCACACAGCGCTTGGAACGCGCAGCGAAATTGCAGAGCTCGGAAACCAAAATGCTGACATGTTGACTGAAAACTGTTTGAACACATCTCCTGTCTCGTGGAACTTCACAAGGTTATCAGCGCAAAATCAGTTCCACTCCTTTCAAAACGGAGATTACTGCACAGTTAGGTGACCAAGTCTTGACAGGTCGGGCAAGCAATTACGGAGGTTGAACATGAGCCAGCCGCGTCGAATCGGCTTCTCGTTTCCACGACTCCACTCATGCCCGCAACCAATATACGTGCTCGAGTATCAACATGTCATATCTGCTTTGCCCAGCAGTGGTGAGGGGGCTGGGGGTGCAGGGGGTGCAAGCCCACCTCCGGGCAAAATCCCAAACAATTCGGGCACATTAGTCTCGAGATTTTTCAGCAATATTACTTATACTTCTTTGTTATTGAGTGTTCAAATACATGTTTATTGCGCCTTAGAAAGCACATTAAGTACATACAAAATCAACAAACTGTTTCTAGCAACTTCGTGTTTTAGTTTGTGAGAGTTGGTGAGTAACTGACTCACTTGAAAGTTCTGGCAAAAGACGGCATTTAAATTGTACTTTATTAATTTTATACCGTGGGATTAGAGTATGCTGAAGGGCACCTACTTCGTATTAGTAGAGTCCATGCCAGGCTAATACAGAAAAGCTTTTGTTTTTATTTTTAACTAGTCTTTGGATGAACACATTTTGCCATATAGTTTGTTGCATATATGTGCAGTTGAACCACAGTCATAATTACGGAAACCAATTTTTTGACCAAAAAACTTTAAATTTTGACTTATAAATTTCCTTCGTTTGCAATCGAAACGCGGAATACAAAGCATATATTAGAAATCAAACCTATATGTTAAAAATATTTTTTCTGTTGAAATGAAGCAAAAATCAAAGGTGTGAAAGACCCACAGGAAACTAGATGTAACAAACCATAGACTAAAATCAATCCAAACGCACAAGAGAAATATCCAGTGTCAATAAATCTCCTGACGGCACTGAGAAGGTTCTACATTGTTATAGATCAACATCAAGCACTACCACTCCTGGAGTTCTTTCAATCGTCCAGTTGTGGGCAAAACAACATTATTACGTCGCAAAAAGTCAGAATTGTAACTAAACCTTACAAAAGCATGTCAATGTCTGTTGTTGTAGCTTAAATAAAATATCGATGAAAAAAAAACTGCACTGCAAGAAATTTTGACCTAACGATAAATTTTGACTTTTTTTTGACCTAATGACTTCGGAGTGGCTCATGGTATCAGGGTGAAATTTGGTTTATGGACGTTTCATGAACTTTGAAAAGGCTAGAAAAATTTTGACTTTATTGACTTTTGGTTTCCCTAGTCATAATATATAAATAATACGATACATGCCACATACTCGTATATCACATATATGTTTTTGGAGAAGGAATCAGATTTAGGCCTACCTCAGATAGGTGTGTGCTTCCTTGCTGACAGCAACAACTAGAACAGCTATGTCCAACCCGCGGCCCTCGGACCGCATGGGGGCCAGGGTATGGTTTTGTGCGGCCCAGTTTAGGTTTCCGCTGTAGTAGAAGTAGCCTACGTACTGACAACCTGTCCTTACTTCGATAATCTTAAATTTAAGATTTCTGATGAAGGTGGTCCTCGGTGTCACTTTATCACGTCTGCACAGGGTGCTGGAAGATTTCCAAATGTCCTCTGATACCTTGGTGCAAAACCTTCTACTGTACTAGTTATCTGATTTCTACCCTTGTTCCATTGGCACAAAACTTGCCTATGAAATCACACTTACGGAGTGTTTAAAAGGTGTCAAACAATCGTTACAATGGCAGTTAGGATACGAACGCTTTCAGTACAGTAGCTTAAACTAAATTTAGCTGTTAAGATCAAAGTAAGTAATTCAATGTGCGGCCCTCATTAATATGTCATTCAATGTGCGGCCCTAGTTAAGATAATGACATAATTTTTGGCTCAGTAAGCAATTTCGGTTGGAGATAGCTGAACGAGAATGTAAACGGAACGCCAAACCTCAGAACTGTGAGGCAGATGCTCAGAGTACTGAGTCAGCAAGCTTCTGATAAGGTTCTGCACAGCCTAGCGTACTTTTTTCAGTTGGGTTATTAAGAACCAAGTTTTATATTTTCAAGTCTATGGCACCATGGTAGAGGACAGTTACAGAAAAATTTTAAGGAGAAAGTTTGTCGCACATAAGCTTTTTGGGCAAATTCAGGCAGAATGTCCTTTGCAGCAGGTTTTTTTTGCTGAGGCATTTCGGTCATTTGTTCCATCATAGTATTAAAACTTCCTGTAACAGCACTCACTGGTTCAGGGGTTCCAAACCTGGGGCACATGTACCCCTAACTAGGGGTGTATTTGCCTATCTGAAGGGGTACATTTATTGCACAGCCACAACAAATTAACTTTGAGACACAAACAGTGTTTACCTTTGTAGTTCTAAAAAATTAAACATTTGATTACAAATTCAGTGCATTTTTGTTCTTTTACGCAGCCTTTTTGTCATAAGAAATTTTAGGTGTGCATGCTCATGTCGGAATGTTAAAGGGGTACATGGTCAGTGAAAGGTTGGGAATCCCTGCACTAGTTTGTATTTTCAGACATTATGGCTGAATTGACCTAATATTTTTCGGTTATTTAAAAAAAAATTCGGTCTATGACCGAAAAAAACTAGCTTTGGGCCCCCAAAAAATTAATGCTTCTACACCTATGCTGCCCAGAGGGGGCATATTTGCCTTTCGCACAGCTTGTACTTGGCACACCGAAGACATGCATGCGCACGTTGGGAGTTACTCCCCATTACTCAAAATACACAAAACTTACACAAATTTCGAAAGGACTGTTCGACAGATCGAATAGAAAAAACACGAGCTACTGGGAGAATCAGCCTTAAATGTTCATTCTAAGTATGTCTATCATGGAGTTGAAGAAACGACTTGTCGAAACTTGGAAAGTATACCTGAATACTGTGATAATACAACAGCACGTTAAAACTTCCATTGCTGGTGTTTAGAAGGCTACACTACACCAACTTGAAGAGTTGATATTGTGTGCATACAGCGAATACATTTCTCACTTCGTAAATAGGTTCAAGATCAGCATGTGTGCCGTGACTCAGACCTTTTAATATCACCAGAAAAATAAGTTAAATTAATTTTGTTTAAATGAAGCCCTGAGACAGATTAATAATACAAGGTTCAGTTTGTTATTTATGTATAAATTGTTTCCTTGCACGCCTGCTTGCAATTTGAATTCGTACTATGACGACAGCGCTTCCACAAAAACCAAGGTGAGTCTTTACCGAGGATTATTTGATTAAACAGTGTTCACCGCCGTTTGAATGCTAAGTTTTCAAAACAACAGTTATTGACAATGCACTGCTGTCTCTTCCAAATAACACGGAATGACATAAGAACGACTAATATTTGAATTCCTTGTAATACAGGTAGCAACAACGCATACCTTTATAAAGAGCGGACCAGCATTTTACAGGCGAAGAACAGATCATAAAATGTCAAATGCGAAGTCAGAGGGCATCGTTCGAATTGCTGAAGATGCTTCAGGATTTTACAGAATGTCGTAAAAGCGCTTCTACCGGTTGCAAAGAAACAGGCATACCATTGTACCGCTGCTCAAATATCGTTAAACAGAGACAAAAAGGCAAGCTAACGCTGAGCCAAACTTAAAAGCAGTATTTAAACAGACGATGCTATTTTTAGCTGGTCATAACTGGGTGATGTTCCTGCTTTATTCTACTAATAGAGCATCTCTTTACCTTGATTTTCCTGTTGTTTCTCATTTCCTCAGTAAATGGTTTTGATGTTGAACTGCATTAAATCAATAGTACCACAATGGCACACAGGAACAAACTCTAACACAATACCTGGACAGTTTGCCGTACAAGTAACAAAAAAGTCGGTGAGAATGATTTTTCTTTGTCGAGACTTTAATATAAATGCACAATTTATACAGGCACCCATCCCTGACGGATGTTTTGCATCCAACGCAGAGCAGACAGAGACAAAAACACCATTCTTTTACCCGGTAAGCGATGTAGCGCATGTCTGGTCGAATCCAACAGTTTGTCTGCCCGAACATTGTTTCGGGTCTGAGAGTCGCTGCGACGAGGAACACTTGCTGACCAGATAAATGCCTGCGGTGCAATTTATCTAATAATTAGGTGCAAGCTTCGACATTTTTGTGAAACTTACGATTTTGTCCATCACTGCATGCCTTTATCACATATTGATATAAGACTGTGTCCAAACTAAACACATATTAAACAATGTTTCCAATGCATGAAGACGATAACAAACGTATTGTTCAAGCTGAGAAAGCAATGGAAAATGTAAAAGAAAGCATATAAGCATACACTCACTTCAATTTCTCGGGAAAAGGTTCAAGCAGTTTCATTTTTATCAAAGTATATTCTTGTCCACCAACGCCCTCACCCGACTGCCGGTCGTGATCCATGCACGGCTGGTTGTCCTGGAAACATCAATCAGTTAGTAAATATTGGAATATTAGTCAACAGAATGAAAATAACAATTCACCCTCATTAACACATGCAAGCTAACTTCTACTATAATTTTTTATTACTTGAGGACATGAATTTATCTGGTTTTCTTCACTACTGTACCATGGCGATGCATTTGCTGCAAGTTCCGTTCAACAGGCTTTATCCCGGATGTTTTGTATCGGAAAGTTCTGTCAGGCTTGTGGTAATTGCTACCTTTTTTGCTAAATTGCTTAGTCATTATCAACGTACAGCTCAGGCAATTTCCATTACAATGTTATTATGTAACGCTTCTGGATTACCGGATAAAAGATCACGTGAAGACTAAAAATATGCCAAGAAAACTATGTATCGTTGTTACGAAACCAACTTGGGATATTGACCTTGCACTGCCAAGTGAAAAACAGGTAGAGCTCGTTCGATTTCCTTGGGGGAGCCACATGGGTTTCCGTGGCCAGTGTAAAATCAGTTTGTGCGTGACAAAGTTATGAGCGATAAACTACGCTGTGGTGCGATCACTGCTTTGCTGTCATGACAATGCTAAGTTCTTCGAGATTATTTCATAATGAAAATGCCAAAACACAGACATTTGTCGATTGCAATAAAATTGTCTGCGATGGTTCGAGCCGACGAACTTGACTCTTTTGGCGAAGACGCCATCACCTGCAAATCATTCTCCATTACGTAAATAAACGGTTATGAACGTGTGGTGAGTCTTTGTTCAATGTACTTAGGAGTTGCAAAACAAAAAATTATATTTTCCAATGATGACTGGAGTGCAGTCAATAATTTCGCAGATGTCGAAATCAAAATCCTGGGTCTTCCCAGATTATACAAATAACTTGCAGTGGCAAAATTCTGTTGATCTCAAAAGATTACGCAGATAGGGTTTTAGAAGATGTTTTATATCGCTGAAAATATTGGCGAATATTTCCAAGTATGCCGAAAACGATACGGTGACACTCATCGGAGTTGTCCAGGTTATTATAAAGCCACTAAGTTTTTACAGAGACATTCATCTGCTCCTTCACTTACGATGGCGCCCCCACATGGGCGAAATTGTTGCTTGATTTCTTAACATCCACGTGGCTGAGATACAGAATAATTGCACATTATTTGTGTACCATGAATAAATATTATTTTCACATGAGAATTGATTTTAACTAATTGGCAATATTTTGCAAAACTTGAAAATTTTAGTAGGTAGTGTCCAAACTTTTATATCTGGTTTTCTACATCAATTGCTGGTATGTTTCGCAAACGTTCACACTTACTTGGTTTTGTCAAAAAGGCTTCTTGGATTACTTAGCTTTAACTATACATTTTTGGCAAAAATTTAGATATTTGAATCTAAAGAGTTAGTGGACGCAGCTGTGATCTTGCTCTTTTTGCTCTAAGCTCCACTGACAAGGTCATAAAAGTCGAAGTGGTGCTGGTAAACACCCACGTTCCTTTTTATTGTAAGGCTTTTCTGTCCCGTTGTCTCTTTCTGAAAGAGCAGGGAAATTCCACTGCGCTCCTGCAATCCTGGTTGTCATTATTTTTCTTTATACTGTAAAAAATCTGAGTCTTTCTCAACATATACAGTATTTACCTTAATGCACACAGTTTTTGTAAAATTTATACAAGATTTTCGCGATTCTGATGTAAGGGGTTAGCTTTTCATGGCCAAAGATAAGATGAAAGACGTACAGAAATTTAATTCATTGGCATAAAAGATTCACATATACAAATAAAATCGTCATTGTTTAATGCTTTACGTAGGCGATGCATTTAATAACTTCCAAAACACCAAAAAAATTCCGGTTGCGTTTTGAAATCCGGGCGGATTTTTTTATATCCGGTTGGAAAGGAATATGCCGATTTCCCTACAACTCCAGAAATAAATACCACTATTTTGGGATCAGTGCTCTGGTGCCGCAAGTGGTTGGCTATACCACCGAGAAATAGGAGTGCTAACAAACTCTACATGAAAATAACGTTCACGTTTGCTCGTTCTTCAACAAAAATACCCAGGCTATGTTTCGATTTTCATGCTAGCCACAGCTAATGCATGCGCTACCTTTGGTGAAAAAATTGTGTGTCTTTTTCCAAATTTCACTTTCCCTTTTTCCTTTAAATGAAGAAATTGCCATTTAATGAATGAATCATAATACGGGTTGGCGTCGGTTGTGTAGAACGTCCTTCTCCAGTCAACCTGCTCAGTCAAAAACAAGAGCGTGACATTTTCTTTGGACACGTGACTGCCCAAGGTTATCTCATTGGAAAAGTTCAATTCACTGCAAGTTTGCGCCAAAACAACCAACAACGGCGCTGAAACCACTATTTTAGTGATGGTAACAAAAAGCACAAGAACAGGTCGTGTGTTACAAAGAAAAACCCAAGAAAAATCTTTCGCGGCGAAATGCTGCTGCACTTCTCATCATTTCGTTCATTTGCAAACAATTTGATTTTGCTGGAGGTTCTACACAGTGACTTTCAACGTTTTTTTGTGGTTTGGTTTTCAAGCAGAATTAGTCGAATGGACCACGGACTGCACGGCCTGACGGTTCTGGATGAAGCAGCAATCGAGTGGCTGCGCAACACCTGCCCCGAGATCTACTGCGGCCAAGCAGTGAGCTGAAGTGAAAGAACTGGTTCAAACGATGATAACGGTTTTTGTGCAGAGGCAACTCTATATGGATTTTCGCGATTAGCGGCACCACAAAGAGAAGACGTTGCTACATTTCGGGACCTCTTTCTTGACCACTATGAAGTACGTTTATGTGTTAAAACCACTGCATCGACACTGTGCGTTTGCGCCGCATCGATTGGTAATTGCTTTGCTGTATTTTTGCTACTGAAACTCAATGTAGACTTTACCTTCACACCCATCCTCTGCAGATCCTTTTTGGCACAATGTGGGAAAACTTTGAGCCAGTAATTAGCATCAGCAAATTTCTTTATCTCATCGTTTTCAAAACCAAGAGATTCCATGATCTGCCATTGGTACTGCGCAGTTCCACTTTTCGCAGCAGCCTTGCTCTTCTTGCTTTTAGATTTGTCAACAATCACTTAACGCAGACGTATCTTATTATTACAAATGCTGACAAATACACGCTAATTACAGTTTTATGAATTTCTAACCCTTTCGTTACATTAACCAAATTGTTCCAAGCCAGATCAGTTTGACTTTACTTTTGAAGCAGGTGCCCGGTTTGTTTTCATAACGAATTTGTGAAAAGATATTTTGTGTCGTTACACATAATATGCACACTCGCACAGTGCAAACCTTCGATTCATACGTACAAAACAACAATGCTGAACAAACTTGGTACACTTTGCCTTGTTGTAAATACTGTTCCATACGAATACTCAAGAATTACAAATAGGTCACAAGAATAAGACAACAGACCTGGTCCATTCTCTTTCACCGACTTTTCTTCTTCGATTTCAACGTTTGGGAATTTAGGTGGATAACCAAATTCTTCCATTTCTCTTTTCAATTTATCTGCACAAGCCTGTTAGCACAAATTCACAATACGTATCACATAGCATAATTATTAACTTTTCGCAGTGAAACGAAGACTAACCACCCAGTGCGAAATTCGCGCGATACGTATAAACAAACCCTGAATTTCGTATGTCCTATGCGCTTTGGGGCTGATGCCACGATAGCTCACGTTATTTCAAAGTCAATTGAGAGTCTCCACTTTTGATATTTACCTTGGTAATTTCCTGAAGGAACAACACGATAAACATTCACATTGGTTGAAATGGCTAAACGCTGCAATCAATTATTGACATGCCAATGAATACACTGTTACTACTAATAAATATCCTTTGGAACTTTTTACTTAAAATATGGTCAACTTCAAAATACAAAAACATGTGAATGGCACACTACTTAGAGATGCAGCAAGCTTTGTTCACACTTCATGTACACAAAAGTTTACTGCCAGGTGCAACCAGTGACTAAAGCATGAATAGGTCTCTGAAAATAAGACCATAAGGCCTACACCATGAGTTAGACACGAGGGTTAGCTTCTACTTTTTAGTGCTGGTTCAGGTCACCTATAGCAATATATGAAATCATATCACACACGTTGACCCAATATTTTGCTACTCCAAAGCAGGGCTGTGGAACCGGAACCAGAGCCCAAGCAGTTTTGGATGGCTGGTGCCAGAGCCCAAAACATTTAGATGGTGGAGCCGAAGCCGGACAAATTTGGGTTCCAGTCTGAGGGGCAAGCGAGTCATACAAATAATACAATGGTGTTCAGTGTTTAATGGACCAAATCATTCTGGAGTGGGGGCCAAACCTTTTAGATGCCTGGAGCTGGAGCCGAAGTCTGGAATTTGAGTTCTGGCTCCACAGTCCTAGTCCAAAGTGTTTTCTGAGTGAGGGCAGGCTGGAACCACCAGTTATTTCTATCGTTGTTGCAGCTAACTAGGATTGATAGAACAAATATATTTGCGTTGTATCACACAGTAAAAGCAAGACAATAATTTTACAAACAGGAAGAAAACAAATGCAATTTCCAAATGTGATAGCATGGTACAGCAACTAACCTAGGTAGCATGACATCAATAAACAAGTGTGCCCTTACTTAATGAGATCAGATCTACTGAGCTGTAATAAGATACAAAAAACAAGAAGTTTTAATTCCCACTTTAATTCTTGTCAGATTTGATCAGTTCAATTTAAAATTAATGGGAATGAGCACATAAAACTTGGACGAACTAACGAAGTTAGGAATGCAGTAATGATGCAAGGCTTGTTACAATTCCGCTTATCTTTAATGTATAAAATATTAAGCATCCTTTATGCCAAAATGAACTCTGTACACATAAACCAACATGGGTAAAGTACATAAATGATTATCATAGCTTATACTGTATACTCTTCCAAAATGCATTGCTTCACTAATCAATCTCACCATTCTCATACCTTAATTGGCATGCCAGTGCAGTGAAATGCAAAAGGAAACAAACACTTTTTGCCATTTAAGCGCTGGAATCCAACACCAAATTCACATTTAGATAGAGAAAATGTATGTCCCAAATGAAGACGTCCATTCATGTATGGGTAAGGGAAAGTAACAAAATATTTTTCTTGCCTGCAATGCAATGTTATTTCCAGTAAAAATTACTCAAAGTTATGAAATATCATGAGCCATGAAATCATGGTTTGATCTCTGGTACAACTTGCAGTGATATTATGCAATGCTGAACTTCATTCACGGCCTGCCAGGCTATGTTCAGTGTTCACCAACCAACATAAATTGCAAGACAACATTTTCAAACTAACATGATGTAGCTGTGCAGTAACATTTGTTTGAAGCAGGTTATAAGGATGCAATTGGGACAGGTAATAATAAACTCTGTAGAAAAATAATAGCTTTATAATTACCTATTTGTCAGCCAAGACATTTTTCCCTGTGATTGATGTGTGTTTACAGATATTTTCATGCTGTACCAGCAGAACAGAATGCTTGCTGCAATGGGTGCAACACTTGTGCTGCCCTTCGCTCTAGTGCAGGGGTCACCAACATGGGCACCAGGTCGCTCGTGGGCTTGTTCTGACAATAGTGTTGCAATCTCTCCGGTGGTGTGGCGTTGATTGTGTGATTCACCACGAACGGGATGTGCGTGAAGAATAACACCATTATATATGTAGCGTGAGCAAGCAATAGTAAGAGAGATTGT
>JGI24021J15306_10002768_pt1 | contig 19269 bp, 10 predicted proteins | sample Ectturendosymbi1_FD_15306 | JGI IMG/M metagenome (IMG submission 15306)
GCTCATGACCACACTACGTCAAAAGTATAAATGCCATGTGAGACAGCAAAGTTATTATTGTCTGAGGGCATTACAGAAACTTGCATGTCCCGGGTGCATGCGGACTCAGCCAGAGCCTTCCGTGGACTCATTTGAGTCCGCGGACTCGGGGTTGAGAAACACTGGCTTAAAGCCATCAACTGTTCTTGACTTTGATTTATTTCAAGCCTGTATTATGCAACAAGGGACGATTGGCAGGAAAATTTGTAGCATAGAGGCACTGTAGGCAGCTCTCACCAGGCGAATCGGTTGCAAACACCCTCTGCAAACGTTTTGTTGGCATGCGATATACAACCTTTTCTTTCGGTGGCGTTTTCAGTACACTGCTTCACCTCCACTTAACAAAGAGTAAAAGTTAAAGATGATTGAGCAGAGTTAAAGTTGCAAATGGGTGCTGTCTGAAAGGTATCATTTCAAAGTTTTTTGAAAGATTGTTGAGCGAGTACCCGACGTTGTAACTGCCAAGATTAGGGGTCAGCAACCTGCGGCTCTTCAGCTTCTGCAAAATGGCTCTCTGGATTTGATAAAACTTGAAATTTATCATTTTGAGTATTATCATAACTGAGTTGATTACACTTTAACCTGTGCCCCTATAAAGTCGCATGAAAAATGAAACGGTGTCAATGTTTCGTGGCTCCTCACCAATCCTATATGTTGGAAGATGAAGCAGAATGGCTCTTTTGTTAAAAAAGGTTGCCGACTCCTGGCTAAGATAAATATTATGATTGTAATGAACGTGATCTTAACCGGTTGACCAACATTTTTTTCGTAACAACACTGAAACGACATGCGCTTGCATCTGTCTTCAGCTAGGGCTTGGCTGATATGCAGATCTAATTGTCGGTTGACTTGGTGGTGCTGTTTATCGTAGTCACATTACTCGGAGACAAAGCTCATGCTGGGGCAAGAATGTTGCTAAATTCTGCCAGGCTGTATTCGGCCACTTTGTTACTGTTTTCTAACAGTTTCGCGCAAATTTTGATGTCAAACAGGACACTCTGGCTTAAAAAGTTTGCCCAGGTATCTCAAAGTAGTTCCTTGTAACCATTTTCATTCATAACCTCTTATTGTTCATGTGTCACAGTCAACAGCTAAGTTGAGCGTTCCGTTCGACCGTTTTTTTGGAATTACGGCGAATTGAAAGCCTGCTCTCGGGGTGATCCGTTTGGAGACTTTTTAAAAGACCGGATGTTGTCTGTAGGTCACAGGTCTTGCTGTTACGTCACAAATTAAAAATGTCATGGATGACGACCAGGTAGCGGTTTGAACCAACGCAGGTGATGTTGAAGTTGGATTGCGGCCGCAACGAAACGCTTTTACTGTTTTTTCGCAACAGTGAAAAATGCGTTGAACACTAAAATGTAGAAAAACTGGCCACTCTATTCTTTCTTATAAGTTAATGTGTTTTATAAGCATTTGAAATGAAGGCATATGACCTATATGGAACTGACGAAACAGTCTAGTTGCGCCAAGAGTAGAAACCTAACAACACGTGCGCTCTAGCTCTGTGATGCACGAGCGTGAAACTACGTTGCATTCGTAGAGTTTCAGAACTGAGAATTTGCTTTAGTTTGTGTTGTGCGCTTAGCTTTTGTACGTTCGATTGCCGAAATAAGGTATGCTTTAGTTTAAAAGCGTTAGGTAAGAACAGATGACAAGCGAAATTAATCATTTGCTATGTGAAAAATGAGCTTTACTCACATTTTACGTTTATAAACAGATCTTAACGCTTTGCTGGTCATTACTGTTTAAGAATTTTATGCAAACATATCAAAACAAACCTAGGGTTATTCATTGCAAAACTATTTTGGTTAATGAAACCTTCCCGCTTTTTAGTTTTCAGGGCTTGCTTAGGTAATATTGCGTTTTAGAAGCTTGGGATACATGTTGTCTGTGCAGTTCGAGGTCTGTTATGAAAACTTTTGCTGCTGGTTCACCGAATGTTTTTGTTGCTATGTCCAGTTAAGATTGCTATTTCACAATAATTCAAAATTCACTGTAATGTTTCAATGTTCGTGCTGCAACTGAACTTTGGCCAGGTAACAACAAATGGCTTGTTCAACCTTGTGAGTTTTTTCATGCTGTGCTGAAAAGTAAATATGACACACAAAACAAATCAGAACAGACGTGACATATGCAATTCTTCATTCCCCTTTTACCCAACAAGCATAATTACTGAAGACTTGGTTTTCAGTTTATAGCAGTTTGATTGTGCTCTAAGCAAAAACTTTGTCTTTGGGTCAAGTTCTAGAGCGTGCTTGGCTTTGTAAATCATTCTCGGGCAGATGCCCTCGCAACTAAACACTAAGTGTTAGGTATTTACACAAATATGAAGCGATCTCATATGCCACACGTGCCACACGTTCAAGCCATCATTCACATTTTCATTTTTTAATAAAATAAAATTAAAAAATCATTGCCTTTANATATGGTGCGTGTGAATAATTTGCAAATGGTTGGCTTGCTACAAGCAAGAATTCCAATCAAAAGTTTGGTTGTTGCTCCAAGTTTCCCAATTTCATGCGAGGTAAAACAATCTTGATTACCGTAGCCTAATTGCTAGACATGTTTTTGTTATCCTCCGCATTTACCAGTCATATTGGCGCTGCACAAAAACTTCACAACACAAACTTCAGAACTACGAACCTAAATTACCGAAATCTGTAGGAACCAAAAGATTGGCCACTGGTTTGCTCACTACCGTGTCATAGTTTAGAAGTTAAATAATATCGATATCTCCGGCTTGTTCGCGCAATGAAGCCTGGAGAAGCAACGACCAAATTCTTATCTTTGGTTAATTCTCGCAGGATCAAGCATGACTAGTTTGCCAACAATCCCTTGAGGTTGTGCAAGTGGTGTTCTACAATCTACGTGATCAATGACACTTTACCAACGTTTGCCTCAGTTTCACATGCTAGACTTGCACTTATGATTTTCTAAGTTGATAACAATTCGGGCACAAGTCAAATAAGCGCGTAGTTTTTGACTTTGAGGTTCTGCGTTATTTCAAGGGTATCCAGTTACACTCTCGATAAAATTCAGAATTGCAAGGCGTTCACATTAAGATTTGTCCAGTTTCAGATGGATTGCGGTGTGGTCATAATTTGACTGGCTGCTGTCTTCGCAATCTGCCACAAAGCGGCAACAGCGTGGGCTGCTAACTGATTGTGAACAATATCGGTTGATAAGATAATGGAGTGAAAGTCAATGAAATGGTATAACCCATTTTATATCGTTTTGAGCTACTGAACCCACCCACATGAACCTACAGTATAACCGAACGGCGAAAGGAACAGCCTTGTTATGTGGGCCGTGAAACAAGGATGATACAGTACATGCGACGTAGAACCACAAGCGATTGCGTGTCTTGGACGCCACGTTGCACAAAGATCGTTTGTCACAGCCCGAGGCCCACAAGCAGAAAAACCATGTGAACGGATTGGTAGAACGTGCTTGCCTCCGGCATTTCATGACTGGAATGAAACATCTCTCCTCTTGCAAATCTTGGTTTCTTTACTTCTCCTCGGCTTTTTCACTCGTTGCTTGTGACGTTATAATTAGGCAGTGTGAAAGCGAGGATCACGACAATCAGAAACGTGGTTGAGTTAGTCGAATGCGTCTGCGTTGTGGGAGTGTCGAAAAAGGAAAGGCAGTGGATACCAAAAGTTTCAGCACGAAACAAAGCTGGAGAATGTCAATGCATTCGTGACAGAAAAGGGTACGCGTATGTTGGTTCTCCTTGCCAATCCTAGTTGTTTTTTAAGCTGGATGCGGAAGGCGGCGCAAATAAAGTAGTTCGAGGTGTGTTCACTTTGAGCAGACGTGCAAACGAAAACGAAGTATTGTGCATTTGCATTTTGATACCAGCGTTGGCAAGCAGCTTAGCGTTTTCTAAGTTTTAACGACAGTTTTGTTGCTTTTTCAGATGTGCGGTCGCCTCGGCCGGAAACGGTCGTGTGCAAGTCTCGGAAAATGGCGTCTCCCATCAAGGTCTGTGGTACAGCCCCGTCTTCAAGTTCGTAGGAAATGATGTCAATTTCAACAACGTCTGGCTTCACTGTGACTTGCAAATCTGCATCAACAAACCGTGCTCACCGGTAAGTTTCGTAGCAGTTCCTTGGTGATTGCCCATACTATGCATGCAGCCATGGCGGTGGTTAGCTTATAGTGACTTGTACGTCTTCGTTCTTCGTTTAGACATGTCCAGCCAGACGAAAACGTGAGATTACGTCAACTGACACGTATGGGCCTGGAGATTTCACGCAGCAGCACATCATCACCGTTGGACCTGTGTCGAAGTTAACTGTTACAAAGATCGGACCTGATCATATTAAAGTAACGTACGCCACCGATCCGGAAGGCCGACGCACAGCGATTCGCCGTTCAGGTAATATTTTAGTGTTTCAAGCAGATCTTCTCAGCTTCGAAATGGTCTTGTCCTAGCGCCCCACCTCCAGCACTTTCTTCAACATTGTTTCCTTAATTTGTTGAAGAATTGCAGGTGGTAGGAGAGTTAGGATGCTTTCTGCACTCGCTGACCGGTTTAAGGCGTTTACCAGTACTTGGGTGTCCTTTTTGAGGCATAATTTTTGTCTTAACAGATTCACCACCAGCTGTTTTGTCTTGAACAGGTCCACCGCCAACTTGGAACCCGACTATGATCATTGTCATCGCTGTGGCCGGAGGCTTCGCATTGATCTGTTTGGTTCTGGCAATCGTGGTCGTCGCTTTCCGTTATCGACGAAGCTCAAACACTGGCTTCAGTTTGTCGGGCAATAACAATAAAGGCTTTGTCGCATGATCAATCGCATGTTTTTAAGAGACTTTATACGTTATTTTATGGCAAATTTAAATGTTGTACACTTCTGTCGTGGTACGTTGGACGTCCGCAATGCTTGCCAATACGTTTACCGAGAGCTTAATTCTATAACTGGCTTGTTTTGGAAGGTCTACAAAAAATGTGGCACGCACTGGGTAAACCTCTGATTTGTCTGTTTTTCTCTCCATTGCGCTTCTGGTCTACGTTGTAATGTGCTTGTCTGTTGCGATTATTAAAGTACCTGCCAACTTTTCGGTTTTGCCTCCGGCAATCACTTCCCGCCATTTGTGCGGCGCGAAAGGCGTCTCACGTCAGCGACACCGACGCCCCATCATCGCGAGCCGTGTTCGAGAAGAGCGCGGACTACTGCAATGTCGTGGCAGCATGGACGTCGGATTTCAAGTGGGACAACTGCGGCATGAACATGCGTTTTACAAGCACGGCATTTATGAATTTTATTCCACTGTCCTCATCAAGCGCAATACGGGTTTTAGGCTTCAGTAAACTTAGCAGTACGATATAATCCGTTGTGCATTTTTCTGCACTGCGTGGTTGCATATAATTAACAGTGATCCCACGGTTCGCTTCTTCGCACTTGTTTTTGTTAATCTGCGTTGTGTAGACATGACAATGATTTTGTGTCTGATTGCAAAACCAATGTTTTAACCCAGCCTATCCTGCATTGCACGTCCGCGTTCTTTGCAATACACATGTGCGTATCATTCGAGCTTACATCTTGTGCACTCTTGAGACAATACACGAGGTAGTGGTCTCCGGACAGAAACCAGCAACCGACGCTTTGACCCGAATCTAATGTAACTTACAGGAATAGTAAGCGTTTCCCACAGAGGGAGAAGTTTCCCGCCACTTACTAAGTTTTCAATTAGTGTTACGGAATACGCATATTACTTCGTGGGTTAGTGCCGGCAAAAATATTTTTCTGGTACTCGAAGCGAAATGGAAGCTGCACGAATAAATAGAACCAAGCAATAGACCTGTTAGGAAGCTGCATGTCATTCATGTTTGTGGAAAAAATTTTGGTGATTGCAATTATTAATAGTTTAAATTTTGCAATTCAACAAAGCTCCCCTTAGGTTGCAGGTTAGATTAAACCTTTTAGCAAAATCTCTGAAATTTGCGCATAAAAGTGGTGACTTTAACTAATCGCATTTGCTGACGAGCTGTATTATGCAGAACGTCTTGAACATTCAGTAAAGTCACAACCAGGGATGTAGTGCTAAAAAAGAAGTGTGGGGACGCACACAAAAACTTGCCATTTTCAAGCAAAACAAGTGTGGGAACGCGTCCAAAATTCCGGCCATTTCAGTAATTACATAATTATGCTATGGTACTGCGGCTGCGCGAGAGATAGCTTGTAATCTGTTCATTTATGCAACGTCTGGAGCTACACAGTAGAAATCTGAGTAAAAATACACATCTTCAAGTCGGGCTATTACGAAATAGTGTGGGAATGCCGTTCCTGCCCTACTACACCCCTGGCCACAACTAGTATACATCGAATATATTATGATTCATATCGCCTAGTTTAATCAAAACATCTCCGGAAATGGTCTAATTGCATTTGCTGTTTGCTAACGTTGCTCACATCTGGCGAAAGGATTGTAAATTTCCGCAAAGCCATTTCTGCTAAATGTTGCTCTGGGTTGCTGATTACACGGAGTTGGTTGCGTTTCAGGGAAATTTGCTTTGGCAGAGGAGTGGCTGCCATGTACACTCCACGGACGGACCATGCCATAGGTTATTAATGATCCCAATGTTCCTAATCAGCTTGTTGCGCGTTTGAAAATATTCTGAATTTTTTGTTTTAAAAAATTTCTCGAAACAATTGGTATCGTAGTGGATGCGAAATGGTTGAGAAGCCTGAGACAGCACTGTCAGGTTGAGGCTACACGTCTTCTACCCTAATTTTGGTTGAATTATGATGTGTAGGAAGGCCTGACGCCCCGGTTTTTGGGTTCGTGTCCAGGTCAGTTTCTTACTCCAAAAAACCAGAAAGGTTACAGGCAAGAAAAAGTCTGTGTTGCGGATTGAATCCATGGAGATAAGCCATGAAACGTCTCATTTAGGAAAAATCCGATGACCTCTTTCTTGCTCTTTCTTTTGTTTGTAGAGAAAAAATTCCACACATTTCTTTGGTCATTAGAAAAAATTCCGGGAAAGGGTTGTCATGACTGACGAACAATTCTATCTCCTTCTAGTACGAGATACACTCAAATGGGCATGACCATTTTTGTTTAGTATCTTATTTTTAAATTATAACTTTGGGTCTTAATGTCACCGAAATGAAATATTTGCTTTGATTTTATACTCTTCCACAATTTTTTTCTTGCAAACTATGTTATTGACTGTTTCTAACTATTAGAGTTTGCTGTCAAGCTTCTTGGTGATTGAAGCAACTTCGATCCTTGCAAGCATTTGCTACGATGTAATCAGCCAGGCATAAATCTGACGCAGCATTAAAATATCTTGGTACTATTGTGCACCAAGATTTACTGTATCTTCCAATCACCTCTCTTTGCTTATATCTCATGAAATGACCAGCAAGATATTAGCAGTTTTTACCACTTTTTCAGACACAAGCAACCTCAGTTACGGAACCTCAATGGCAGTTGGATTTTAAACTGATGGGTTTACCTTTAATTTTTCTTTCTTTCTTTCATTGTTCCTAAAATGTGATCCGAAAAAAAATTTTTTTTCAAAACGCAGTTGAATCGCATGTCTCCTACACTCCTAAAGTTAGGAGTACGCCACTGCCTGCTCCTAAATCACCGGTAGCTGTAGCTATTATCAAAGGCTTCCTTAGTTCTCTAGTGAAATGCTTTCACGATTGGCATTTGTAAACATAACTTCGCCCAACTACCTTTTGACCTTTCGTCAAGAAATGTATGCAACTGTAGGTACTTCAGTATTGCTTTATGCAAACTTTTAGGGGAAAACCTAAGCGTTTTCCTTCGCCAGTCATCATCTTGCCAATAGTAATTTGACTCCTCAGCCTTTCTTCGCCGTTGTCGCCAAAAATTAATCACTTTTCGTAAAGGGCAGTGGTGTAGTAGGTGGGGGTGCAGGGGAAAAGCGCACCCCAAATGTTTTGATTTGTTGAAATGTGAGCAAAATCCTTGAAAATCCAGTAAAAATCCCTGACAAACTTTTCGGGCAAGTTTGGGGAACTTCGGGCAAAAATCATTTGCACGCCCAAAAATTTGCCTGCTCCTACAGTTATGTCCAGGGGTTGGCCACAAATGTATTTTCAGGGGGCCAAAAGCGGCAAAATTTCATTTTTGTCACTCGAAACTAAGAAAACAACTTTTTTTACAAAACAATTGATGGGAAAATGTCAAATTTCAAAATCCTGGGGTCCTTGCTCTCCCACGCCCATGCCCCTAAAACTTTTTATAACAGAAAGGCTGAGGAAAATAGCAACAATATATTTAATAATAAGCATACAATGAATTTTGAAAATAATACTCACTGATATTTATTTTTTTTAATGAACCAGACACGAAGATCACAGAGCACAAGCACACACTATCTGCACAGCACACGTTGATAATAATAGACACAGAATGTTTTGCAACGGTGTTGGTTGTAGAACTTGAGGATTACAGACATTCGTTAGCTAACTTGTAACACTTCGTACAACATTACATTACAGACACTTTCTTAACATAGTTGTTCGCTAACTCGTAACAATTGGTACAACACTCCATCCAGAGTAGGACACGAAAATCGCATGTTAAGAAATAGAGTCCAACCCTGGCCAATGCCAAGTGAAGCACTAATGCGTTGTGGCCTGCACAGTCCACAGGCCCTCAAACTAACATCGGAAAGGCTGACACTTCAGTCACAAAGTAAAATGCGGTTGTATTAAAACAATAAGTACGAATATAAACAATCTGACTGCATCAAAGCGCGCAGCCATACGTTGTTAGACTTTCTGCATCTTTCGTGAAACAGGTACACATTTTATCTCAATAAAGCCTCAAAGGTAGGAATGTTATATTGAACCTGATGACTACTAACACTCGCTCGCCACGGCACGTTGTACAGTGCCCTTCAACCAAAGTTATAAGCCCCAAACAATCTGTGGAAGTATGCCTTCCTGAAATCACACCATAATTGTGATGCGTACATGGGCGTACAGAAGGAACAAAAAAGTACATTTTTCACCGCGTTCGAACATCGGGAAAAATAAGCTTTTGACATTGCAGTTGTGTCTGAATATCTTTGTCATCTGAAAGCTCAATATCTCGTACAATCCCCAAATCTCTGTAGTGGCCAACATATTTTACTCTTTGTACACCCAGTGCCAGCAACGAGATGACCGTGCTTTTTGCCGTCTTAGCCTTAAACGTCATGCAAACAGTTGTGCTGCAGTTGAAAATAATTTCATGCGATTCTGCATGAGCCTGACGCTGACACACATCTAGTATACTTTGCAACCCGCGTATAGTTGGTCATAACACACAAATACCATCAGCAAACATCAAGTCGTTCAATAAGATTTCAACCATGTAACACTCAGCTTTAATGTTGTTTATTTCAAGAAGTAGATCATCCAAATACACAGCAAACAAGTATGGACTCAATACTCCCGCTTTTCTAACCTTATCAGTAACATGCAACGGTTCAGACAAATTCATATGTATAAATAATTTGAAATGAATAATGTATAAACATATTTTTCCTTTCTATTGCTAATCTTAAATGTACCCGTTCAGATAAGCAAATATACCCCTAGGGGTAGATGTACCCCAGTTTGGGAACCCCTGCTCTAGCACATGAATCAGCTAAACATTTGTACAACGTAGGTTGTCACGATAAGGTCCGCTTTACCACGAGAAATTCACCACCTGATACGGTGCCTCTGCAATCAAGGTTTCGTTATCAGTTATCACGCATTTAAAGTGGAACTTAATGTGACGTTCTCAGTCTGAACATGCTAAACTAGAATTCATATTGCTATCACCAACATGCTGTGTAGAACCTCAGTTGATGCACGGTTTCTTTTTTGTACTTGTATGTGAGAGTGAGCAGGTGCGGTAATTTCCTACATGCTTCTTAAAAGACAGCGTTGCAACGTTGATTGGTTTCCAACACAAACCTTGAACAACTGACATTTCCTTTTCGCTTGTCAGTGTTTGGTTAAAGGAAACTTGCAAACTTTGTAATATTCATCTACCGAAACAAATCAGTGCTTTTTGCTACGTTTTTTTTTAAATAGGCATTCAAAAAATATAGAGACAGTTTTAATTACCGCCTGATGTGATGCAGTCTTGATTGCAGTGGCCTTGTTTGTCGCCGGGGCAGCAGTCCTCATCCCGAAATACCTCTCAGTTTTCAGCAACCTGTGATAGTTCTGCTGGCTCCACACCATGACGATACTAAGCAAGATCCGAGATGTAGTCATTCCACCTGACCCTTGGTCGACCTCCGTGTCACTTTCCTTAGGGTGTAGCTAGTAGGACTGGTCACGCCAATCTTTCATGGAACATTTGACCACATGGCCGACACAATTTCGGTGGAATCTCTCTATTGGGAGAAGTGGCTCGACTTGCAGGTCTTTACGAATTTCACAGCTGCGCACTTGATCGCGAAGTGTAACGCCGTGAACGTTTCGCAAAAATTCCATCTCTGCCGCTTGTACCCAAGAAAACTTTCTTTTGGTCAGAAAACAAGATTCATGCCGGCTGTAGGTGAGGAAAGGAATAACGACCGATTTAAAGCCTGAAAGCATTGCGGTGTTCAAAAGCTCCCGTTTTGTGAACACAGAGCGACAAAGCTCACCCACAACTGCGTTTGCTTTCCCAATCCGAGTATCAACCTCCCTGTTCAGATCTCCGTCACAGTGAATATCACACCATGGTAAGTGAACTTCTCGACATACTGCAGTGTATTGCCGCTCACTTGTAGCACACACTGACTTGGGTTTTCGGAAAGACATAATATCTCGGTATGTTTAGTGCTAGTTTTCCTTCCACGTTGATTGCATGCAGTTGCAAAACCGTTCTAGTGCTCGTTAAAGCCCTAGCTGTTCAGGTCGTCTAAAACAAAATTTAACACCGTCGATATCATTACCCGCATTGGGCAAATATTGTTCCCACTTCACGATAACCAAGGTTTACGCAAACAGTTTAGGAGCACAGGCGCGTTTTTCAACAGCTCAGCAATTATTCTCAAGCTTATCTGGTGCAAAAATTTTTTTTCTCAAAAATTTGCTGGAGAGTGAAAATTTGACCTGTGGTTCTACGTTCAAGTCAAAAACCGCACTGGGTATCCTCCATCTTCGGTCCAATTATCTCGTAGCATGTTTTCATGGCACTTGGCATACACTGTTTCAGGGAGGCTAAGGACAGAAAGACCCTGTAGTTGGTGCATTCCCTCCTGTATCACTTCTTGTATTTTTGTGTTACCAATTGTCTTAAATCTACCCCAAACACGTGCATCCACTGTGTGAAATAATTTGCGGTGTTGCGTCGATGGTAAGGCGTCTGCCTGAGTTTAAAAGTTTCGTTGTTTTCAGATAAAATACCGCACTACAAAGTTTGTTGGAAAACTTGCTTTGTGTAAAACGGTCATTTACAGAAATCGCCACCGGAATGCGAAGTCCAGGTCAATAGCAACGGATGTGAAACGTTTGCAAGGAAACCGGGCAGATTCCTAAGTTTTAGTCTTTATCAAAACTTCTTTAAGATTTAAAGTTGCGCAGAAATATTTGATCCACTAATATTTATGTGCCATGCTTGAAAGTAAAGTTTTACACGATTACCGATTTCCTAGCTGGGCCGGAAGAAATGTTCCGAAGAACAAGGCGTTACGTGAAAAAGGACTTGAGGAGTGATTGCCCAAGGTCAATCAAAGAAAGCACAGGATTCGCTTGCTTTGCCTTGTTAGAAAAAATTGTGTTTAGGCATGACACACACTGGAACTACTGTATATCGCAAAACTTAATGTCGTCCAAGTTCTCTGCTTGAAGAAGCACCATGATGTCTGCATCAAACAAAGCAAAAATGTTTGAGTTATCATTTTCAACGCTTGGGCAAGAGGAAAGTTACAGCGCTTTATTGGCATAATAAAGCAGAAAAATTCTGCTTACGCCGCGAGCTATAAAATACTTATCAACTCACCAAGCTGGTCATTGAAGATCGCCGGGGGCGCAGAGTTTACAACAGGTTCGTGAAAGATAACCTTTTTAGGCTATCGCGCCTTGGTTGTTTGGTTGTTCCGCAATGCATAGTTTCGTTGGCGGTGAAGCGTTCATCACTGCTGGTGTATGACGTAGCATTCTGTAGGGAAACGCTTTGTGTTGCGATTGCCGAATATAGTTAAAACACAATGGGTCAGTTGATTTTTCCTGCAAAAATTTTAAGTCCACTTCTACGCAAATAAGACTGTTGGGATTGCATTTTCAATAAGATTTGATGTAGAGTTTTTGCCCGCAGTCACATCGACTTAGATAAATTAAACTTGTTTTAGTACGTCAATAGTTTCCTTCTTGCGGTGATCGTGTTTACATTCGTTGTTTTGCTCTATCTTAAAGTTTTACTTCGTAAGAAGGGTGCGGCAAGGCGAAGTTTTGTTGGCGCTGTGTATATTCACTACCTGAGCCAGTAGCATAACGTAACGAATGTGTTACTACTCCCAAATGTTTGCCACTTTCCAACTGCATTTACCTGAAGTTATGCAGACTCACAGGGTATAGTTTGCGTGCGTGCAGACATGCTTCAAATTAAATGATTGTTTGGACTTCAAAAATGTAATTGCATTTTTTCGTCGCGTGAGGACTGCAGGCTTGTGCGAATTGAAAGAAATAAACCAGAAATAGAAATTGCATCACCGGGTTGATAACCATCTTTCTTATTAATGGGTTGATTGAGATATCAATGGGTTGCGAATTGAGATATCACTTGCACGTCACTGAGTATAGCATCTGTACGCGGTTTGGCTGAGTCCACCAATTAGGAACACTAAGGTCTCTGCGTTAGGTATGTACTAAGAGAAGGAATGAGCTTCTCCATGCTTGTGCAGTCCATTGAGCGAAGTTGTTATACGATTAAAACCACAGATTTTCTGTTGAAGTCAGCAGAGTTTTACGGATAGTAGACTCTTAGAGTCTAGAGCAGTGGTTCTCAAAGTTTTTTCATATTCCCCTCTTACGAACCCAAACACAGTCAATTCGTCCCCAACGAAATCACAAAAAAGATGATTGCAAATATTTCACACTACCTACTGGGAAGAAGCAATGGACGATTATGAACCAAACAGGCTCTTTTATAACATCAGTCACTGCAGTCAAAGTAGCTTGTCCTTATAATTGCGTACTGTGGGACAAGCATTCCCATCAAAACCAACCTCGTTGTGCAGTTGTGTGTTGAATAAGCAAATAAAATAATGAAGAGTAAAGGTTTTTTCATCCACAGCTTTTCCTCATCAATTCCTCCCTGGAACAAATTTCCTCCCAGGAATGAAAAATTCCTCCCTTAGTGAAAAATTCCTCCCGTTTGAGAACCACTGATCTAGAGTATGCAGCGGTGTTCTTACAAAAACAGGTCTGCTGGAACAGATGAGGAAAACATTTGTCATGCCAATCAAAATAACTGAGAACGTTTCTGTTGGAAAAAGCCACGAAAAAAAGAAAAAAAGCATCATTGGTGCCACAATCTAATAATACAGAAGGCTGTTTCTCCTTTGAAAAAAAGCGGGAAGCTGACAATTTCCCGCGTACGCAACACTCACATGGCTGAACTGAATATATGTGATCACGTTATTTTCAGAGAAAACTTTCTTCACTTGCATAGATGTATGACATTGTGACAAATCCTGCTGCAAGGCACCAGAACTATTGCGAAAGACATTTTTACGTTTGGAACCATCCTGTGTAAAACTTCAAAGTACACATCATGCTCTTTACTGGATGCAAGCTAAGGAAGTCACTATACAGCAACTTAAGCTGCCACAAAAGGTTTTCTTTTGCACGTGTCTGGTCCTGGTCGATGTGGATATTGCAAAAATGCCTGTGTAGTGATCTCGGAACATGCTGACTTCAGGATCTCTAAGCAAAGAAGGTGCTTCATCAGATCCATTTTTTGTGCTCCGGTGCTCATTTGCACCATTCTGCTCTCATATCTTTTCAGAATTATTTTTTCATTGTTCTGCTGGCCTAAAGACCACATGCCAAGAGGCGCAAATGTTTTCTTTCCTCTTCAGAACAGTTGAACCTACTGTAGTGGATGAGTCAACTAAAGCGAGCAATAAACCAACTTGTCATTGTTTTCATTTTAAGCAGTTGTTGACGCATCATGTGTTTTTTGGTCTTCTATAAGTCTGCTTATAAATTTCATTCTTTGCTGTGCTTTCACTTTTTGGGCGGGATTTACCCCAGCCTTTTGGCGTGCGCCAGATCTTCTTTTATTTTTCATTTTGGTTAGACGACATAAAATTGTCAAGACTATGGTCGAGTTATTTGTTACCTCCTTGTAGGTTTCCCTTTGTTTTCTTTTAGAGCCAGGATACTTCCACGTTTCAAGAGCAGACAGTGTACCGAGAGTTGCAGAATTAAACGTGAATTATATTTAAAAGTTCAGGTTTGATTTGGTCCATCTGTATGGCGGCCAAACTTGTCACTGTATCAAGTTTCACAGCATTCTTGTCTCTGATGCCCCGAATCTACCCTTGGCATGAGCAGCTCACCGTGTTAAAAAAACACATTGAGAGATATCTAACGGAATAAAGCACAAAAATGTCTAGCAGAGCCGCTTATAAATGCTGCGAAGCAGAAACTCAGTGATGCGAAAATTGTAGTGATGCTACCGCAGCAACGTTTGGAGGAAAACACACTTTTAGATTTTATTCTAAATTTACAGAATTACATTTACATTTCACTTTCAAAAGCAGGTGCAATCCAAGAGAACCTTGCGGCTCTCCGGCATAACCAAGTGGTTGAAAGATAGTGATTCTCAATGCGTGATTGCTATGCTGATAAACTGAAGCCGGCTAAATGGAAATACACCGCCCTTAAAAATATTATTTGCAAGTTAATCTGAAAAGGTTGAAGCTCAAAAGTTGTCTTTTGCCACGTATGCAGCAGATAGCATTGATCTTCTGCTGTAATGGCGCAAGTGGAAGAACTCCAAAGCACTGTATACGTTTCGAGTGAAGTCGTTGTCCAACGTCCAAATCTAGTTTTGAGCAAATTTCAGGGCAAATAAGTCCTTATTCCTTCTCCTGGTAACATCCAAACGACTTTCAAAGAATGTTTTAATGACACCTACCTCACAATTAAAAAAAACTAAACTACGTTATAGGCAGTGTCGTCAAGGCGCAGTTTGGGACACGTTCCTAAGTGGAAAGTGCACCAGGGACATGAAACTGTTTTCACAATAAGGTAAGCAATGGTTTAAGATAATTTAAAGCAAATTACGCTCAAATAACGTATATCACCACCAAAAAATTTTCGAACTTGGACTAATATTAATTAAAACTCTTATTTGTCGCTTTCAGAGGTTAATCAAAACATTTCACAACCATAAAATTACAGCAGATTTTTTCACTGGTTGGCCTGGAACAGCCCGGGTGTAATTAAGGTAGGATAGTTTAAATTTAAATATTTTATCAGCCACTCCTTTCATTTTGGTATCTTTTGCCATTTCTAGCCTACAAAAATTGTATCATTAGCACTAGTTTTCAAACAGCACAATATTAAGAAGTGGCTGACAGAAAAGGTGGAATTTCTAAAGCAACCGTAGTCCGTACAGATACCAAATCAGGTATTTCTAACAACTTGGATACCAATGAAATAAATCTGTTTATTAGGTTTGTCTTTACATTTACGACTTCTGCCATGAGATCATTCAAAATTCTAAACGATTTGAAACGGTTTACGTGGGCTTGCACAATAAAATGCAAATGCTCCTAATGCGGCTTACCGCCATTGTTTGGCCGACATGCACGCTTAGTTGAGTCACCAGCTTGCGGTTCAAACGCTTGGCAATAACGAGACCAATTACTTAGCGCATCAGTCAAAGCAAGCAAAAATTACATTTCTAACACCACAGAATTCAGTGCATTGAACCTGAAACAAACAGCCTCAGACAGAAAGGTGATGCTTTGTTCTGTAAAATCAATCACGAACCAACAACCTTCATTGTTTAAGAGTCAATTCTCTTGACTAGACCACCTCAGATTACGCCACTTGCATAATGCAAAAATAATGTTACCGTTTGGTACTCTTGCATGTGATCGGACACGCCTATATGTGACTGACATTTAACTAATCCAAAGCTTCACTTGAACAATAAACTTTCCATGGTCGATCCAAAATGTTTGTTTTTGGTTCAGCACGCAGTTTACAAGGGTTTACGCGGATATTAGCGAAGGCTTATTTGAACAAGGCAACATCAGCAGTTTCAAGAAAGTTTCTTTCGTGAAAATGCGTGAAGTGCCTCAAAATCTGGCAACGGCCAAACGACTACAGGAAAATTTACTTGAAGAAGACAATACGGCTATGCGTCATCCGATACGATAAAACAGGTTTGCTGTGTTGTAGGCTTTTCCAAAGATAAGGGGAATATCTTGCCAAAATATGTAAGTTCAATACATGTAGCTGAATTTGTAAGTTAATCAATAGTAAGAACATGATATCAGCTATCGGTTCCATAGGCTAACTCCCTTGGGTTCAATTGTTTATAAAGGTGGTTATCAAACTGCGCTACATCAGAAGCACCCATAGCGGGATTCTTCAAGTTTTCAGTCGAATAGTGTGAACTGCATCGGGTCACTTCCTAGAACAGCGGTTCTCAATTGGGGGTGCGAGAAGGGACTTCTTGGGGTGCGAACTTCTCTGATAATACAAAAAACAATACATCAAATGGTGCAAGGAGTGCAAAAATGGTTTTTCCTTCCGGACGGGGTGTGGGCTTCAAAATGAATTGAGAACCGCTGTCCTAGAAGAAAACACGTTACTGATGCAAACAAAAATACGTGAAATGTTGTGTTCTTTCCGCGCCGTATCCGGACTTTCTGTTTGGTGGATGTCAACTGGAAGGAGGACCAGACGTTGACAGTATCTCTGTTATAGAGGATAAAAAGGCAGGTAAAAGGGGATCAACTGTTGAAAAGATGGACCATAAGGGTGGTGATAATTGCTTTGGAGAAGAAACTGCTTCACGATTTGCAGCTGTGGCCAGGTGTGCAACTGTAATCGTTATTTGCAGCTGTGGGCAGTTGTGGCCAGGTCTGCAATTGTAATCAAAGTGTCTCTTGCATCTATATAGAAAGGCCAGGGTGAAAGATTTATACATTTATTAAATTTCTTAAACATTAAAGGAGCTCGTCTATCAAAAAGCTCTTCACAGATAGATTCTACAAAATGTGCTGTTGATCAAAGACTACCTCATGTTCAAAGCATGTTTTAGACATTTTGCTTTTGAAAATTTACGAAAATAAATATCTTCTACAGGAAAAAAAGATAAAGATCCCCCTTTGCTTGCTATTGATTAGGTTTACCGGCTAAAACGAACACGACGCCGAATTGTGGAAACCTTATAGATTTTATGAAAATATTTGAGCTCAAGAGCGTATGTTAAAACCGGATTAAAAGTTTAGCATCTTGTGTGTTCAATTAAGCAAGCAAGCGATTTCCAGACGTAACCTTACTGCAACTCTACGAGTGCGTTTGTGCAGAGGACAAGCCATGGCATAATTTACTGTACAATTGAAAATCACATATTTCTGCAACAATCATTTGATAATAAATCGATCTTTTATTAACCTCTGAGCGAAACGAAGTATGAACTCGTAATTCTAGTTTATATTCGTGCAAACAAATAATATAATGCACAACAAGGGCGATGTTGACAAAAGCTTTATCCATTTTATGCGAAGAAACTATCTTCTGTTAAAATTTATTAACTGCTAGAGCAGGGGTTTCCAACTTGTGGTACGCGTACCAATAGTGGTACGCGAGTATCATCCATTTTTTCACAAAAATCTGGATTCGCAACTTTCTAGTTTACGTATCGGGCTTTGTTTCTAAATACATAAATTTTCCTGAAGCCTGCTATTCGTATTGTATCGTAACATTATGACTATTTTGTCTTTTATTATTATTTCAATATATAATTGTTCTGAGGAAGCTAAGATTCCATCCAATCAGTTGTTCTGGAAGAAGTGGTACGCGTTGACAATACGGGGTGCCTGGGTGGTACGAGATCGTAAAAAGGTTGGGAACCCCAGTGCTAGAGCGTTTTCTGATAATCTCAGAAAGTTACGAAACATTAAATTTTTTCGAGATCGCCGAAGATGTTACTGGGAGTTGGTGTCTTCTCGCAGACGAATGTTTGTGCGAGATTTGTTGCCTTGGGCCATTGTCAAGACCTGAGAAAATACGCGAAAATTATGTGAAGCGAAACCGTCTGCAAATACAAAACTTCAGATTAAACCTCTTTTGTTGTGTTACAGTACTTTTATATGAAACATCATCCGTTTATTATCATTTCGCTTGGGGTAAACAATAACGGAACCGTAAACTTCACAAACAACATCAAACTGCACACCGTATTTAACAAACACGTTCAACATGCTTCCATACCCACGTCAAGCATGCGTGACTGGGTGATGTGAAATCGTACATCCGTCACTGAGCGAAGTCACGTATTTTGAATCATGTCGCACTCTCGTTTAGCAAACGTGCTGCAGAATTATTATGCTGCAGACTGCAGTGCGTTGAAAGCTGCTGTCAGTATGTTTATGGTGGAGTAGTTGAAAGAGAAGCATTAGATTTTTATATCTGATCTCAGTCAACTGCTTATCTAACCTCAGGCAACTCCGATAGTTCTTCAGTTTTGTTGTTTGTCGTATTTTCTTCCACTGGTTTAGACATTGCAGCTTGTAAAGTTAGTCTTCAATAATAGAAGAATCTGGCGAAAATATGACGTTTCACGTGCATGTTCTCATCCTATCGGTAAGCAAGTTAAGGCATCGGTATCGTTTACAATTACTTGTTTTATCTCTCATTTTAAAGTACTTTATGATAGCGCAGTAGAAAACATTTTTCAAGGTAATTTGTTTAGTTTGCATTTTGATTGTTTAATGTTCCTTCACATCTGTTTCTTCATATCTGGTATAAATGAGCGTCCGAGCCAGGTCCACAGGTGGTGTCATGCAGTGATAAGCTTGCAGTTCATTCATGTCCCCTCCTTTACCTCTAAAGCAGTGGTTCTTAACCAGGGGGGAACGTCCCCCCAGGGGGGCGTAAGCCCATTTCCAAGGGGGGCGCGAAGCCTAACATGCTCCACAGTAATATCTCTGATTTTAACATCGCACTTACAAACTGGTTAGGTTTTGTTACAAAACCTTAAAATTAAACAAATTCACCAAGAGATACATGAGTTTTT
>JGI24021J15306_10002769_pt1 | contig 19269 bp, 10 predicted proteins | sample Ectturendosymbi1_FD_15306 | JGI IMG/M metagenome (IMG submission 15306)
AAGCAATGCAATTCCACGCGGCACGTAATCAAGCAATGCAATTCTGCGCGGCACGTAATCAGACTAATCAGTGGAGGCATCGAAACGAAACCGTCACACATCAAACCAATTAATAAGCAATAAGCCTTCGTGTGGTTGGATAAACCAAGAAACACTCATTTAGAGCATCAGATCCACATGCTGTTCTGTCATTTTCTTGCTGTTTGCTTACTCTTTGTTTTCTTGCGCTTGAGTTCTGTGGTTGCCATTGGGCAAAGTGCTTGTCATCAAAATCCTAGCTGATTTGCTTGAGATGGAGCAGTAAAAACTTCTGCAAGTACTCAATAACAACCTGATTTCTGAATGACTTGAATAGGAACGCGAACAAAATCACTGTATTACTGAAGCTCAGAAGAAGCAACTATATTTTTATTGTTGGACAATGCTAGCCTTACACATGACTCTTATCTGCGGTATAACCCTTAAGCTTTGATCAGGTGCATATCAAACACGATCAATCACAAGTTCTTTCTCCTGATTCACACGTAACAATCGACACGATTCACCAAACGCAGGACGGGGCCAACGTGCTTTGAGTATGACCAGCGTTCCCACTTCTGGGGAATTTCCCCTAGATTGGGAAGTTTAACCGGTTTTGGGGAAAAATCTGGGGATTTAAGGAATTTAGGGATTTTTTTAGGGAAATTGCATTTTTGGGATAAAACTGGAAAAAGTTGCGGTCACACGTTTCCATCTGATGTGAAAATAAATTTGTGATTTACTGGCCGTTATAGGTAAAGGAAGTAGTGCACAATTACATCAAATTTATATATTGTTTTTTCCTTATTAGAGAATCGTTAGGCCTACCTGGAATTACCATCATTAAAGAGTGCGTCAAAAGTAGATCCTAATCATGCTTCAGTGAAAAATAGAGCTTAATGTTAGGCAATGTCAGATTTGGGAAAATCATGTTATACTGTGGTATGAACGGCAGTTAGCCTAACACTGGTGGCTTTTGGTTCTACATCATCAAAACGTAGTAGGTTTGAGATGATCATTGCTTTCTTTAGAGAAATGCAGTAGCAAATCATCTCATAGTTTACAGACAATATGGTTTTTGAGGTGTGATTTAGCTATGCTTGTGTGATTGTTTCGTTCTATTTTTCAAGAGTTCGTAAGTCATTATGCAGTAAATGTGTGATGTAACACACTGTGCTGTTTGTTATAAGCCATTAAAATTTAAGGTAGATGAAAATAACCAACTGACTTGGGCAAAATGCAGGGAATTTTTATAAAATTTTGGGAATTTTAAGCTCAAATTTAGAGAATGTTTAGTAAATAATTGTGGGAATGCTGAGTATGACCACACAAATAGTCGGCATGCGGCTTGACCAACGGTCATATTGAGATTAATGAAAACTAGTTAGAAGACCCTGGCGTTATCAACACAAAATCTAATTTGATGAATAAAACTATAAAAGACACTATGCGTACAACAGTTTGCTGAAAGCCCACTTGGATCTTGAGGTCCCAGGCTTAAGCCTATTGCTAAAACCGGCCTGATTACACTCATCCTTAGGAAGGTTTTGTCCATATTTGATTTGAAAACAAAATCCAGGATACACCGCTGTTGCAGCAGCAACAACAGCAAGTCTGAAATCAGTCAGATCCAGAGCACGCACACACAAAACGTCCTTGGCGCAATAACGGGTTGTCAAAAGCAAGTCAATCATCAAAGAGAGAAAATATTTCAAAATTATTTGGAACCCACTCTCGCACCACCAAAACACGAAAGGAACATTTTGGGTGCAAAATACTATCATTACATGAAATGGCATAGTAAGCTCTTTGAACAACGTCAAACTTGTAAATGACGTCGTAATAGCCATTCTTCCTTAGACAGCATTAAATCCTGGTTGAACTTAATCAGGCAGACGCCAAGTTTCAATTTTAAATTTAATGTAAAAGCTTAAACGAGGATATGGACGTTGATTCGTTAAAACGTGCTGTTATATTGTAGTAGGTTATAACTAAAAAATACTTGAAATCCATCAAAATTGGACCCTCACTTTTGATGATGTTATATTTTTATTCCTTTTAAAGGCATAACTGCTTACGGTAGTGTTCTCACATTAGAGAAATTGTTGTAAATTACAGCAATGATCACCCAATAATTTAAAAAAAGGACAAAAACTGTAAGACCACAAAATCAAACTTAAACATTTTTTAAAATTTACTTGATATTTCTCATTAACTTTTGCTCTTACACTGTTACTTTAACTCAACAAGCATACGGTTAAACCGACAATTTTCTCTGCTTTCAGATTCTTCTGCGTTGCCAAGCAGCATCAGTGTCGCACAAAGCTTTTTCAAAGCTTATAAAAACTCCGTAGAAAACAAAGAATATGAAGAAGCAACAAAAATAAAAACCCAGCTGACTGACCTGATTGAAAACAACATCGACACAGCAGTAAAGGACATGAGATTGTTTGGAAGAAAACTTCGCAAAGACAAACTTTTCTTGGAAGCCATCCTGATTTTTGACGCAGCTTCAACTTTGTGCAAAAAAATAAAAAATCCTGAAGAAAAGTTGAAGATGATTCATTTTTGCGGTGGACAATTGAAAGAAATAAACAAAGCGATGATTGCGGAGGATCCTAACATGAAGGTGATCGTGAAAGATTACGTGATTCCACTCATGCGTGATATGCTGCACGACATAGAGAGCACACCATCAGTGAGCGAACAATACAAGTGTCTTAAAGCGAGTCGAGTTCTTCATTATATTGAGTGGAGCCAAATGTTGGTTGATGAGTTGAAGGAACGAGAACAAACACAACGTGAAGGTTTGAAGCGAATGGATGAAGTTTTCGGTGAAAACAAAATCAAATATCAGACTTATGGACTTTTACTCAATAATCTCGGTGTTGTGTGTAACATGACATCACGTCACGAGGAAGCAGCTTCGCTTTACAAACAAGCGATTGATGCTAAGAAAGCTGCAAATGATTATGATGGTGGTGAGGAGGAGAGGAAACGAGACATTGAACGGAGCGAAAAAAATTTGAGAGGAGTTCGGAAGATCAAGTGCTTCGTGATGTAAAAACGAGATGCTGATGCTTAGAATTGTCTTTGGAATAAGCCGCCCTTATTTGTCAATAATTTTAATGAAAATGTAAATATCTCCGTTGATTTACAAACATAACTTGCAATGTTGATTGTTGATATGCAATCGAACAATCCACGTGTTACTATTTTTAGTGCTTTGCTTCAAAAGTTTGTGATCTGAAAAAAAATGTTCGTAAATATCCTTCGCTTGACATACTCAAACTGTCGTTGACAAAAGCAATGACAACTGTTCTACGTTTTTCTTTAACAATTCTCAGTCTTGGCAGCAGTAAAATACGGAGAAAGTGTAGCGTTCTGCGATAGAATTTCTTTACATAAATTAATTATTGAGTAACGACGAGTTTTTAACTAATAAATTGCCAGGATCCATGCAGGTTATTTTCCAGAACATATTATTATTATAATCATTAATCCAATACTCAAACAATCTACAGCGTTTCTGGTATTTATTTCTTTCTTCGGTGAAGTCACAGCATCATCTAGTGCCGATTGAAACAAACGCAACTCCTAAACGGCGCTGCAAGAGAGTAAGGAAATGTTTACTTGGCTGATAGCTTAGACGTTTGGCCAAATTATAAAGTTTCAGAGTGTATCTGCTTCGAATAGAAAATGACCAGTTTCAAATTGTAGCTTTGTAAACCTATAAATTAGTCAGTGTCGGGGAAAGATCAGAACTTATACAAAAGTAATAACATTTTCTGGTTCGTTTGTCAGAATTGATGGTGAAAGACTCTGAGGTCATCCACAGTAGTCTGCCAACCCTGGAATATAACTTTCAGTACTATCGTTAGTTGTGCGAAAAGAAAAGACATGCTAATAAAGCAAACACACAAATGATATTTGTAGATGAGTCATGCCTATACATACAGTTATCATCATAAGGTATGCAATTTCACAGGTCTAGATAGAACAAAACACTGAAATCCACATTTCTTTGAGAATGCAAGTGATAAAATGAGACAAAAATCAAATTGGAAGAAATATCAAATATATCAAATGATAGATAGATGAAGAAGATTAGTCAACATTATAAAGTGAAAATTTATAGTGCCTGCTGAGTATTAACAAACATAGAAAACCATAATAAAAAAATCACATGGTACAAAAGAAGAAAAATGAAAAACATAGATGAGTTACACTACTGCTATTCGTACTTTAGCTGAGTGCTACAGTAGCTACAGTACAGTAGCTGAGTGAGTACGTAGTTTTTATACAGAGGTTAAAGTCAATATGAAATCGAAACTTGATATGGTCAGGTATTTCAGACCATACCTTCGATCCAGCGCAGGATTTAAGGGGGGTGGGGCTAAGTGGGCACCTGCCCAGGGGCCTCCACAAACTGGGCCCTCCACAGTCAGGAGCCATAAGACCCCTGGTACCACTACATTAAACCACGATAACGTGTCGAATATATTGTGCAATGCTGGCTCTCAAGAAAAAAGCAAAACCCAGCACTGCCGTAGTATTACATGGAAAACCTTATCCTGAAAACCTAGCATCGGCCCAACACACGTCAAAAACCACCCGTTTTGACTTGATTACAGAAAAACTTATCGTGCTGACTTTAATCTCCCGCGCAGGGGCGGATCTAGGGGGGGCGATTGGGGCGATCGCCCCTCCTAAAAACCTAAGAAAGTAACTTTTTTTCACCATGACTTTGTACAATTCGAAAATACACTTGACTGCTAACTGAGACTTGACAGCCAAATATTACTGAAATCGCCCCCCCTAAACTTACAGCCTAGATCCGCCCCTGGGCCCGCGTACGTTGTACCTTTTGTATGCTATTCTCGTAGGTCCCGGTAAAGATAGTTTCAAACCTGACACCACTTTGGAAAACGACCTGATGAACTCACAGCATGTGTTGCAAACTGCAGTCACAAACAACAATTTCACCAGAATTTCAAAAGGTCTATATTTCCTAAACCAAAAACACAATTGAAAAAACTCGTATTTCCGCCTTTCGCAAATTCTACACAGAGCTGGAAGTTTCTGGTGAAAATAAGGTTTATTTGCAGAGTTGATTTTTGTTGCTACATCTGCGATGTCATTTCAGTTATCATCCTCGTCTCGTGGCGGAAAATTCGTTCCGCATGCACCAGATGGATCTCAGGCGGCGGATTCGTTGTGTGGATCAGCAATAGCGTGGACGCTGGATGGACGAAGTTGCACTAAATATTGCATGAAGGTTCAAGATGGTGGTCGCAGTCTTTAAAACTCGCATCTGGTTGTGTCTAACGCGATGGTTGAGGGAAAATTGATGTCTTTCAGGTGTGGAATTAATTCTTTAAACAGAAAGCACTGTTTTGGTTGCGATACACGCGTTGCTAGAAATGCCCAACGATTTGATCTCACTGTCAGTCAGATCGGCTTTCGGTTCAAATCTTCGCTTTTAGCTGTTAATTCGGCGCTCATTGGCTTTTCCTTTCACACGTGACGTATGTCATGCATTTTGTTACTTTTCTTTTACTACATGTGAAATGTCTTCAATTAAAAATTGATTCGTGATAACAACAGGGCGTGACCAATGGGTGGCCGAGAACAACAGGGCGTGACCAATGGGTCTTTCGGAAGCAGAGAACGTGACCAATGGGTGGCCGAATCACTGGGGTGCGTCGAAAGTTCCAACATTGTCGCACGTACTTCCTTCAATGCAGCACGTTTGCTTCCGAATGAGCGCAGGTTTGAACATGGGGGCGCCAAACTTGTTTCACAGAAAATCGGATGCTGTTCTATAGGTCTGTGCTTTTCAATGAAGCAGTGAGAGATGAAGGATAGTCTACTAGTCTAATATACGAAAGTCCACAGAAAAATATTCGTCCAATTTATAGTGGATGCAACAAAAGCAAATAACGTGAGTGATTGCAACAATATTTCATGAAAGAACTAATTAAAGTAATAACAACAGTGAAAGATCAAAACAACTGGTTGGTGCACACAAACAAACAAAAGGAAGAGTTCTACTCACGATTTTTTACTACCTAAATAAGACATTTATCTTCTGTTGAGCAGTATAGAGTTTCAAACACGGTTTGATTTTGAAATCTAAAATAATTTCTGAGCAGATTTCTATTGAACAGTATTTCAATGCAATTTCATGCTGAGTCAGAAAATATTTTGGGTAATGCAAGCTGCCGAATTAAATTTGAAAGGTATCTTAGGGTAAAAAATCTTTCTTTGCTAACAAAAAACATCATTTTAGCAATTTTTGCATTTTTTCATGGATTTTTGTCGTATATAATGAAGGTATGTCCTCCAACTGGAAGACGTATTTTAGTCAGTTTTGAAGATGATTATGTTTCTTTATGTCCCATCTCGTCTTACCGCTGAAAACTGGATTTGCGTGAATGTAACCACTTGCGTTAATCATCAACATTAGCATAGCGCTAAAGTTCTAAAATTGGCAAAATATTACTCTCGAAATTTGCTTTTGTTCATATGCTTGTAATGCAACCTTTCTGTAAATTTTTCAATGTGCAGTGAAATCCAAAAATACTCACCTCTTTTGTTCTTTTCTTCAACCAATATGGACAAAAAATTTTATTCGATACTTTTTCAGTTGCCAGTATATTTATTGCATCGGTGAGTAAACCTACCCTCTACATTTATGGGCTACGCCTATGTTCCTCGAACAGGTTGAGGCCTCATTTTGCTTTCCCTTCAGGTGCATTCTATTTCCTATTTTTTCACAGGCCAAGTCATTTGCCTATATTATTTTACTCCAAAACTAAAAACTTTGTTAAATCTGAGGTCTTTGTTCAAGTGAAAATACGAGTGATTTTAATTCAAACAACCCTGCAAATTTCCATGGGCTCTTTGAAGGCAATGACCCCGAGAAATTCATGCTTTTATGTGGTAACCAGAAACTGTAATCGATTATTTCCGCAATCCAAAAACAACGATTCATTTCAGCAATCATCATCGATGCATGAGTCTGATCTGCTTCTATTCCAAAGACTGAAAAACGTGTTTTATGCTTATCATCAGGGTTGCGGAGACGGAGCCGGAGTTGTAAGGAGTCGGAGGTTTTTGGGTGGAGTCGCATTCCTAACAACACTGAGAGTTGGAGTCGGATTTTTTTGTCCGACTCCGGATGTCCAATTGGATCATTTTTGAATCACACTTTTAAATTGGGAATTCCTGTTGAAATTGTACAGTTTATTTCGAAACTTTTGTTGAAACAGAGATTTTTTGCAGTGCACCACGATTTCCATTGATTTTAACAGCCAAATTTCGTTCCCTTTATGTTAAGGAGACGGAGTTGGGAGTACGAGTCGGAAATTTTGGAAAGGCTGGTGACGGAGTCGGAAATTTTACTTCCGATTCCGCAACCCTGCTCATAATTGCACAATGTTTTTTGAAAGTTATTCCAAAGCGCCAAAAATTGAGATGCCAACAAAAGTGGTTTAGCGTTGAATTAGCAATGTTGAAAAATGGAATAAAAGTTGGCATATAAAATGCAGGTGAAAGACTAAGTTCTTGCACAATCAGCAGTTCAACGTTTTCACTATTTCAACAAGACTCTCAACCGCCCAGTCCCAGAACATTCCCTGATACATAAACCTCATTCATTGAGCAAAGTCAGAAGCAGTTTATTTATCAAGTCATTGAAAATTATAACGCAGCCTATCCTTTTAATAAGGCTTGCTCCGATAATTGTAATGTTTTGAAAGCAACAAAACTTTTCCTGTGCGAGGCACGAGAAGTCAACTGAAGAGAAAGTGCAACTGTTCAACTAATTTATTCACCACGTGAGGTCGCAAGTCGGTCACTATCAAGAAATTTTCAGCGCGATTTGTTTAGTACAGTATCATGCACGAGAACTGGCCCGGTGTCTATGATTTGCTCATCATCAAACCACTACAGTAAATAAAACCTCTTTTCGTGCCTTTGTAAAATGAAACTATAAAAGTAATTGATTGACATTGACAACGTTGGCTGAAGAACAGTAACTACGAGTAATGCAAAAATGCGTCCATTGTGTCGTATGGGTGCAATCCACTGGTTTGCAAAAGCAGAGATCAGCGGACTGTCATAATTTGCAATCCAGTTCCAGTCCTGAATTTTTGGAACTCAGTTAAAGTCCAACACTATTAACAAAATCAAAGCTAAATTTACGCAATTTTTTTCTCTTAACTCAGTTCCAATTTGGTTCAGTTCCTAGATTTTGAAGCGGTATCCACTCCGGATCCAAACTAAATCCAAAACGGTGCTACTATAGCGTGAGGTCTACTGCCAAATGTCGCCTACCCAGGTGCAGCCTGAGGTCTAGTGTGTCAGTTTCCATAGTGTGAGGCTGTTTTTATTTGGTCATTTTTTGGTCATAGACCGAAACGTTGACAGAAGCAGTAGCACCAACGAAGTTTTTGTGTAAACCCTGCGAGCCGAAAACTTGCAAAATGCGTCTAAATTTCACAGCAAACAGCTTAATTTCCGAACGCATAAGTCGTGAAATGTGCCCAGAAAATTTGTGAAAAAAGACGAAATTGTGTTTCCTGACATTTTTTCGTGTGAAAGAAATTGCTTCCAAATTTCTTAAGTGCTAGTTTTCAAATTTTTTTTCGGCTGGCGCCCAAAAAACGGTGCCGAAAATGCCGTTTTTTTGGCTTAGAGGAAACGCTGAGTAGCACTTGTCCTTTTAAGAGGGCGCAATCTTTTTGATACAGTTCAAGAAGCAGATCAATGCCATAAATGTGGTTCTGTTATACAGGAAAAAAGAATGCGTAACAGAGGAGGAGAATCGGCCTGTGTTACACTACCCTCGAAAAAGGTGTCAAACTAAACGGTCTGTTTGTACAGGAAATCAATTTTTCAATTATACGGACATTAGCAACAAATTGCACTGCAACATGAGCCTGTGTGTAACATTAGAATAAATATTTTTCTTTTTATTGGATATACCAATGTCCACAGTAACGACTCTAACAGGAATATGTGCTAATACTGGAACTGACTGGTTCAACATGTGCCGAGAAGTGTGTACAGCAAGGGTTTCAAACACGCGGCCCGCGAAGGCATTTCGTTCCGTTCGCGATGTTTTTTGGGAATTTTGAAATAATCAACATCCAAGTTATTTAGTTTATTCATCTGTGTTTAAGTGCTCGGCCAGTGAATTGAACAAGTTCTTTCTGAACGAACGTAGTTACGACTGGAAATGATTTGCCTGCAATTCATGACACCTTTCGCAGGAAATAAATTGTGAAAGCTGTTTCTAGTAAGGTTCAGGTACCGCAGTTATTGAGTCAGCGCCACAATGCGGCCCCGGGTTGCTCTACAAGTCCTCATTTGCCCCTCGGGACAATTTGAATTTGAGACCCCTGGTGCACAGCCATAGTTTCTAACCATCGACGAGGAAAGATGGTCGGAACAACAGATAATCCCATCCAAAATGATGGGGAAGATTTGTTGGTCGACGGAAGTACAGCCAAGGAAGGATGCTGAATAAGGCTCCTTTCTCTGAGGACAGTGATGCAGATCAAGAAAACCACAGAAACCATGGGCGTAGAATTGATGGTTTTTTTAAACAGGGCTCAGACTGTCAGTACTTTTGGATGGAATGGCGTTACTGCAACACTCTAATCCGTATTGTCGAAAGGGAATGTGCACATGGTTCCGTTATTCATTCAGATGAGCGGCCTGCTTACAGAAACCAAAATGCCATGGGGTACCAGCATTCTAGAGTGAACCACCAGCAACATAATGTGCATACCGTGGCAGGAGCACACGCGCAGGCAATTGAGTGAACGTGGCTGGACGTTAAAACGATGATAAGTATGGAATAAATGCATGGAAATATATGATGACATATTTATTTTTACTTTTCTTTTTATGATGCAGCGTTAGACCTCACGCTGTAGTGCTAACGGGAGGTAGATCTCACGCTATAGTGTGGTAGACCTCACGCTGCAGTAGCACCTCCAAAACTTTCGGTGTAGTCAGGATCCAGTTCAATGCTCATTGCCCTGCTAAAAAGGCACTTCTTCGAAGGTCGGATCATGTGATCATCTGATTGTTCAATCGTCCTTGTAGGAAAGAATAAACTCGGCGTCTGGCGTTGTGTGCGCTTCGATTCCGTGTCCTAAATATTTTGTAACTTGACTCCGCGTCTGGTATTGTTGCAACTGCGCATCAACCCCATGTCCTTGGTGTTCTAGTGGTTGTTTTGAAACAAAACTCCGCGTCTGGTGTTGTTGCGAATGCTCAACGATACAATGTCCTTGTTATTTTCGTGATTATTTTGTCACATCGCACCTTGCGAAGGTGGGCGAGGCAGACATTCTGTTCTAACCAGTTTACAGTGTAAGCGTGTCTTTTCGCGGGCAAAAAAGCGCACAATAGAGTAAGGTGTTTGTTTTAGTCTGTAACAGGTGTTGAATCAGGAAACATTGCTGTCTGTTTGGAAAACGGGCGTAATCTTCTTGTGCGCCTTAACACTTCTGAGGTTTGAATGAAGCGAATTTAATGGATATTTAAAGAAACGTTATTAGCGAAATGACTGTTGCGACTGTACGCATTGATGCAAATACGTAGAAAGACAACTGCGAAATTCGGCTTGGATGAGAAGGGTGCAACATAAAGTTTGGTAGCGAGTTACTTTGTAAATTTCCTAAATTACTGCATTTATGCGCTTTGCTTATTTATATTATTATAATCAGGGCAGTAATTTAGGAGTATGCACGGATTGTGTCTCGCGCGTAACCTCGTTCATGAGGCACCAGATCACAAAACATAAACATGAAGCAATCTCAATTCCACATGACAATGCACAATCCATCATGACGCAGTAAAGCATGGTCGTCAGGCTCGATATTCGTTTCAATTCTGCAGTTTTTGTTTACAGCGGAAGATTTATTGATAGTTGTTTACGAGGGTGCGCGTTGATCACCAGATTGCTTATTAGGCAGTCTCTTCTTACTTTCTTAAAAATAGCCATGCGTGTGGCAAATGGAATGCGTGGTTCATGCAGTGTTTCACCTTAATTAACATGTTTTGGAACGCTGTGTACGTCTGGGAATTCTGAACTATTTTAGCCACTGAGATTTTTACCGCCATAATCATAAAAATCTAGTTTTCGCTTCGTCTGAGCGTACATAAGTCCCTGGCTCTCCCTGGTTCGTACCTCATAAGAACGTTTTTGCTTGGTACCAAGTTTTCGTTCCTGGCAACTATACTGCTTGGTGTCGTGACACGCTGAATTGTTTGACAGAACGTTCTCACAGGCATGCTTAGTTGATCCAGTTGTTTTTGGAATTTTGTATGTTTAATGCATTCAAACCAAAACAAATAGGTTGAAGTGGGAAAAGCGTTAGCCACACTCTCATAGTACTTTATGCTATATCTGTTGAATACACGGACTAAAAAGGTTCTTTAATTTAGCTGGTTTTATGAGAGATTTAATTTTATCTGTTTTGAATGCATTAGGCTTACAAAGAATTAGCTCAAACGGCAGTGGGGTAGCCAGCCCAGAAATTTTGGGGGGGGCAAAATGTTTGATTTTAGGCGAATAACACTATTTCGTTTGGAAAAACGCTTCTCAATGCACAAAATTACTATATTTTCTAAAAATTTTGGGGGGGGCATGGCCCCTTTGGCCACCCCTGGCTACGCCTATGTCAAACGGTATCACAATAGATCTAATGGAGAGTTGAACAACATGCGGCCTTCGATAAAATTTTATGCGGTTGTGAACATGTAATTTAAAATATAAAATTATGGCGGCGGTACTTTAACAAAAAACTCTTTGTCTGTTGTATGAGGATACTCATTAGAAACACGGCCAAACAGACATGTGCAAGCAGGCTAGGCTGTGTGGGCGCCAAACTGAAAAAATGCAAAAAATACAAACATCTTGAACTCACTGGCGGCCAAATTTCATAAAATTAAACGCAGTGCGGCCAGCAATAGTGAAAATGTTGTGCCCCCTGGTCTAACGCATGCAAAAGAGATAAATTTACACAAATAATTCAAAAGTGATTGACAATGGATCAAATGTAAAACCTCCGAAAATAATGATGGTTTTAGTCACACAAGCTTTCTCTTTCCTTGCAACATAAATCAAAATCCTTTCAAGTAACGCTTGCAGGTGAAAAGGTGAAGGGCTAAAGCAAGAACGGAGAAGGCAAACGCAAGACTAAAATTAAATGAATAAATCAAAACACAAACTGCGGCAATGAAAAAAACTAGCAAATACGTCGTTTTTAAATATTGGCTTTCGCTGAAACTGGAAAGCTGTCTAACATCAATGTCGAGCAACCCAACAAAGTCACGTTGACCGTATCTCACCGCTACGCTATTACCTGAAACAGAACGTTAGTAAAATGCGTTGGCAGAATTGCTTGTATTAGATTGGCAGGCGCACTACAGGGAAGGTCTTTAGAACTTCATTTAACACTTTGGCGTCCGGCCGCTTTTGGGGATTTCCGAAAAAAACACCGCACGTGGCTTAGCGGGAATTTCTCCAGTCAGTGCTACGGACCTGGTCAAAGTGTCAAAAGACGCTGCAAGTCTTCTAGTCTGCGCTCGAAAAAAGTTTTAGGTTTGGGGGTGTGGATTTTTTTGTGAGTGACGTCATAAGTGGAGGACTTTTAGGCCACCTTGGCCCACTTTACCTGGCCCTGGGCGCCAACCATTAGATGGTAGTATTTCGCTGAAGTTTTTATTGGAAACTAGGCTACAATCCGAGTCTTGATACTTTGGATGACCTGCTGGGGTTTTAGGTTCAAAAGTTATGATCTAAAGTAGTAAAAATAATTTGACTAATTAGCTAATTAGATAATTAAGATTTTACGGGCGTTGGTGTTGAAGATGGAATGCCACTCCAAGGCACATTCAAGAGCTTATGTTACAATGTCTCCTCACAATCTTGAGTAAAGTGCTTTCACATCTGCCGTCACAATGCAAAGCCTAGGTTTTTGCTTATCATTTCCTGAGTTTCGATCAGGCGGTTTTTCCAGATGAGTAGGTTTCCAATGTTAGATAGATTTCGATAGATGGACTTATCTGGTGGTGCTGAATTAATTACAGCAAAAACGCCGGTGCACCGAAAAAAACACGCGTTATCTAGTCAGGTGCCCATAAATTAGCTGATATAGACAAAGCTTCCATGATGAAATGTGCCGACAGCAAGACGTGCTGTCGCAGTCCGATGTATAGGTTGCGGGATTAATGACCAAATTGTGAAGAGGTTACTCTTATCGGACACAAATCGCCATAATGTTTAATTGTCGTGGACCGCGAGGTTCCGGACGAAGAGGAAAAAAACGCCAAAAAATCCTCTTCCGGTTGCCATATCCCTTTCGTGATCCACGCACACCCATTATAAAGATAGTTTTGATTATGGTCGTGATGTAAATTCAGTGTAGATTGAGGAGTTGCTTTTTGAAGATAATTTTCTTCAATCTGCTTCTTCTGCATGTGCTTTTGATATGTGGAGTTGACAATGCATTTACGTCTATGTTGACAAAACTCGTCAGGGTCGTTTCCACAAAAGTTTGCGATAACATGTTTCAGCATTGAGCCTAAAACTGTAATATAGCAGGAAGTGCTGATGTAACCAGCAGATTGTGACAAGCGTGCCAGTATGTCTCTGATTTCAAATTTCAATATACTCTCCGTGGTTAACTTGTGTGTCTTGAAAAGCGGGTAGGCCGGTGTATTGCAACAAAAAAGATATTTAGTCTAGAGTTTATTTGCTTTCTCTGCTCTTGCTCTCGCCTTTCAAATTTCAATATTCATCCGGAAGCAGTACGTGCAGCAATTTCAGCAAACGTTGACAGCTCCTGCTTGTTATTTTGATTGTTTTACAACATCATTACCAGACGAAAGGCACACTTCAAGCCTTCGCATTCATCCATTCGCATGTTCAAAGTAAACCAACAATGCCAATTAATGTACCGGTAAGTTCGACTTTTCTCTGTAGGATTGCATGAACTTTTTTCTCTATTTTTATTTGTTTTAATTTTATCGGAAGGAATGCAAGTGCAACAAATTTTGGCGTCTATAGTGTCCCTTGTGACCAGGGTTGCGGAGTCGGAGGTAAAACGTCCGACCTTTCCAAAATTTCCGACTTCGACCCCCGACTCCGACTTTGACTCCTGGCTCCTAGTCGTTAGCATAACATGAACGAAGTTTGACAATTTTCAACAAATTTGTAGCAACTAGCAACCAATAGAAATCGTGGTGCACAGCAAGAATTCTCAGTTTCCGTAAAAGTTTCAAAAAAACTGTAACATTTCAACAGGCACGAGTTATAGGAGTGTAATGTATAAAATGCTTCAAGTGGACTTTCGGAGTCAGAGTTGGATAAAAAAATCCGAGTCCGACTCCAACTCCTAGTGATCGTTGGAATCAGAGTCCGACTCCTTGTGACTCCGAACCGGTTCCGAATGCGCAACCCTGCTTGTGACGTCATCAGTCTACTGCTCTTTTTTACACAAACCTTTATCTCGCAGTTTCCATACCCAATACAAATTTAGTATTCCGAGATTTTTAGAAGCAGAAAATTTAGAAAAGAATGCCTTTCAGATATCTGCGTGGCTTGTCAACGTACTGGACTGCCGTGGCAAATATCGATCTGCACGTACATCCGACACTGCTTTGGAGTTGATGATTTCTTGATTTTCCAAACAATCTTGGTTTTCCGAAAGCAGAAGACTTTGAAATAACGTTTCGGCTTTGAAATTACACATATTTATACAGTTGGCAGCGGGGTAATAAGCAGAGATCACTGGATTTTGTTAATTTCACGGCTTAACACCTTGTTAGCGACTTGAAGAGTGCAATGGTGGATGCAAAAGGTGTTTGCTTTTCTGCAGAAGCTGATTTGCTTGTCTCTAGAGTTACTGCGCCAAAAAGGCGCTGCGTGCTTGTTCTGCTGAGTCTGAGCGAAATCGTTGTATAAACACTCTAAGGCACAGGTCCTTAAACCTGGGTCCGTGAACCGCTAAGGCAAAGGTTCCCAATCTCTTTTGAAGGTGGCACTTTTTCATAAAAATTAAGTGGCGTGCTCACTCCTTCGTTTTGAAAAAAGCGTAGAAATCACAATAACAGTTAGATTTTGCAGAATCTTCATTTTGTAAATTACTACTCGTAATCAGAGGTGATCTGAGTCACTTTTTTGACTTCTGCTCCTGTTTCAAACAGTGACGCCAGCTCCTGCTCCGGTGATTATTAAATTTACACTCCGACTCCTGTTTACACTCCGCATACTTGATAGTGTTGCAACCTCTCCGGTGGTGTTGCGTTGATTGTGTGATTCACCACGAACGGGATGCGCGCGAAGAACAAAAATATATATGTGTGGCGCGAACAAGCAATAAAAGAGTGATCGTGGCGTGGAAGCTCTGCCGATATTAACTTGTGAACGATTGAACGTAACGACCAGCGTACGCGGAGAGTAATCATAGCATGTGAACTCTGTTGTTGCTTGCTGCCACAGTGCGAAGCTTTGCGCCTATGCCGCTCGGGATTTCCGATCGCAACAATAGCAGTCTCTATTTTGCCGTAAGAAGCAAAAACGCTGCTGGAGTTTTTTTGCCTTTAATCGAACACGATTGGTTGAAGTGGTCACATGACAAGTACGGAATGCATGACCTGCATAGTTAATTGTGACATTTGTAACGGCTCAGTCCGATGGATACGTGTCGTCATGATTTCAGTGCTGGCAAGATGTTAGAGGCTTCTTTTATGTGTTGCATTAATTATAGGCTAAACCCTAACTGCAGACCCTAACGCTAATCATCAATCCTAAGCTTAAAATGTAAATTTGACCCCTAATACTAAACCCTAATTTTGGATGCAAAGGGTGTTTGCTAATCCTAACCCGTTGTCTCTTTGTATTTCGTACTTTTCGCATGGCCACTTCAACCAAACAAGTTTGACTAAAGGTAAAATATCACCAGCGCAGCTTTTGCCCCATCATGAGGCAAACTAGACACTACTAAACTTGAAACCAAACAAATAGAATCATATGTTGTTCTCACCTGAACCAAATCTCGTTTAACTCTTTCATCTATCATCTATCATCTGAACCAAATCCTGTTTAACTTTTTCATTTAACTCTATGTGATTTACACAGGAGCAGAATGAAATCGCTGCTATCTTTTCACTTATTATCAGGGTTGCGGAGTCGGAGGTAAAAAATGTCCAACTGCGACTCCTAGCTTCCAAACATATCAGACTCGGACCTATTCATCACTTTCCGACTCCGATTCCCGACTTCTTAACATAACGTGAATGACGTTTGGTTGTGAACAACGGCAAAGAAGCGAGCTAATATTGTTTTAGAAATAATCATTTTGTTGTTATGGCTAGCTCCATGAATTAGGTTTCAATTTAATCTATTTATTTACAGAATATTTACTGATCATAAAAATTCAATGTGGTTACTATGAGTAACTACTATTTCTAAAACCTAAATGAATTAAACAACAATACAATAACACATGAACTACATTCAAGAAACCTTTGCAAGTAGTATATAAACAGAGTGAGCAATTTCCTGTAGAAGTATTCAATATTTGATCATTTGTAAATTTTCTGAACACAAAACATAACGCAAAAAATGAAAAATTCATAAGTTTTATTTTAGCTTGTGATAACAATAGTACCTTCCAATCGCTTACGCAGAAAATTTTCATGGGTTGTTTTCATTCAATGGCATATGGTGGTCCTTCGTATTTGGTGTGCGCTGTTTGTGACGTCACAATTTCACGTCATATTCATGTTTGCAAACCAACGTTTTCGCGAAATTTGTTGACATAATATTCATATTCTTCTGCACGCACTCCCCTTAATTTATGTGTCATTGCACTAGACCTAAACTATCAGCGCTCCAGGTTACGATATAGGGGGACAATAAACTCAACGCTACGACACAGCAGTTCATAATTGCAAAATTATCAGGCTGCACGTTAAAACTGGGGAGTAAACACTCATCACTGCTTTAGAGCAATTTACAACTGCAAAATCAAACTGCGCTAATATGTTGTCGAATATGAGCAGTGGAGCATAGAAAGTGTGCGGTTAGACTGTCTAACGCACACCCCGGTTTGCAAGGTCGAATCTTGCTAAACTACACAAGAATTGAGAATGTGCATAAAGTACGCAAGAAAACTTTCGATTTTTGGTTATGTGTAAAAGTCCAGCAAACTTTTAGTTTTCCTTTTTCCCTGCTGAGACATTATCAAATGCCTGAATCCTTCTATGTTAACAACTGCTGTTTTTGAGCTTGTGCAACAGTTTTGTCATGCTACAGAAATTGTTAATGTAGCCAATGCGGTCAGCACTTGCGCTGCTCAGCCATAGCAAACAAAATAAAGGCAATTGTTTCACATAAAGTGAACTATCACGGAACACAATCATAAACATGCGTAGTGTACGAAAGGTCTGCAAAAAGTGGTGAGATGTTTTCTGGGTGCAGATGATGACCCAGTTTCCACCAAAACCTAATTATTAGTTTTTGGCCCATTTACAATGTTCCGTGAAAGTTGTATGCAAATTTATTCCGTGATATTTGCATAAGTGGACAAAATTACCAGTAAAAAGCATGCGAAAACAATTAATTTCTTTTGCACTGGTAACAACGTTTTGCAAATTATCAAGCTCAAGGGGGGGGTAATCCAAATCCCGACCCCTTTGCGTACGCCCTTGGTACCTACTGCTTACTACTCGCATTGTATTCCTGACTAAAGTAACAAATTCGTTCGCATTACGTATCTATGGACAGAATGGTTGTTTGCAGCTTGTGTTGGTTTTACGATTTCAGAAAAATCATACAGAATGAACTACGCCGAATACCACTCAGTAAATCATCTGAGCAAACAGGAAACACCAAACAGCTATCAGAACAACACAGCACAAATATACTTGCAGTAAACGTCTTGGTCCTTTTGTCCATTTATGTGTAGACGCCATATTATGGGTGCACCACGTTTTGCAAAATATATTGAAAATTACTTATGCTTCAAATGTTTTTATTCTATAAATCCGTAAACCTAACTAAATGCAAGATTTGGTGTTTATTTCAAAACGTTTCAGAATAGTAATAAAAGCTTTGCTCACAATAAATTTATAGTTGTTAAACCAAATGACGGGAACCCAACAAAGCTACTCGAGTTTTACAGATCGGTGCAAAAGCTACAGTCTGCCAATATTTGCAATTGCAACCCTTACAAATAGTGGCAGACTGTCAAATAGAACCCTAACTTAACCTTGAAAGTATTAATTCTATTTAACTTTTACGTTTAATTACGTTATCTACAGTGTCGCTTTGTTTCAGGACATGCAAGCTATGTAATGTATAAAGCTTAAACTGCGTCAGTCTGTAACACTGAGCGATAAACTTCCCCTGTCGCACTTAAACCTCAGAGTAAGCAACCGTTTATAACCACCTATTCACCGTATTTTGCTCACTGAAACAGAACTACCGCATTTGATCGTATATCAGCTCGTCTGATCGTATAAGGCCGCATGAAAAAAAATAATTTTTTTTAAATAAAAAATGACCTCATGAAAAGCTCGTCTCATTCTCATCATTTCTATAATATACTTCCCGGAAGCACGTTTGGCGGTTTGCGATAGCTCATTCACAAGTGAATACAACTGCGTGACGAATGTTCGCTTGGGTATGCTTTTTCACGGTTACCCATTCATTACTCAGAACCAACAAATAGCCGGGGTGACAAAAGCAGGTATAGCGTCCGCCTCTCACTGGAAGGTTGGGTGTTCGATCCATGGCCACTGAGTGAATCGCCGTAGCGCTCTTTGGGCAAGAGCGATCACCTCATCTGCCTCGGCTAAGCAACGCGCGCTGTTGCTTAAATACAGCAAATTTGCTTCGAAACGACCTTACGTTCGAACATGGGGACGCCAATCTTGTTTCTTTCCATGGACGCCATCTAGCCTCGCGGCACGCCCCTGGCATGTGGTAGAAAAACACAAAAAACGTCTTACATCAAACTTTCAAAGACAACAAATCAGATATTTCGCTTGAAGAAGCTCGACAAATTAAAAAAATGTGTGCATTTGTTCTCAGATATTTCAGCTGAAAGAGCTCGACAGTGATAACATATTTTGCGTCGTTGGAAGTTCTGGCGAACTAGGATCGGGTGCGAGTTCAGTCGTTCGATTGGCTATACAAGGTGCTTTCGGATATGTTGCTGT
>JGI24021J15306_10002770_pt1 | contig 19264 bp, 11 predicted proteins | sample Ectturendosymbi1_FD_15306 | JGI IMG/M metagenome (IMG submission 15306)
TATTCTTTGAACACTATAATCGCATTTTACTCTGTGATTGAGTGATCGAACTTTGCAGTGTCCATTTGATTGATGGCGTGTCAAGCCACAACGCTTTCGAATTTTACCTGGACTAGACCAAGTTAGGAATTAGCACCCTACTCCGCAGTAGTGCTATAACAAGTGTAACAAGTGTTAGCAAACAATAGTGTTAATAATGTGTCTGTAATCCTATGGTTCCGTCTTCAATGCAGTTGCAAAAAGTGTCTGCAACCCTGTGATTCCGCCAGCTTCAATGCCTTGTATTGTTCTGTATTGTCTGTTTTTATCAACCTGCGTTCTGCAGAGTGTGTGTGTTCATACTATGGACTTCGTGTGCGCTCATAAACAAATAAATTAAAATTAAATCTGCCATTACAGGAAAATATGGCTAGCTTCTGGGGCCAGCCGTACGGCACTCTCATCAGGGCGCCCTGTGATTGGTGGAAGGGGTGGTGCGCAGCGGTGCAACGCGGTTAACGTCGTGAAGAGCGGTGAGAATGGTGAAGAGCATCTTTGCGCTGAAGCATGTTGTTGAGCAGTGAGAGTGAGCAAGGTGAAGGAGCATCTTTGTGCAGGGTTGAGCAGAAAGCCAAAGTGCACACTGCACCTAAATTTATGACAGCCATACTAGGTTTAAGGCAGTGGTTCTCAAAGTGGTCGATATCGACTCCCAGGGGTCAATTGGACCATCCAAGGGGTCGATAAATAGTCAAGGGGTTGAATGGAGATCACGGAATGGCCAGGGGGTCAATGAAAAACTGCTGGGATCTACTGGAGACACGAAGCCTCCAATTCAAAATTATTGTTAATCGGGCAAGGAATGCAAACAGCCTTTTTCAACAAAGGACGTATTCCAACAAATCATAGTCTTATACTGTGTTGAAAAAAAACTAAATAAGCGTAGTTTGATTAAGTCAGGAGTGGTCGACCCGCGGGTCTCATGCGGACAGCCTTAGCGTTTTCAGTGACCCACAGAAGCATTTAGGAAAAAATCAACAATACTGAAATTTCTGCTACTTAGCCCTAAACTTGAGCCGAGGCTTGCTTCTATTTCCATTGGTTTCTTCTGATGATAAAAGGTGTGCCCTCCGCTAAACGCGGCCTTCTTCAAATGGCCCCAAGTCAAAATTTATTTCACAACCCTAGGTTAATCTATTCACTCAAGCAGAATGGTCACACTAACAATCTTACATCAACAGTGGATTTTTCAAACTTGTGGAAGCACTGCTACATTTTCCCTCTTGCTTTTTTCACACAGTACAAAACTACGTTGCTAACCGCTATCAGCAGTCACTGCATTGCTGCATCAGTGGTGTAGGAGGAGGGGCGCAAGTGCACCCCCAAAAGTTTCCATATGTTGAAAATCCGGGAAAATCTGTGTAAACCTGCGTAAAATCTGTGAAAACCTTTGCAAAATCCCTGAAAATCTGGACAAAAATGGCGCCCAACGATGTTTAATTTGAAAAAATGGCGCTCAACGTTTGCAAAATCTCATGAAGACCTTTTTTTGGAGGTCATCCAAAAAGAAGGTCTGTTTGAGAAAATGTTCCCACAAAAACTGACCCAAAATTTTTTTGGGCAAATTAGGCAAAATTCCGGCCAAAATCTTTCCCACCCCAAAACATTTGCCTTCTTCTACACCTATGTGCTGCATTACACCACCTTCCCAGATTTCTGCGTTCAACAGTCACATGCAACAAACCCCCATCTTCGTAGCTTGTAGTAAACATTTGAAAGTTTAATGCTATGTTATTGTTACACAATTAGGACTCACAGGTATCCACTCGCAAGTTCCGCAGCCTGCCTCTGCAGACCAAAAATAAGACATCAGTGAACTGCAATATCATCATTACATGACACCACAATAATGAACTTGGCTCTTGTGCAATGTGCGGGTCATATCGGCCATAGGTGTAGGCACAGGCAAATTTTGTGGGGTGGGAAGGATTTTTGCCCTAATCTCCTCAAACTTGGCCCAAAATTCCACTTTTGTGAGAATATTTTCTCACGAAAAACGTTTTCGGAAAAAAAAAGTTTTCATGTGATTCTGCACACGTTGGGGGCCAATTTTTTCAAATCAAAGCACGTTGGGTGACACTTTTTTTTAATCAAAGCACGTTGGATGCCATTTTTGCCNGTATTTTCATAGCGTTTGTCCAAATTTTCAGGGATTTTGCNAAGGTTTTCACAGATTTTGCCCAGATTTTTACGGATTTTGCCGATTTTCAGGGATTTTGCCTGGATTTTCACCTCATCAAAACTTTTGGGAGTGCACTTACATTCACGCCTCCTACACCACTAATATAGGCAAACAAACAGTCATTGCAATAAGTAAATCAATTGATCTGAATTAAGAGCTGACTACAGGTTTTCAAAAAAATTTTGTTCTTAGCCTCAATTTCCAGGGGGCGAAGATACCCGTTTGCCCCCATGTGGACGCCCATGTGAACATTGTATTAGTATACTAAATAATCCTGCTTTTACTGTATGGCAAAACTGCTCTGAATGTATGTCGTCTCTACTCTCCATTGACAAAAATTCAGGGTGAATGAGGTTTAAGTTAACACACCGCGACCTTACCATGCTGACTAGATATGCGATAGCTGGTGAAACATACAGTGCATCACATAACCAATGCTCAATTGCAACAGCTGAAGAACAGGGGCGGATACAGCGGGAGGGGGGGAATTGATCGCTTCCCTAAATCCTACAAAAGTAACTTTATTCCCCATGATTTTGTACAATTCAAAATTCGTGATTAAAAAAGTCGTTTTGTTGTTCATTGTTTTTCATCTCTCTTATAATAGCGAAGCCATTATGAGACTTGACTACCAAATATTACTGAAATTGGCCCCCCTAAAACTACTAGCTGGATCCAACCCTGGTACAGAAAACATATAAAGTTTATAAAACTGTATAAAACTTTGACACAATGCAAGCAGGGGATGTATGTCGGTGGAAAAAGTGCTTTGAAGGGATTTTTGCTTGTGTGTCAGTTAGTGCAACTGCAAAAATCCTATTTTGATAAATTGTGACAGAAAGCTTGCCATGACTTTGCACACAGTAGCAAAGAGGGGCGTTACAACTTAAAAGAATCAAAAACATTTTGTAGATTTATAGGTAATGTCTGTTTTTATTCATGAGCAAATGATGTAGGCCTAAACATATGGTGCCTGTGCTGGGGCCATGAATTTTCCTATAGTTGAAGTCCGTTGGTTGATGTGGCCACATGACAAATAGGATAGGCCTATGCAAAAAGACAACGGATTAGGGTTTAGGAATACGCTATAAGGATTCAGAGGTTCAGGTCAGGTTTTAGGGATAGGGTTTATGGTTAAGGTTTAGCCTACATTTCATGCAACATACACAAGATGCTAACAATTTGCCATCGCTAAAGACATTGCAAACTCGTCCATTGGACTCCGACGTCATAGTCAACTAAGTAGGTCACATGTTTCGAACTTGTCAAGAAACGTGACCACTTCAACTGATCAAGGTCAGCTAAAGGCAAAATGGCTCCAGCAGTGCTATTAATGAGGCAAAATAAACACTATGCGGCAAAAATAGACACTTCCAAATTTATTGGCAAATCTTACACCCAGAAAAAAATGTTATGAGAAGCACAGTGGTTCAGGTGAGGAGGGACAAATCGCCATTGCTGTTAGGGGGTAAAACTTTGGGATTCTGGTGCAGAGCAGATGCGGACCGGGTAATGTACAGCAAATGCAGACGGACAGAAGCTGCTGATGCGGTGCGGACAGCAGACACAAATTTTCTGTCTGCACCATCTGTAATGCCAATTTGGCGTTACCAACCACTAGATCTAGAGCAGAGTTTCTCCAAATTTTTGTACCATCGCCCTCTTTTCACTCACGACACATTGTTTTCGCCCCCAAGGCAAAAGGCTGACAAAGCAAAGGAAACATTTTTAAGGCATTTTATGTAAAGAAATCGATACATCCAATGTTCCCCAGTTCAGCTGAATTAATGTGCTTGGCGGCTTTCACAAACATTCGAAATATAGGGAGACACTTAGTACAGCTGTGGAATCAGAGCACCTTACTTATGGATCAACAAGCTGTTTCTTTCAGAGATGGGCAGACTGTGAATTTTTTCAGACCAAGTCCAGTCCTGATCCGATAAAATTGAATCCGATCCAATCCTGATCCGCAAAATGTTTGGAAATTATCAGTCCGATCCAGTCTTGATCCGCCAATGTAAAACGATATATTTTTATTTTGCCTCATGAGGCAAAAGAACTACTAGAGCTATTTTGCCTTTAGCTGAGTACGATTGGTTGAAGGCAAAATACCTCCAGCAGTGCTTTTGCCTCATTTGGTAAAATAGACACAGATTTTGGCATTTCCAAAATTTAACATAGAAGTGTCTATTAAATTAGGCATCACAGGCAAAGGCACTGCTGGAGTTATTTTGCCATTAGAAGAGTGAGAGTCTGACTGGTTAGATTGGTCAAGTGACAAGGACGATACACTTGGATTAGCGCAGAGTCCTTGTTGCATTACCTAAAACCCTAAACATAAAACCAAAACTTACCCAAAACGTAAAGCCAAACATAAACCCGAAACCAAAACTCAAAACCTATACCCAAAAGGTAAACCCTAAACCGACACTTAAACACACACCCTAAACTTTTTGAAAAAGTACATTAAAAGCACATCTATCAAAGGTGTAACCTCTACACGCTAAGCCAACCAAAGGAAATGGTGAGAGCAGAAACAACGAACAATCTGAATCTCACAGCAGGCGTAGATACTAGCCACTCAACTATGTTCACGTTACTACTAAAACTCAACGTTATATGTGAACAGAGGTGAATACAGTTCGAATTGCAAAATAGTCCCAGCAGAGTTTTTGCATTTGATGGCAAAATGTGCACCACCATTTAGCAAACCTGTGAAATCGGATCACAACTAAAATTTTTTATATTTTCAAAAAAACACATCAAAACAACAAAAATTTTCTCAGTCCGATGCAGTCCTGATCCGAGAATTTTTGAAAAAATTGCAGTCCGATCCAGTCCTGATCCGGCCAAAATTGGCTTTTGTCCTGATCCAGTCCGATCCAGTTCTGATTCGTGCTCATCTCTGGTTTCTTTGCTTTGAGAGCAGACTAGCAGAGGTGATCACGGAGCCGAGGTGCCCGAGTGGACTCCGGCAGAGTCTGCGATTTCCGCCGGAGCCAGAGATGAGCGGACTGTCATATTTTTCGATCCAGATCCAGTCCTGATTTTTAAAACTCGGTCCAAGTCCAACCTCAGTCCAAACGATTTTTCAAATGTAAACTACCAGTCCAAATGAAGTCCGAAAATTTGAAAAATACAGCGTTTTCACAACAAAAACGTCCCGTTTGTTTTCCAATGACTTAGTCCAAATCCGATCCTGATCCTAAATCTTAAGGAAATTTATAGTCTGGATCCAATCCAAATTCGGCAAAATTTGCTATAGTCCGGGTCCAATCCAATCCAAATCTAGTCCAATGCTTATCTCTGGCCTGAGCAAGATCCGGTGTCGGAATTTCAAATAAAAACCGGAAACGGATACGGAGCAGGATTGGATTTTTCAGTTTATACAGGAGCCGGATAATGGCTTTCCATAAATTTAATTTTGCTCTGACAGGCTGATTGTTAGATTAACATTCTGGTTGTATTATCTTCCTTTAATTGGCACAGTAGAAATTCAGTGCAGACTGCGGGACGCAGGTTCGTCAAGATCAAAGAGGATGGCAGACTGAGGGCTTTGTTCAGGTTGGCACAGACTCAATGCTCAACTGCTGTTCCACATAAATATTTTTTTATTTTGTGGATCCGTCAGTTACTGGAAGTTTTACCTCTGCTCTCTGCCTTATTTTAAGTAGTATTCACAATTTGTTATTTTTAGCGAAATGCACAAGACAACATTGTATGTAGCCTACCATTTACATTGCAACAACAGCAATGCAGTTTCATCCAAGCCAGCATAAATGCAGTTCACTTCAGTTCAGGCTATCCCTAAATTTGCCAGTATTGCAAATTCACGATAAGCAAAGGCTGATAATTTAAGTGTGTATATAAAGTGGTATCAAATGTTTTTAACGTAGCTTATGTGGCTTCATCTGTGAAAGCTAGCAAGTGATAAGATAACAGTACTGTATTTCTTCTTGTTTCATTTCACTTGTGGTTATGAAAAATTGAAAAAGTTGATCTAGATTTGGTTCAGGTTAGAACTGAAGGAGTTCAATGAGGTTTTGTTCAGGTGACAACAATATATCATTCTATTTCTTTCGTTTCAAGATTGATAGCGTATTTTTTCCTCATGAGAGAAAAACTGTACAGGGGTTGTTCTGCCTTTTGTTGAACAAATTTGGTTGAATTGGTCAAATGACGGTATGACACACAAAGAGCCATGGGTTAGGGCTCACAGTTAGGATTGGAGTTTAACCTGCTAATCTATAATCATGCAATGCAAACAAAAAGTCACTAACTGCTTGCCAGCACAAAAACCATGACATAATTTGCCCATGTTGGGTAATGGCAAAACATCCCAAACAGTTATTTTGCCCCATGAGGAAAAATAAGCATTGCCTTCAAGTTGTCGGCATGAAAACAGGAGTCAGACTGTAAATTTATAAAGAGTTCTGGAGCAATAGCTGGAGTCACTTTTTTGGAACAGGAGCAGGGGTCAAAAAAGTGACTCCGATCACCTCTGTTTGAGAGCGACCTTCATCATTTGCGCCGGCGAAGTTTTGATCGGCCATAACTCCTGCACAGATTGGGCTAAAGACGGATGTAGTGGGGTGGGAACGCGTGGGAACGGCGTTCCCACACCTCTTTTTGGCGTGGGAACGTGTTCCCACACTTTTTTGCACTAGAAGCGTTTCTTGTAGATTTAGATTTTTCATTTCAATTTCTGCACGTAGCGCCTGGAGCAGCATAAATGAATAAATGACAAGTTATCTCATGTATAGCATCATAGCAGTAGCATGATTAAGCAATTACTGTTTGTGACATCAACAATGGTATTTGGTTACTCGACAATTCGTCTGATTGTTTGCGTTTATCGTTACTCTGCTGCAGAACCGGATTTAGCTGATGCAATGCCCTGGGCCAGGGGTGGGCAATTAATTGTGCTTAGGGGCCACTTTGAGAAGGCCGCGAAGGGCCGTATGTACTTATGGAAGTCGACGCAACTCTCGGTTTAGTTAGCCTCAGCACTAACATTTACTGCGATAAGATGGAGAAAATATCAGATTTGAAGATTTTCCTGAATGTCTCTGCGGGCCACTGAAAACGCTGTGGCAGGCCACATTGGCCCGCGGGCCGCTATTTGCCCACCCCTGCCAATAAATCAATAAAAAATTATAAATCATTACCAGAGTGCCCCACGATCACTGCGCTTGTTGCTGCCTTCGACGCAAAAGCGTTCAGTGACATGGAATTGTTGAAATCGTGCTTGGATGGCGGGAACAGGATTATTAAATTTTTGCACGCAAATCAACCGAAAACGTCTTCGTTAAATATTTTACAAAAAATGGCCTACGTTTTTTATAAGTTTCACATCTGTTTTGTCTTATCTGTGCTTAAAAAAAACAAACACATTCCACATATTTTTGGCTGCGCAAAGTTGTTAAAGCACAACGTGAGGACCACGTTGCGATTCAGTGGCGATTCTAGAATTTAAAAAATGGGGGCCACTTTGGAGCCAAAGAAAAAGTAGGGGGTCAACGTAAATGTCTATCTTGCATGGACATTTTTATGTTAACCAAAAGAACTTGAACGTGAATTCGAGACACTACTGGGGGGCCAGTCAATGGTCCACCCAGGCCTCCCTTAGAATCGCCACTGTTGCGACTCGCTTACCGCGGCTGTAAAAATCTCTCACACACGAGCAAAATACGTCAAGTACAACCCACCCAAATGGTTGCAAGTGCTAGGTTCACGATTCGAGTGTTAATTACTTTTTCAGACTCTTAATATAATCGAATGCAACGAAACCGTCGCGCGAAAGGATGTGAGATTTGAGCCAGAACGGTCGCCAGAACGTTTTCAATAAGGGGCTTTACATTTGCACAGGGTCTTCACATTCTGAAAATTTAATCTCCACTGATTTATAGTGCTTCATATTCAAATTTGAAGAGGCTGAGTCCAGCAATGCTCCCTCGTGGCGACGAGGCTGCTTTAAACCTCCCTTATGCTGTCATTATTAAAATAGGTACAAAAAAGCTACAAATCTATTGAGGTTGAACAGAGCACAGTAAACGATTTAAAAAGGTTTTGTCCTGACCTTCAAAGCAAAATCATCTAGGAATTCATTAAAATTAAGTTTGTCACTTTTAATGCCCCGAATGCTTAGTGCGTCAACCTCTGCTGGGCATTGCAACCTTTAATTCATTTTTAATTCTTTTGAATGCACCTTTCTCCTGAGCAGTTAGTGAACATCACGCTAAGAAAAAAGGGTCCGTGTGGTTGGATAAACTAAAAACCACTAATGTAAGGCATCAGACCCAAACGCGCTTTTGTCATTTTCTTAAGCTGTTACCCTTTTCTTTGTCTCTTTGGGTAGAGTTCTGTGGTTGCCACTTGGCAAAGTGATGTTTGCTTGCTTTTGAAGCTCCTTAAATCTTCTCTGATTGGCTTATCATGGGAGCAGTACAAACTTGCTCAAGTACTCTACAGCAATGTGATTTCTGAATGACTTTGTTAAACAAAATTGTTAAAGATAAAACGAAAAAAATCATAGCTAAAAACACCGAAGGAGCTTAAGTAATAGAAACGCTAACAAAACTACATTGCTCAGAAGAAGCAACTGTGTTTTTATTGTAGGATAGTGCTGATAGCCCTACACATGGCTCTTATCTGTAATTGTAGAACCTCAAGCTTTGAGCAGATGCATTTCAAACAGGAACAGCCAATAGTTCTTTCGCCTAATTCACACATACAATCGGTACGATTCCGCAAACACACGACGCAACCAACGTGCTCTGAGTATATCGACATAATAGTCGACATATCGCTTGACCAACGGTCATATTGGGATTCATCGCAACTCGTTGGAAGACCCCGGCGTTATAAACACGGAATCTGATTAGGTCAGCTCTGTCCAAGCCAAGTGGCTTACTGAGCCAAAAATTATTTCACTGCTTAACCAGTGCCGCACATTGAATGGCATATTTATGAGAACTGCGTATTGAATGGCTTACTTTGATCTGAACAAACTGAATTCAGCACAAGCTAATGTACTGAAAGCTTCCGAATCCTAGCTCCCATGGTAAAACGCGTAGTAAAGTGGCACTGTGGACCACCTACATCAAAAATGTCAAAATCAAGATTATCAAAATAAGGACAGGTTGTGAGTATGTAAGATACTTTTATCACAGCGAAAACCTAAACTGGGCCGCAAAAAAACTTCATGCTGGCTGCGGGTTGGACATAGCTGGATTAGGTGAATAAAACTAAATTTAATGAATGATTAATACAAAATTTTGACGAATAATTATCGAACTGATCATATACCGGCAATTGACTCTATGGGGACAACAGGTTGCTGGAGGCCCCTTGGACCTTGAGGCCCTATGCTTAAGCCTACATAGCATATTGGTTGACCCGGCCCTGCTCTGGTGTCTTGGTTTCAGAGGAGTAATTAGTCTTGAAGTTTTAAGGCCGTTGCGGAGTAAGTTACAGGCAAACTAGTTCGCCTGAGTGGACTGCGAGAACCAAAGGAGCGTTTTGCGTGTGAGGGCATCTGAGCGATATTTAGTGTCAGAGTTCGGCTTTAATCTAAATCAGTGGTGCATTGGGGTGGGAACGCGTGGGAAGGGCATTCCTACACCTCTTTTTTTGGCACTACACCCCTGGCTAAAGATCCAGTGAAAATACCCTTGGATGCAGGAGACACCAAAGAATCCAATAAGCATGACAAAAATAACCTTTACATTTAAAATTTTTGCGAAAAATCCATGTATGTGCATTTCCGAAGTGATTTTTTGGCAATATTCAGAGAGAATCAAAAAATTCTTTCCCCGCATCCCGTTTAGGGTTTTCGATCCGATTTTTGCGCTTCGCCGACGTCTGAAGAACCCTAGAACACCCTGTGCTCAGAAAAAGTTGGTTCGGGCTGATTTGTGGGAAAAATTAGGCGGAAAGAAGTGTAGGTTGGGTAGGTTGAGTTCCACATCACGTTTTGGTGTCCTGAGAACAAAGTGCAGGGGTTAGTGACTTGGTTTGTGTCTTAAAATATTCTAGGAGTTGTTCTGAAGCTTTAGAGACTTAAAGCTTATTCTATTTGAACAAGAGCTGATGATGCCTACTTTGCAGGCGAAATATATACTCTTTAAGATCTTAGTGTCTGATTCTGTGCTGAGAAAGGATTTCTTTCCATAGACAGTGCTTTAGAGACCTTGATTAGCCTGCTAGCCTAAGGGGTTGGGGCGTTATGGCCAAAAATAGACCAAAAAGTTGATTCAGCCACCTAGTGGAGATTTTGATTTTCTTCAAGAATAAAATTTTCCTGTCAATATTTTGTCTTGAACTTCGGTGGGATGTTGCAAAACACCCAAATAATACTTTTCTGCAACTTTGGTGGCGTTCGTGGGTAGCGACTGGCAGAAAAGTTGCTTGAACCTACAAAAAACTGAGTCTGGGTTTTTTCCCCTTTCGACCCCCCACCCAGAAGCATTTCAAATTTGGCGATCATCATTGCAAAGATGAGGTCTATGCAAGAATTTTTTATGTACTGTAGAAAGTTTGTTTCCAACGTGCTTGGTTTGAGTTTAATGGCTGTTTGAATGGTCGCAACTGGTTACCCTAGGCTACGGGAAGAAACGGTGTTTCCACTAAAACGACGTCACAATGACGTCAAAAGTGAACGGGACGTAGGCTACCCCAATCGATGCAGTGCTGTCTCCCCGATCCAGTGATACCTTCACTCAGTGCCGTGGCAAGGCAGGGGCCCCGACCATTCTTAGAGGGCCCACAATGTACTGTATATTGTATTAGTAAGTTAGAGCTGTCTCTCTACCTTGACGTTTACTCTTCTGTTTTTTGCCCTCAATGCAGAGCCGGTAGATTAAGCATGTAATATCACAATTCGTTAATTTCGAAAAAGAAAAAGAATTCTTTCGAAAAAGAATTGCGGACGTTCGGACACTATAGCAGTATTTTGTAAAGTTGTGGTCAAGTGATATTAAAGGGCCCCATCTGGATTTTGTGGGGGAGCCAACAACCTTTCACACGGCTCTGCCTTCACTGACTCTCTAGCTCAATCCGTTCAGAAGTTACGGTTGTTCAAAAGTTTGCCGACCACCACAGTGGCCGGTGCGGGCGTTAAAGGGCCTGACAGCAGAAGTTAACTCAACGATCGATTAGTGGTAATGGTTGAGCGTTATCACCCCCTTTGTGTTGTTTAGCCCCATCGCCCCCTTTGTTTTATTCGCCCCCATGTTCCTCAAAATCGCCATCAAGGGGCGATTCTGCCCACTTAGAGAACCACTGATTTAGTGCAAAAACACTAGGAGTGGAACCACTGCTAAGGACCAACCTGAAACAGCAAAATTTAAGCACGAAGCAGCAAAACTAAAATTTATAACATTCTAGTGCAGAATTTCCAGACAAAAATTTAACATTGTGCGTCCTGGAATAGTGTCCATGTCCACGGTCGACTGTCCAGATATCTGCCTGTTTAACACTGTCCAAAAACCTGCCAAGCCGCCATAAAAGTGAACTGCTTAAAAAAAACTATAAAATGCCGAATATCATATGGCTTTCTTTCAAAAATGAAAAAAATCCCAAAAAGGTAACAAAAAGCCATAAATTACCTATTTGGCTTTGAAAAGTCGAAGTGGTAACCCTGCGTTGAATTATTTTGGATTTGGATCAGAGATGGCCACACTGGGCACGGCCACTGATCAAAGGTGATCAGGAGCTGGAGTTCCGGTGCGGAGTGCGGCCAGAGTCTGCTGTTTTCGCCGGAGTCAGAATTTTGAATAATAACAACCAGACCAGGAGCACGAGTGAAATTTTCAGTTTTTACAGGAGCTGGATGTTGCTATTATCAAATTCAAATTTTCTCTGACATGCTAATTGTTAGGTTAATACATTCTGGTTTTATTTTCTTGCCTTAAATTGAATAAAACCATTAAAACATGTTGGTAGCATCGATTGTAGCCGGAGTCTGAACAGGAATTGGATTCTCAACTTTGAAAACATTTCGGATCGGGATTCAAAATTTTTGAAATAGGAGCGGAGTCGGAGTCTGAAAATGTGATCCCGGCCACCTCTGCAGAGGTGTGCAATGTGCATGGACTGCATTTCAGATTTTTTTGATCCGGCTCCTCCTGCCTCCAACGGGATCAGGAGTGAGGTTTTCATTGCTGTAGACGGAGACGGATTGGATTTGGATTATCTGTTTGCTGAAAATACGTTAACGTCCGTAGTGTGGATGTGTATATTCTAGGATGGAGAGTTTGAAAGTCATTTCGTACACCGCAAGAGTCCTTCAAAGTTTAATTGCCAGATCTGTCAGAAGTGGTTTGCGGCCTCTTACAATCTAAAACAGTGGTTTTTAATCTGGGGCGCGACCCCCCAGAGGTGTCGTGAACCATTTTGGAGAAGCCACGAGTAGATATTTTAATATTTTATGTACGCAGCTGTATTACATTTGTTTTATTCGAGTTTTAGGTGGAGGTCGTTGGGTTATAGTGGGTTGCAATAATGGGTCGCGGTACAAAATAGATTGAAAACACTGGTCTTCAACGATACTTGGCTGCTCATTCCTGTGTTGAAGAATCGCGAATTGCAAAAACGAAACATCAGAAAACTTCAGCATCAAACAACGCTTCTGCTGATGTCAAGTGAGTTCTGCGTAGATTTGTTTTTGCAGGTTTTCTTTGTAATTTATGAGCCGGATGTAATGGATTTGGCGCTTGAGGTGCAAGTTTTCATTTGCTTCAATTTGTTTCCGTGATTCGTACACGACTTCATCTTCGAAAATTCGATCAGAAACTTACGATCAGGCAGTCGGCAGTTCCAAGTAGCCTATTCCTTTCTTATGTCATGTCAGTGATTTTGTGTATTTCATCCTTGCGCAAATAGGCGATTGGCTATTTTTTTTAATTAGATGTCGGATGTTAATAAATCGCTTTCAAACACGCGCGATGTGTCAGTTATGCAATAATCTAATAACATTTTGATTTCAGAAAATCTAGCGAATCACAAACCGGTTAGTGTCATACTGTCACGAATGCAAGAAAATATTTTCCAATGCTTGTCATTGGAAGCGACACGATCAATCCGCTGCTGTGCATTTAAAAAAGGACGCGCCACCAGTGAAATGTCTCTACCCTAATTGTTTCAAACTGTTTCCATGCTGTGGCGCTATGAGGGAATATTGGATTGCATGCACTTGGAAAGTGGAAGATGAAAAGCCCATCAAAGCGCAGAAAAGTTACGCCAAGCAACGCTGCAAAAAACGAATTGCGTGTTTCGTATGTGCAATTTGAACATGAACAGAAGAAATGTTTATTTATAAACACATAAATATTGTTTGACAGTGAAACAACGCGTCCCCCGAACTTGTTCAAGTACAAGGGCGTCAAACAATTTCAGAAACGGCTTCCGCCAACCCAAATTGCAGCAGGTATGTTCGTGTCATGCCAAACGTTTTTTTGGTGATTTTTAACGCTGCCAAGCTGATTTGCGTATTTTTTTGCGTGTTGGTAATATTTTCAACTGTTTCGTTTTTGTGCAAATTGCTAAGACTTTACCGCGTAGTGATGCCTGGACACGTTGTACGCGTCAAGTTTCAATCCCATTAAAAACCCTTTGTTCAATTCGCCACGTCATCCGACTGCGTTGACAGCAATTTCGTCACAGGCAGTGTGTTTTGAAGTATTTTGAGAGACCGAAACGGTCTGTCAAATTTTTCCAACGGTCTTTCGGTGTACAGTAGAACCTCACTTTACTACCAACACCAAAATGCACTAAAACCTTGCTTTATGACCCTCTCGGTATTCAGATGAAATAGTCGCGGTCTCTCAAAATGTCTTAACGGTAATCAAATCTTTAAAAATAACCTAGTCACAGATAAGTGATATCGCAACATTTTGCCGAAACAGGTTCAAACTGAGTTAAATCACATGTACTGTACTGCAAACAATTGTGGAAAAAATTTATATAGGAAAACAGGTTAACGTCAAAACCTTTGTGTAACTGTCTAACAGTCATTGCTTACTACGACCAACTACAAAAATCATGAACGTAGATGTGTTTTTCGTGCTTTTGTAATCGAAAAAGTGAACAATTTCCGAGTCACCCTCATCTAAGCAGTGAAAGGCTCTCGATTGCAAACTTTTAGCACAAACTGGCCGCATCATCTTTCCAACCTGTCACTGAGCGAGATGACTAAAGCCGGATTTTTCTGGTTGGGTCAAGATGATCCAGTGAAGAGTTATTGCTGTGACGGCTGTTTGCAGACTCTGTAAAACCAAAGGCAACGTTTTTGTCAAGTACGCGAAATGGTTTCCACACTGTCAATAACTTTTGCAGCACAAAGGTTTCGTTTTCGTATTTCGACGTTGCCAAACCTCTGCTGACGGCTGTCACGCTATAACTGGGACACCCGATCCTGCGGGGCGTTTGTTGAGAAAGTACGTTTCGTTTGAAAAGTATTTCTGCCAACGATTTATAGGTTCTCTTAAGTTTGCAGATTGACAACATCTGAAACGCAAGCACCTCCATATCCGTTACAGTTCAAGATCTGCTTTGAACGTGAAAAAGTGCTGGTCTTTTCACTGTTCTCACGTTTGCGTCTGTTTGCATTGTGCCACGCAAGTTGACCGGTGTCCAGTTTGTCTTTTGCCTATTTTCAAAATTAAAAAAACATATTGTCATAAAACACTTCGCTGCGTCAGCGTGAAATATTTGGCAGTGTTTTCAGAAGCCCTCTGCATTACTCAAACGTTTTCGTGCCTGAGTGTATAGTCTTCATGCGTTAGCCACCTTACCTATAGGGGACGATATTAGGGGAGGCGAACGAGGCGGTCGCCACGGCCCCCCTTTTATCAAAAATTACATGGGACCACCGTTGAGAGTTTTGCACTTAGTTTATGCATTATTTTCTTAAAAACCTGATGAACCACTCTAGAGCCACATTAAATTTTTTCATCAACGCTAAGAAAAGCTTCAATAAGCCATGCGTGTTTTATTTTGAGATGTTTTTTTTGACTGAAGGTGGATTAAGAATATACCGAAACGTCTCAAAACAAAAAACATGTATGGCTTTTGAAAGGCATTTTCAGTGTTGATGAAACTGTTAAGTCTATTCCACTGCGGGGGGCAATGCCCCCCCCTAAAACTTACGAAAGTAACTTGATTCGCCGTGAGTTTGTTCAATTCGGAAAACAGCATTCGCGATGTAAGGTCATTTTACTGTCCATTGTTTTATCACAGGAGGGTTGTGAAGTATACTTAATCTATCTGGCAGTAGCGAAACCGTTATGAGATTTAACTGGAAAATATTACTGAAATTGCACCCTCCCCCCCTATACTTACTGGCTTGATCCGCCCCTGGCGACGACCCGTCTTTCTCATTTGCAGTTAGTTCACAAAAACGCTTTTTCTAAGCGTAGTCACTACGATTTTATACTTTCAGTTTCTTCGCTGAGGTCATATCAACTGAACTGAAAAAAACACAAAATCTCCCTTTTTTCAATTAAACGATATTAATCTTAAGAAATAAATCTTGTATGGAAACTTAAAATGGGGATTTTTTTAACTAAAGCCTCTCACTTTGTCGTGCACCACAGGCAATGTTATGGTTGACCTGAATGACACTTTAAAAGCTTTTTATTATCGGCGTTAGTATCGTGAAAAGGCTTCACGTTTTCCGCCCCACTTTTGCACAAACTCGAACTCCTCGATCAAAAGATGAGCTCCGAACCGCCGCCGTGTTCCATATCGTCGATTGAGAAATGGACATTCGTAATGCGAACTGAACTTGTTTTTATGTGATTGTTTCCCCCTGACAGGATGGAGAATTTTTTTACACAACTTGTGTATCCAGCTGGAAAATATGAAAACAAGAAATAAAAGCGGTCCAATACAGTTTTAAGTCACAAGCACCATCAAAGATCCAGCAAGCGTGATCTAATAAATGAATTTATCCTAAAACACCACTAAAGCTTTAAACCTAAATCGGTTATTACATAAAAAGTTTATTATATCATAAGCTGTTAACTCACAAATTTCGCAAAACTACGGAAAATGTCGTCTGAAAAAAGCTTATATGCATCAGGTAAATAAAATGAATTGTCCCCTTAAAGCTTCACACCAAATTGACTCAAATCATAAGATTTTTTTTCAACAATAATCAAGTAAAAACCACGCCTATCGAAAAACTAAAATGACTTACTCCAACTAAAGCTTTGCACCAACAGCGTTTTGCTCATGAAAAAAACATTTAATCAAATAATAAGATTTTTAATTCAAAACATCGCAAACCCTCAGCAAGTACCGTCGAAACAATGGTAAATCCAGCAAATAAAATAAGTTTATCGCTTCAATAAAGCTTTGCACTTCAACAAAGTTTTACACTAAAGAAATCGCTATTACATAACAGAACAAAAGAGAAGTAGCTCAACATTCTCACAACACTTCAAGTGTGCACGCCTGGAAGAAAAGAAGTTTTAAGGTTCGCCTGTTCGAAAGAATGAAACAAACCAGAGTGGATCGCAAACCCCGCTCTTGCACTGCACCACCCAACCCCCAACCCAGCTAAAGAACACAAATTCACAAGATTTTGGACTAATTTGTTATCTTTATAAAAGCGAATTTAATTAACAACTTCCACACATTGAGAAAAGCGCCTTTTCGAGCCTTTTCACGGCTTTTTTGCATTTCCTAATTCATGCAAAACCCAGTTCCAACCCAATGCCTAATTCCTCCTCAGACGAATGGTGTGAGTGAATTGTTTTACCGCGTCTATATGATGTCAGCAACGCTTTTCAAACTGACCAACATGCAGACTTATTCAGCACATCATTTTCATGGGTTAGCTTAAAGGCTCGCATAAAACGAATCGACTTGTTTGTTGCACTGGATGCAAATAGGGTTGCCAGATGGCCGATATTTCACCGGCCTGGCCGGTATTTTACTGCTAATTTAGCAGAGGCCGGTAAAAGACCGGTATTTTGAAAATCAGTGCCTTAAGCCGGTATTTTGAAAATAAATAATTTACCGTAACTTCAAACAGAAATAACGCAGACTTTTTCAAATTATATTGATCTGGTAGTGAATCTTCTAAGGACAGTTCTTTCAGTGGAGCTTGTTTGCTGCTGTTGACGCAATTTTTGGTACGGTTGTCACGTCACACACATGGTTGTCACGTCACACACATGCTAAAATGCAATGAACCAGGGTTGCCAACCTGTATTCACCAGAAAAAGCCAGACCTTGTCCCCAAAAAAGCCAGAAAAAAACAGATAGCAGTTTTGAAACATATACACATAAAAAACGCATAACTAAACACAAAACAGACATTAAAACTCGTCAGAAACATCGATATAATAAAATTTCAATCATTAGAAGCAGTTTCTTATCCCGTAATTACACTCTCATACATTTGTTTCTTACCAATAACATCGATCATTTTCAGGTTAACAGTAAAATCTTTGCAATATTCTGTACACCCTGCATGGTCATGGACTCTCGTCAGAGGAGATTTGTAATGAATATGCAGTTCAGACAATGTTTTGCCTGAGCCAAGCCTTTCCGACTGAAAAAAGCCAGAACAACCCAGATTTTGTCTGGCTTTTTTTGAATTCCAATAAAAGCCATAGGCATTGAAAAAAAGCCAGAATTGCAAAATCTGGCTTCAAGAGTCAAATTGACAGCCCTGCAATGAACCAGCCAAAATACGGGCAAATTATTGATTGTGGCTTAGCAATACTGATTGTCTCTCTGTTTTCCCTGTGCCGCTTACGAAATACGTCACAGCTTACATGTGACACTGCTGACCAATCAAAATGGCCGGTATTTTTACAAAACGCATCTGGCAACCCAAGTTGAAAACAATTAGTCTTAAGACATATTGTGATGGTTATGTTTAACAAATTCTATCATCACATGAAATTCATCCGTTATCACATCACCATTAACAATCACTTAAGGGTTTAGATTTCCGAGCATACAACAGCGCGTTCGCTAAACTTCCTGCCACCCCTCGACCCCTGTTTTAAAAACAAATGTGCTGGGAGAGCTTCAGCAAAGTGTTCTCTTTGACATGGCGGGTGAAGCACTTCGCGCTGTTTCAGAATATGGGTTGTACGGTACATATAGAGCAAAATTTAATATTTTTCATTCCTTTATTTCAACAAACATGCACGGAGTGTCTTGGATATCTTTTGTCCCGTTGCATCCGCTCTTGTTTGAAAGGGATCGACATTGTCTTGGTTCGCCAGCCTCTCATACCTTTTCACCGCTAGGGAGCAGTCGTCCTTCGTTCAACGCGCCTGAGACCGCACCTGCAAAGCAAAATCAATCTTTACTTTCCCTCTTCAGAAAAAAGAAAAATTAAGTCTGAAACTTGTCATATAAAGGAACGAGTAACGTTCACAAATTTCAACATTTTGACAAGAGTACAAACCGTATACTGTGGAGAGAATAAACGTTCGAATACGGTGTTTCATTGTAAAAACTGTTGATTTTTTAGTCGGAAATATCCGGTCAATGATTGGTGTTAGCAGTGCTGAACACGGAGTATTCGAAGCAAGATTGCGGGCAGCAGATTATAGCTGCAATTTTTTATACAAATATTGCCTATGGGCTGGATAACAAAAAGATATGAAAATATGACATAACTGTAGCAATCAAAGCCAGATTATTCCAAATCGATATTGTTACAGTAGATTTTCAGGAAGGGGAAGAGAAAGCCTCAACACACTTTATAATATTAACAATTATAAAATCCACCCTGACACAAATCTGGTTGGATTAATTAGTTAAAGTGCTTACACAATTTTAACGTTCCCTGAAAAAATCTGCAATACAGAGCAAAAATCATAGTCTCATATTTTTAGGCGTGTAAATCACATAGGCATAGCCAGGGAGGAGCCAAAGGGGCCATGGGCCCCCGAAATTTTTAGAAAATATAGTCATTTTGTGGTTTGAGAGGCGTTTTTTTTAAACAAAATAGTATTATTCGCCTGAAATCAAACATTTTGCCCCCCCCCAAGTTTTTGGGCTGGCTACGCCACT
>JGI24021J15306_10002774_pt1 | contig 19253 bp, 14 predicted proteins | sample Ectturendosymbi1_FD_15306 | JGI IMG/M metagenome (IMG submission 15306)
AAAAAAAAAAAAAACAAAACATGGAAAAAACGCACAGTGCCTTGTTGACGACAAGTGACATCAATTCCAAAAGACGGGTTTTCCCCAAGGGTTTTTTCCCATCACTTTCTCATTCGTGCTGGTATTGGCTGCGTGGTTGGGAAATCTGCGTGTTCATGCTGTTGGACTAAGAGCCACTTCGTTGTCATCAGCCGAGGTCAGTGCTCCGCAACCGGTGTGCCGCGAGACAATGCTCGGTGTTCCGCGGAATAACTTCATCTGAAAATATGAGCATTAGAGTTCGCTAGCTCATACCTTAGCTCAGGGTTTTTCAACCTTTTTGCTGCAGCGGAACCTTCCGCAAATGTTTGCGTTGGCCCTGAACCCCTGACTATGCCATGGTCTATCATACTTTCTGTAATAAACCTGTGAAACAGTGGTATTGCTACAACCGCATAGAACTGTGTTTGCGAATTTCGTACCAGGCAAATTTGGTCTGTTTCGGCGGAACCCCTGACAGCCACTCGTGGAATCCTGAGGTGCCGCGGAACGCTTGACAAAGACTTTAACTGGACTTCCACTGAACATTTATGGTGTTTTTGTGACGTCATAATTTGAAGTCTTCGCAACCAATAAATCATGAAGTTTATTTTTTAAATTGGTGGTCAAGCTGGGTCGCAAAATTTTGGAAAGTTGTTAAGTGTGCCGTGAGTGAAAAAAGGTTGCGGAGCACTGGCTAGCTCTAACATTGCGCAAGACAAGAAAAACCGGCCGAAACCAGTCTCCCCGAAAATCCCTTGAACAAAGCAACCTTTCTCATGCAACCGACTCAGAACAAACAGATTCGGATGCCCTTGTTTGGGAGGACGTTGATTGACATGCGACCTTTGCAAGTCTTGTGACTTTACGCACGTTGTCAACGCCGCTGCATAGGCAGAGCCATACACGGACTTGTTCGGCTTCCTTCTGATCTTGGTCACGTAAACAAAAGGCGAACCTTTGCGAAGGCATTCTGAGATGATGCAACCGCTTTGCACGCAAACATAGCCGAAAAACAAGAATTCTAGACTCCAGTACAGTCAGATATGAACGTTGAAATGTGATGTTGTTCATGTGACCAGTCGTCACTTTTGTCATTCTTTCGTATTCTTTATACAGTGTGCCAGACATGAACCTTCGGCCACAAGGTCATGTCAAGGCACTTATGTCGAAATCCAGTAAACAGCGAANGAAGAAAGTACCTACCTTCTGGAAAATTCTTCACAGTTACACCCAAGCTATAAAAACCTGTGTTTTCATACAATGGCTTGACAGCCAGTAACAGGAGGCCGGATTTTATACCGCATCAATTTTTCCACCCAACCAGCGCTGAAGGCAAATACAAAACGAAAAATAAATGACGCTGAATAAGATTTTGTATCTTTTTTCAAAGCTGAATTCATCAATAGGACTGATGGGGTTGCTTCTTACTGTATAATTTATCAATTCCTGGAGCTACTTCTGACAGGCAAACCTGTAAGACAAAATCCACGGCAAGTCTGGACCTATGTGTATTTCTTCGTATTTGTAAGAGCTGAAAATGCTGTCTCACACTTGTAGGTAGTGGCAAACAGTGCCGTAGCCAGCCCAAAATTTTGGGGTGCCAAAATATTTGACTTTAGGCCAGCAACAGTATTTTTGTTTGGGACGCCGCTTCTCAAAACACGAAATGAATAGATAGCCTATGCTAAAAATTTGGGGGAAATCCCCCCCCTGGTTACGCCTATGGTGGCAAAGGCAATAAAATTTTCAATTGCCTTTTACTAGTTAGAACGATAGCTATTGAGCTCAACACGTAACTAGAAGGATGAAAGAGCTGTTTGATTGCAACTAATCACTAAACTTTGATTTGATGACAATTAGGCGAATTCTTCTTCATCAATAGTTTACTTAATAAACATAATGGAAATTTCACAAATGACCTTAGCAAAGCGCGCACTTCCCCACTTACCCGACGAGCGAAGGTCACATGAATAATTATTACGTCGTATACTCGGAATACGAGAATCTTTGTAAACAATTTTTCGACTGCAAATTTTAAGATGTCGCAACAGCCAAGATCAACGATTGCAAAAGCTTGCAAAATCATTCAATTACGAATCGCTGTGGTAACAATTATTTTTGACAGTGTGCATACTGTTGTACAATGTATATATGCTCGACATTATTTTTGCATCATTGAGATCATATGAAATATCTTGTCATTCTTGTCATACCTTCATGGACCTCCGATCAAGTCGTCACGGACCGCATTTTGAGAAACACTGCCTTGGAGTCCTCAGTGTCGTGAATCAGCCTGTGCTTCAGTGCAAAATCCTCGTATCTTTTTCTTTGTCTACCGAAGATTGTTCTTTCGCAAGTTTGTTTTTCAGGGTATTCCTGTTATATTGTGTGCTGACTTAACAATTGTCATGGGGTCCGTACTCTCAAAGATTCGAATATAATTGTGCTTTCTTAAGTCTTCTGAGCTGCATGTTGAGCAGTTCGTGGCAAAAGAATGGACATCAAGCATTTAACAAGCCGTTTTTCTGGTCATACTCCATTCCTTTCGCAATGATTTCCAGACGCAGATAAAGTAACAAAGCAGACGATATTTTGTCTGACGGAAGTTGTCCTGCAACATTCAACATTGTGCAACAAAAGTTCCAACTTCCTATAATGCTCTTCCAGCATAGGTGTAGGAGCAGGCAAATTATTTGTGTTGCGAAGCAGTCCCGTAACCAGCTTAGGACACCAGGAGGGGTGAAGAGTTTTCCGAGAGGGGCCAAAAATTTTTGAACTATGTTCAATATCTTCAAACTACGTCCAACACATTTTTTCAAGGGGAGCGAAAATCTTTGTAGGGGGGGCTTCTCCCCACTGCGTTCCCCTACGGGCCTGGTGCGAAAGATTTTTGCCCGAATCCTCCCAAACGTGCCCGAAATAAACTCCAAAACAAGTAACCTCGAAAAAATGCTCTTCATGTGATTTTGGGTCTCATTTTTTTCAAATCAAAGCATGTTGGGCGCCATTTTTGCTCATATTTTCAGGGATTTTGTGACGAAATTCTGATCTTTTGCACAGATTTCCACGGACTTTAAGAATTTTGGCCGGATTTTCATCAAATCAAAATTTTAGGGTTGCGCTTCACCCCCTGCATCCCCGCCTCCTACACCGGTGTCTTCCAATATGTTTTAAATCAGTGGTTTTCCATTGTGGCAACCCAATATAACCCAATGACCTCACAGAAAGCTCGAATAAAGCAACTGTAACAAAGATGTGCACATAAAATATCTACTCGCGACCCTTCCAAAAGGTTCACTATCCTTCTGGGGATCGTGACCCCCAGTTTGAAAAAACAGGTCCCACGAGAGGAGGTGCAGCCGGTGCGCCGCACCGGGGCGCATGAGAGTCTAGGGGCCCCATGAACCTCAAAGTTCAAAATTGAAATGGACAATTATGCACAAAGTTTGTATTGTTAAAAATGTACGTATTATGCAATCTTGTGCAAATTAATTGACTAAGTTGTTTAAATCGATGTACGACGTATTGCCATTTACTTTCATGTGCTTTTGGGAATATCTCAATTGCTGTTGTTTCATTGTTAGCCCCATGCGCTAAGTGCTGCGTGACGTGACGGAACAATCGAAAAATATGTTATGATGACGTCACGTAAGATGTTAATCAGCTCAATAATGTTATAGAATGAAGCCAGTTCTTTCTGTTTTATTTAATTAAGAGCAGAGGTGGATATTAGGGGAGGATAACTAGGCTGTCGCCTCGGGCCCCGCTTTTTGCAGAGATGCCGTGGGGCTCCTCTTTGAGAGTTTCGGACTCAGTTTTTTCATTGTTTTGTAAGCTGACGAATCACTCTAGAACCACATTTAATAAACACTGAAGCAAGTCATAGGTTTTTCAAAATAAAGCAAAAATTATGTGCAAATATTCCAAAGGGAGCTTCTCGCATGGGTGTCCACATGGGGGCATAACGGGAGTTTTCCCCCTGTACATTGCGACTATATGAATCAACAATATCTAAAAAACCTGATGTCAGCAGCAAAGTGCCGATTAATTGATTCATTTCTTGCAATGACAGTTTACTTTCCGGTATGACACTCACACCATACATGAGACAGGTTCGCTGTTCTGGCTTCATGCAAGGGCGTACGCAAGCGGGGTTGGGTTAATCACCCCCATGAGTTTGATATGTTACAAACACTTTATTACCTGCGCAAAGGAGATTAATTGTTTTCGCATACTTCTTGCTTGTAAATTTGTCGACTTAATGCAGATATCACGGAATGAATTTGTATGCAAATTTCAAGGACCATTGCAAATGGGCCAAAAAGTAATAATTAGGTTTTGGTAGTAATCAGGGTTATCGTCTGCATCCAGTAATTATCTCATCGCTTTTTGCAGACCTTTCGTCCAGTACGCATCTTTAAGATTGTGTTCCGCGGTAGTTGACTTTATCCCAAACAGTTGTCCTTATTTTGTCTACTATGGCTGATCAGCACATGCGATGACCGCATTTCCTACATTACCAATTTATGTAGCATGATACAATTGTTGCACGAGTTCTAAAACACCAGCTGTTGAAACACAGAAGCATTCAGGCATTTGATAATGTCTCAGCAGGGAAAAAGGAAAACGAAAAGTTTTTTGCGAAAGCAAGCAAATCGGAAAAACAAGCCCAAAATGGGTAATTTAATCGAAAAACAAGCCGAAAATGCCTGTGGTAGAAAAATTGAACAAACCAAAAAAACAGTAGGTAAATTAAAAACAAAAGCATGGAGGTAAATTCGAAAAAATAAGCTCAAAATGAGCAAATATACACAAACACCCGCCCAAACTTCGTTTTGCACCAAATTGAAAGGCAAAAGTACCATAAAATGTGAAAAAAAGCAATCCGCAAAACAGAATTCTGAAAAACATGCCTTTAAACAAGCAACTTTCAAATTAATCAAGCCCAAAACAAGCAAGCTTTCAAAAAAACCCGCAACTCCACAAAAAAGCAAGCAAAAATTTGCGGGAAAACCGCAAGGTTGGCCACACTGCTTCGACAAGACATCAGCGCAACCTGATTTTGCATTTGTAAATTGCTCTGACGTAGTGATGAGTGTGTTTAACCTCCCTATTTTAACGCGCAGCCTGATATTTTGCAGTTATGAACTGTCGTGTCGTAGCGTTGAGTGTATTTTCCTCCGATATCCAAACATTGTGCGCTGATAGTTTATATTCAGTGCAATAACACATAAAATAAGGAGACTATGCGTGTAGAAGATAATGCATATTGTGTCACCAAACTTCGCCAAAACGTTGGTTTGGAAACATGAATATGACGTCAACTTGTGACGTCACAAACAGCGCACACCAAATGCAAATGCCTACCGTATGCCACTGAATGAAAACCCCCTTGAAAATTTTCTGTGTACGTCACTGGTGTCATGCAGTGATGCATAGGCGTACGAGGCGGGGGTCGGGGGGGGCATCCGCCGCCCCGAGTTTGAAAAATTTCAGGTATATACAGTGAAAAATTTCAGGGCAAACTCTGTTTTCAGGGCAAGCACAAGTTGCTCAAAAATCCTGAATAATAAAAAATAGATATTCAGTAAAGTGAATTCAAGGCACCCTGTGTTTTTCAGAGCAACAAGTTGCAAAACCCCTGAATGCAAAAAGTTTATTCAATACAGTGAGAAATTTCAGAGCAGCACTGTTTTTCAGGGCCAGCGCGAAGTTGCTCAAAAATCCTGAATGATAAAAATATTTCAATTCAGTGAAAAAGTCCAGGGCTGCTCTGTTTTTCATGCCAAGCGCAAGTTGGTCAAAACTCCCGAATGTGAAAGCATATTCAATACAGTGAAAATTTTCACGGCAACTCTGTTTTTCAGGGCATGCGCAAAGTTGCTCAAAAATTCTAAATGGTAAAAAAGATATTCAATACAGTGAAAAAATTCAAGGGCAAACTCTGTTTTCAGGGCAAGCGCAAGTTGCTCAAAAATCGTGAACGGTGAAAAAATTTTCAAGACAGTGTGTATTCACTTGAGGGTGATCCGTGTAATTAGGGCTAGTGCAGTTTGTAATCTGGACCAAAGTCGTGATTGGTTATAGTGACTTTGATCTGGACCAACCCTCGTTTTCTGTAAAAATCGAACAATCGGATGTCGGTAGTTCAATAGCTTGATATAAGAATTCGGTAACTCTTTCTTTGTTCGTTTTCGAGTTTGCGCTGGGTAGAGCTGCAGGGTATTAAGATGATAGATTTTTTTATCAACAGGAGCTTTAGCAACGGGCACCACGGACGTGCAAATTGCTTGGTGCCTTGCTCAAGCGCACAGCAGCGATAACACAGGCAGGTTTAGGGAGTCAGACCATACGATCCGGAACCGTCGCTTTTAAAACAGTGCGTTGCGTCATCGAAGTCGCGTACATATTTGCATCAGTAAAAGTAATTCCCGTAAAATGTCTTGTTTGGGAGAACACAGAACGCAAGGAACTTCAACCCCTTGAGTTANCAAGCAAGGTAACTACAGAATTTGNCCATACCGGAACCTTTAGAGATTGCATAAAGGACGTTATTGCCGAATTGACATTATAAGCGAATTGAAATGCGTNTGCCTATGAAAGATGCTATCGCGACCAAACAAAATGNAACGTTATGGGCAGGGCCGGATTAACCATTGAGTAAACCGGGCAAATGTCCGGGGCCTCGCGCTTGGATATCAAAACACTCCTTTACTGGTTTTTCATGTTTTTAGGCTGTTCACCACGCGTCAAAATTGTAGAGTTTTTTGATTACTGCGTTTGGTATATAGGTCAGAGAAACTGATAATTTTGGCGTTTATCGTTTTTGAGTGACTTAAAAGAATTCAACCAAACAGCAGCGCATTTTATGACCCAAGAATTAGATCAAAACCAGTGCATCCCATGGACGTCCGTAGAAACTTTTCCAGAGTGGGGCAACGTCCAAATTTTGCTTATACTTTGCAGGTTGCTGACGATGCCATGCAAATGTAAGTTCACAAAACGCTTTACTCTTTCTACCACATTAGTCTGTGCTGGTTGAACCTGAATTCTCAATCGTTTGTCTGAAATGTTTTCTACACTTCGGCTAACAGAAATGCTTTTCTTTTCATAAACTACCTAATATCCATTTTTTCAAGCACTTTCTACAAATAAGTCGTAATTTAAGAATAATCAAGGTCCACAACAATATGAGTGGTGAAAAGACACTCTAACAAAACTGTTTCAAGCAATGAGAAGTAGAAATATATGTTGACAAGACTATCGGACAACTTACTAAAGTTAGAACACCACGCAGGCTTAAAAAAACTGAGCAGGTGAATCACGAAAACTCGCGGCAGCAAATATAACTTTGCACTAACTCAGTCCAAGTCCAATCACAGTTTTCATCTGTGAAGCCGAAGTCCAAAAATTTGAAAAATGTGGCCTTTTCACAACAAACATGCCGCATTTCTTTCCATTAACTCAGTCTATTTCGTCCATATTCGTACAATAAAAATAGGGCCGTCGCCAGCGGGGTCCAGTGGTGCCCTGACCCCCATTTAAAATCTGGTCCCCCATTTCATGTTTGGTTCCCCGGTTGCTGCATACATCCCATATTGTATTTAAAAAATGCTGCCCCCCTTGTGGTTTTTTGTGCCCCCTGCTGCGAAATCCTGGCGACGGGTCTGAATAAAAGCAAAAAATTTATGTTACGAACAAAAAAATATGAGTGTGCTTATTTGATTTGAAACGATAATCGAATACTCATTTAATTATAGCTCCTCTTTGAATTTTTCATCTGTAACGCAAACATAAACATTTGGAAGACCTTTTTTGTTGCTCAAGGCGTTTTCATAACGCTGATAATATACTCCGTTGATGATATCTCACTAATTGTAGGAGTACATTTGTTATTACACTAGGAAATTTTGTGCAATCTTGAACTGTAGCGGGATTTAAAATCCCACAAAAATATAATGATAATGCCTTCTTCCTCTAATTGAAATTTGTTTTTTAATTTGTATGCATAGGGAAACATCGAAATTTAAACAATCTGTCCTAACCTTTGTTTCGCCAGTTTCTTCAGTTGGCATTGCAGACAATAAAATTATGTATGTAAGAGGCCCCGACAATGATATTTTATGAGGCCATGAAACCGATTGAAGAACACGTTCTGCTTCATCCGAAATGCGTGCTTTCTCACCTGATGTGCGCATGTAAACACTGCAATGTAAAGTCATCGTTTTAAACACATTGAAGTTGCTGATAAATTCATCACTTCAAAAAACACAGATTTATCGCGATTTTTGATAATTAAACCTAGACACCCAGGTCGACTAAAGAAGCAGATCTGGGTGCAAAAACCTCGCAGCGGGAGCTCTGCATGGTCACATGCGGAAAAACGCCTACATCAGTAAAACAATCCGCTCGCTAGTTTCGCAACCTTCCTCTGCAGTCAAAGGAGCGGACAAGAGCTAACTGCAATCTTATCATTGCATGTTTGAACAAATTAAGTTAGTTAACCACATACGAACAACCGTACATGATCACCCGCAATTGTCTCTGAAGTTTAGGCTGGCAAATCGTATCAGTTTTGACATTTTGACCGGTGTGTTTGCAAAGTTGAAACGAGGATATGTGAAACGCTGCTCAGTTGCGTTAAGCCTTTAGGGAGCCTCGCGGTCACGACTTTGCCCGGAGCTCGCGCTCATTTAATCCGGCCCTGGTTATGGGCGAATTGACGTTACAGAGGAAGCCGTTATAAACGAATTCAACTGTATATAACAGATATATATAAGGTTTCAGGCCCCATTCGGATTAAACTAAAAAGTTAGTTTCAGGGCAATTTGTCTATTTTTAGGGCAAATTGTTACTTTCAGGGCAAATTTTTTCCGGCCCCCCAGAACAATGCCTTCCCGTACGCCTATGCAGTGATGAGCTTGCATTTCACTCGTGTCCGCTCCTTTGCCTGCAGAAGTAGGTTGCGAAACTTGCGACCGGATTGTTCTAATGTTTGTCATTATTGCGTATCAATTGCACGGTCTCAAATCTTCGAAGATTCACTTCAGGTCTTTTGGCGCGTGTGACTGTTTGATTGGCTGAACGCAGACATCTTGGCAGGTAATGCAGCGAGATAGTGACTGTTGATAGCCGTAAGGCACGTAGTTCTGTGTGAAAATAAGTGAATCTGCAGCAATGCTTCCACAAGTTTGAAAAACCCATGGTTAGTGTGAGACTGTGAGTGTGACCATTGTGCCTGAGTGAATAACTAAACGAACTACACTTGTGCAGGCTTCTTTTCACATAGTATAAAACTACGTGACTTGTTGGAATACGTCTATGCAGGCTTGTAGGAATGTGTCTTAATCATAAATTTTGTTCTGGTTTCAGAGTGAATTTCCAAGCGTTTGTAGCTCTTGTTTTGAAGTGACGCTGACAAGTCTTGCTACGTAAAATAAAGTCATAATTTGTGGTTGCGCTAAAGTCCGTGCAAAGCCTTTTTTAAAAGAAGTGCCCTGCTTTGAAAATCTACAGATACCCTATTGTGTAAATTATCGTAATATGCTCAGATATGCTGCCAAAGAAGCGCAGTTTTGTGACTCTTGCTGTAACATGGGGCATTTTCTTTGTGGTGTATAAAATGAAAAGCGTTTTGTGAATGTCCATTTGCATTTCATCGTCAGCAACTTGAAAAAGATAAGCAAAATGTCCACGTTGACCTTCTGGAAAAATTTCTGCGGACCCCATGGGCCCTTCAGCACCTTCAATGTGTAGATAAAAAACAATGTAAAGTAAAATGATTCAAACAATTTACATTGTGAAATGGACTTTCACGCAGAAGCAAATTTCCGGACAAAATGTAGAATTTAACTTGCTTTCAGCAAAAATGCTTTTTGTATAACATGTGCAAAATATAGGGGCCAGATTTTGATATAACGCGAACTAATATAGGGGCCAGAGCCACCTTTTTTAAGAACACATGTTGTACACATGAAATATCACAATTGGCCAATTTTCGGGCTCCTTTATGCGATTTTGTCGCTGGTTCCTAAATTCTAATACCTTTGCCTGGCTGAGAGTCGTACATGTTAGAATTTCTGTTACTTTTAATGGCAGAGATCACAACTAAGAAGCGTAGTCGCATTGTTACACTCTCAGAACACTGAAACTATACTCAAACAGCTATTACAAATAATTTCAAAAGGCATTCAATAAAGACGAGTTTTGATTTACAGAAGGATTTGATGCATGATGTAGTTCACATAAGCTTAAGTACAGTACGCCGTCTAGTGGAGGCTGGCAGAAAAGATAAGAAACGGCTAAACTGCTTCTTACTCAAAAAATGAAAACAAAAATTTAGAATGTGCAGAAAAATAAATATTGCCCTGTAGAAGACTATGTAATTGCAAGAAAAGTTATTCCAGATATGAGAAGGGCATTTCCTGATGGTGGAGGAAAGTTCCAATGGGACACTGCCCCATGTCTTCCATCTAAAACAGTGAAGACGTTTTCAGTAGACAAAAATTAAGTGCAGGCATGTTAAATTGACCTGGAAACTTGCCAGATCTTAAGTCATTGCGAATTTGTGATCAATAACAAAATCTCGGTTACAACAAGTGTATTACACCACCATGACCAAGCTAACAGAGGCCATTATTCTGGTGTGGTTTCGGGACAGTAAACCCAAGAAAACTGTCAAAATATAGCAGAATCACTGCCGAAGCGAGTAACTAAATCTTGTCCTTCTATTATTGTATTAGGATTGTAGAGTTATTAAATTTGCTTTGCTAGTAAGAATTGCTATAGCCTACTATTAGTGTTAATGTTTGATATATAGTTGTGACTGTGAAATTCGCAAAGCAAAACTGTGTTACGTGCATTCTTTGAGATCAGCCTTAGACCTTTTGACATTAACTAATAACATTGGTCAATGGTTATAATTCATTTTCTAGTCATAGTATTGGAAAGCTAATAAAGCTTGATCAGTTATGATTTATGATTTATTAAGCGGGCCCAAAATAGGTCTCGCACCAGCNCATTTTTTCCTCTCAAAGGCCCAGCGAAAATCACTGGTCTAAGTGAAGAGCGATGTCATCATCGTATGCGACCATCCCCACTACTGTGTGAATGTATTCGTCCATAATTTCATGACACAAGTCATGTAATGCTTCTTGAAACATGAAACTCGTGTTAACTTGAATGCAAGCAGGGTTCATGGAACATCCTTGTTGCGTGCATGGGTGGATGAAGCCTGTAGCAACTCCAGTTGTATTTAGCTGGAGGCAGACAAATAGCAAAAAGCATGTACCAAGTCTAGTATAGAAAGGATCCGGAGTCCGGACCGTCTTATTTTCTTAAAAATACTTAGTAAAAGACGCTTTAAAATCCAGTTTCTGTAATTGAGACTTTGTTTAATAACGCATCTCGGCTGTAAAGTGGTAAGAGTTGTTTGGTTTTCTAAGCATCAGTGTTGGACTTTGCCACTCAGAAAGTTGAAGAGCATCCACAGATCCCACAGTTTGGCGGTAACTGACTTTATGGCTTGGTTAGCTTCAGGCGAGAGCAGGTGACATATCGCACGACGTGGCTCTGCGTTGTCTTTTAGACACAGACTTTGTTCGAAAAGATGACCATTATCAGGATTGATATTTTCTTTTATTACAAACCAGGGGTCGGGAACTTATGGCTCCCGAGCCAGATGTGGCTCTTTTGATGACGGCATCTGGCTCGCTTGATATTTTTTTAACACGATCATGAATGAAAAGTTTTCTGCAATTTTCTATCTACCACACTACAAAGCCATCAGCAACACCATGCAGCAACAAAAGTTGCATTAACAGCAAGAAACATGTTATTAAAGAGAAAATTCAGACATTGTTTAAAATTGTTGATTTTGCTTAAAAGTGCACACGTTACTTAGTAAGTTAGTTGCATTATGTGTTGAAAAATACTATGTGGCTCTCACGGAAATACAATTAAAAATATGTAGGTTTCATGGCTCCCTTAGCCAAAAAGGTTCCCGATCCCTGTTATAAACTATGGAAAATTTTTCTCACAAAGCTTGCATTCGACCTTGGTCAACACGAAGTCCTGCTAAATCCAGTTTGCTGTTACTTCAAACTACCTACCAGATCAGTTGTTTTTTGCAAGTTCCCAAGTAAGTGTGCTTTGCTTGAAGGTAGAACGCTGCAATTATTTCAAGACAGGTCAACGTCAAAACCGTAGTGAAGTTTCGATACTCGGATCAATTCTCATTTTAGTGAGTGTGGGTCTCCGTCACAAAAATGCAGGTTTAGATCTCGAATTCCTTGTCTCAAGACTTATAAAGCTGATTTAGGCATTACATTTCACTGGCAACAACATTTGCTTTTCTTGGAAAACGATTTTTCCATGTCTTTCGCCTCGGTACTTTTGGAAATACTCCCGGTCCCAAAGTAAAATTCAGTTGTCGGTCTTCGAGATGAAGCACTGGAACAAACAACATCGTAAAGAAAGAATAACTTTCAACTCTTTATTTATCAAAGCACTGCATTTTTTTCAGATTTTTGCTTATTTGATAGCTTCACATAGTTCACTTTGGGCAATTTTCGTCATATAAAAGAAGCTTGTATGATAGTCCCCAAATAAATACGGCATAAAGTAAATACAGCTTTTAAGACGACGTCTGTAAAGATCAATCGTCGGCAGCCTTTTTTTGCCTCGGAGCCAAATTTTCTTAAACTTTCAAGTTGCTTTACTTGAGCCGCAGACGTAACAGTTGGAAATGGTGAGATATTGCTTACATGTCAGAACCTACAATCAAATGCTATGTTGTTACAACGACAATATATCGGTCAGCTGCTTGATATTACAAAATTAGAAACTGGGAAACTTGGTAAAAACGCATTTTAACGTCATGCATCAACAAGCCGATATCAGAAGTAAAGTTTTCTACTCCACAGCTGCGCTCATAAACGTAATGCTCAAGAGTAAAAAATACGTTCTTAGAATTTGCAGCATCCTTCACACAAATGTGACTGCTGCTAAAAATAACACCCGAAAGTTGAAAAAAAACGAATAAATGAAAGAAAGTAAAACCTCACAGAATTTATGACTATAGTACAGTACAACATTTTTGCAGTATTTTTTGAACTTCTACTGCAACATATTTTTTTGAATATCCTATAGAACAATTAGGGCCGTCTCCAGCGGGGGCAGTGGTGCCTGGCCCTTCCATTTAAAATCTGTTCTCCCCATTTCATGTTTGGCCTCTCGGTTGCTGCATACATCCAATATTTTATTTTTAAAATGTGGCCACCCCTTGTGGTTTTTGGCCCCCCTGCTGCGAAATCCAGGCGACGGGCCTGAGTACAATATTGTACAATATTTTTGCAGTATTTTGAACACATTTTGTCTGTAGTTAGCTGTTGACAAAGACGCTCAAAAATTGTTTGTTAAAACTTACCAAAAATAATGGCTAAAATATTGCTGAATCTATTAAAGAACATAAATGATGCGCTTAAATGACAGCCTCAGGAACATTTGGCGTTGGATGTGTCAATTTAGCAACCTGATAAGGATGAAAACATTTTTTTGCAAAGAATTCTATCAACTATGACAATATTGTATTGTGCGCGCAGCTTGTACTTTCAATGTGACTTCGTTCCTGAACTTCTTCCGAAAGCTTTTCAATGTGTGGAAAGTATGAAGCAGTCTTTAATTTCAAACATGTTTGCTAACTCAAGTCGTTCAATGCATTCCATTGCTTGCAGTTTATGATGTTCATGTTTCATAAGTCTTGTTCGCAAAGGTAAGTGAAGCCAAAGATTGATAAAATCCCCATTGAGAAGTTCTTCATATTTTCAAAAGAATCAGGCAAACAATTACAAGCCTCATAAACGAATCGATATCATTTTTCTACTTGTACAACTATTGCGTTTGTTTTGTTGCGAAAGTTTTGCATGATAACTGTCGATGTTTTCAATGTCTGTGATCAGGTCTTGAGTTTTGAACTTACATAGGATGTTTTCTCCTAATAACTCAAGTTCCACTCAATTTACATTTTCAAAAGCAGAAAGATCTGAAGAAGTTATTTCAGCTTCAAGTGGTTGCATTGCCACCAGCAGAGTTCCTTTTTGCTGGCTTGTTCTCACTTCCTCAAGTAAGAGAATTCAAATCTTTGTTAAGATTTTTGACCAATACGTTAAGCTTNATTTCAAAAAGTAGACTTTTTCGAGAAGATACAAACCTATATTACCCTCTCTTTGAAAATTTTTATAAAGTCAGTTCAGATGTTGCGTGACACCTGCCATAAAGTAAAACTTCTGTAGCCACTCGCGGGATGTCAGTTCGGGATAGTCTTGCTCTTTTCCAGCCAAAAAATAATTTAATTTCCTCCAAGCATGTTGAAAAGTGTCTTATGTTGTCCTTTGGGAAGCCATCGGAGGTTGTTGTTTAAAATCAGATTAGCATATTCGCTGTCGATTTCTTGTAGAATTCACGAAATGGCTTATGACTTACACTTTTTGCAAAGATTTTGTTGACAATTTTGTCACCAAGTTCATAAGGTCTGTGAATTCTTTAGGAAAGGACTTGACACAGAGTGCCTCCTGATGAAAGATATAGTGAAATGGCATCACGTTTCTTTTCAGCTACTTCTACATTAAAGCAACAAAACTTTGTGAGAATCTGTCATGCTTCGTCCTCTGTCAGATGCCATCGTTAAATTTGTGCCGTAGCAATTAGTGCGTGTCTGTGGCCTTTGTAGTTGAAAACATTCAATTACGGCCGCAAGTCTCTTCCCTCTCTGTTTGTCTAGCAAGATGTAGCACTTCCTTCAGCTCTTCTTTTGGTCTTTCGGAATTCATGTAGTGCAAACTAACAACACTGCCTGAGTGGTATCATCAACGCCGTCACCGCATGATTCCTAGCAAGCAATAAAATAGGCTGAAGCTGCAGTGATGTCCTTGACTTGCATGGCACTGATACTTTCAGCCAACTTCAGCGATCTTTTCCTAACTGCTTTTGCTGATAAAAGCATTTCCTCTATTTTCTTGATAGTTTGTCTTGTTTTAATTGCTGAACAGATGCAAGTTTTCGTCTTGCTTACCATCAGTGAAAGGCGTACCTCTTTTCATTATTTCGTGGCTTACCACATAGCTGCTTTAATAATTTTAAAATTAGATTTCATCCTGTCGTCAAATACGTGTTTGCTCTGGATAGAGTTATGTTTTGAATCTTCCACTACTTTTTTGTGGTTCTAATGGGGTGTTTATCCCCAAAGCTGCATGTTTCCTAACAATGTGTCTCTGTAAATTGACCTTCTTGTATTGGATCGCGCTAAATTAGGGACAGGAGGAAATCTTTTGCTATTTTAATTAATGCAAACAACTCTGCCCATNTCTAAACTCTCTATTCTCTTCCTCGATTTTCCGTTTTTTCCGTAGTAAGCCCTTCTTATTGACTATCTTTTACTTTTGTTCGCAACTCTGACCTAAGACTTGCCCTTCACTTTTCACTGCCACAGTTAAGAAATACAGTAGGTTGTGTTCGATACGGGCTCACTCGGTGATACTTACTCTGTCACATCACATTGGCTGGACAGCTAGTTGATTCNTTGGTAGAAAGATTGCGTAATAAAGCTTCTGTGTGTTACGTAGTCAACATCTTTGACTGTTGTTCGCGGAAAAATTAATTTTAAAGATTCTCATCATCAGAATTGTAGCTCACAATAAGGAACATGTTTCCCTGAACATAACTTAAAAGTTCAACAGATTTTTATTGGATCCGCTGATGTGTTTGAAAAACCCATGGGTTGCCTTTCAATGGACTTTGTATACAGAGTACGTTTTACGTTTTGACGATCACTGGAATTCATTCAATGAGACCGCAGAAAAACGAAACTTACAATGCACCAATAACACGAATCGTTGTTTTTCTGTCACCAAATAATGTGAGCTGATGGCATGTAGGCGGGCCACATAAAAACTTGCATCGAGTAAATTGCTGTCGTCAGTTTGCCCTCTCCTGACCCACAAGGTCATTTTCGCGAATTGTAACTAAGCACAACTCGACGAGATGTATGACAATCCACAGCTAAACAAGCTACATTTGCAATAATATAGGGAAGATCCTGACCATTAGTAAGGTTCCTTCTGTACAATTTGAATGTTGGTTGTTGGGATAACTTCCAAAACAGCTGTTGTTCTCGGAAATCGCTATGAAAGTTTAAAGTCTAGGTTCTTTCACCCGTGGTCCACAAAGTTCACTGTTTTAAACTGTAGCAGATTAGATCAAGACAGAAGTGTTTCTCTAGAACAGAGGTTCCCAACCTGGGGTACATGTACCCTCAGGGGTACATCTGCCTATCTGAAGAGGTACATTTAAGGTTATCAATAGAAAAATAAAATATGTTTGCATAGTATTTATTTCCGAATAGTTATATATATATCCGTTAATATTATTATCAAAAGTCATTACATTCTTATTGTTAAATATATCTATGAATAATCATGATAAAATATTTTGTGATAAGAAATTTTAGGGTACATGTTCATCTGTCGAAATTCTGAAGGGGTGCAATGCTTATCTGTTGAAATGCTGTGGGGGTACATGCTTATCTGTCGGAATGCTGAAGGGGTACATGTTAAGAGAAAGGTTGGGAACCCCTGCTCTAGAATGTTGAAAGACAGTGCGTTTTTCAGAAAAACTGAAAATTGCTGTATCACTGTTGTAAACAATAGACACATATTTTCCCAGCAATTCCACTAACATTCAAAATCTTCAACATGTGGCACTGTTGCCCATGTATGATTTGTAGAAACACTTTTCACGGATTACTAACGATGAAAGTTCATTATAGTGAACTAGACTGGCTCTGTCAGCAACATAGTACAGGTAAAAATGTGCAAGCATGCTCTATCGTCCTTCAAACGAATATAACGACCAGGGGCAAAACAGGGCTTTGAAGACGAAAACAAGAAATTTTTCTGGATTTGAGTAGGATTAAGTTTGCAATTTTTTCATCAAGAGCTTTCTCGTTTGGATTGTACCTCTTAGGTACAATATACTCAAGTAGTTGTCATTTCAGAACATGCGTATTTTGTATCATGAAAAATTTTCTGGAGTTTTCGTCGAACTTCCGAACAACCACCGTTTTGATAAGTTTGAGGAAACGAGAAAAATAGCGCGGTTTCTTCACGTCGAGCTGCCGCTCAAGGAGCAAAAATAAAAGCTTACTGTCAGTACCGGCGTCCATCAGCTCATCGGGTGACGTTTGTCTGCTGATAAGTTATAGAAGACAAATTGCTTGTTTGCAGTTGTCCACTCGAAACCATGTAAACCGTGCCTCCTTTCCACTGCATGTTCAGCCTTTTTACTTTGCTGTCAGTTTGTCGGTACATAATGTAGCATCTATCCGATATGTCAGGTGGTTGTTTGTGAAAAGGTAATTATGCCAGTAATTCTTAATCAGATTTGGGGTATTTATTGGAATAGGGATTCTGTCGCTGCAAAGGCAAAAAACAAAGAAAAAATTGAATTATAATCTCACTTCTTATAGCTAGAAGTCAGCTTGTCTCAGTGTACTGTACATCACCAGTACAATGAAATACGTAAAATTCTAAAAAATCATATAACTTTAACGCAGTTTTAGGTCGAGTTCAACATCAATACAAGCAAAAATATTAACCTTGTGAAACTTAATGACATGCGCAACCTGAAGTCCGAAAAATGATGTGTAAAAACGANAAATGTTTGTTGAAACAGACAAAGTACACTCGCATGTGTGACGGCGCATCGCGTCACATGCGTATTGAGCGCGCAACCGGGAAGTGCTTCAGAAACGCATCAACAACAGAGGGAACCTGGTCCAGCGGGGAATCTCTATTGCTGCTTGCCCGTTGCACTGGTGGTCTTGGTGTTCCTTCCGTTGCGCGTTCGAATCTAAAAACCGCAACTAAATATGATACCAGACTGGCCGTTGCATCAGACTTTTTGATTCCAAGTGAAAAACTCGTGAATTATTCCAACGTCAGATACTCGTGAAAGTTCAAAGATTTCGATGCCATATATCATAAACTGTTAATTTAAATCAAATTTTAAATTAACAAAAAAAAACTACCTTAATTTAAATCAAAGCTCTGTGAACAAGAGCTTTTTATTCCAGACGGTATTCCTAAATTTTTTCTGGAAGAATGTGTGTTTTTTGACGTAAAACAAATAAACTGGTCGTTTACTCCAAAATCGCCAAAGGGAAAGCAGACTGACGTGAGTGACATCCGACTTCGATGTGTGTGACAACTGACAACCTAAAAAATTATCATCACAAATAGCATTAACTTGGGCGTGCAACTTTGTTGTGGAATCACCAATGTGTGTCTAGGACTGTGACAGGTCTTGAAAAATATTTACATTCTGGACTTTTGAGACGAAATGTCATGGTTGTATTATTTTAAAAATAAATTTTGCCATATAAGACCAAACCTAAATGTTGTTGTATAACAAATTTAAAGCTGCATATGGAGATGGAAGTCATCAAAGCCCCACGCTATCATGGCAAAACTAAAGTCACTGTTTCATGAAATGAAACTAGCAGGTAAATTGTTAAGCGCCCATTCATAATTTGAAAAATTTCCATAATCTTTTCTCGAAACGTATTTATTGTCACGCGACAATTTTGCAAACAAATCATGTAGCAAAACAAAACCTGTGGAAAGTTAATTATGATTCTGCGGGCTGGTCTGAGAGCTATATTAAAAGTTGAACAGTTAAACTTCATCGTTGTAAATCAACTCTATGGACACGTGTAAGTCCTTGCAAATCACGAATGAGCAACACCTAGGAATTATCAACTCATTCCCTTGATGAAAATTAGCTCATTGAGAAGAAAACGTTTTCTAAACTTCAATCCTTCACTTCGATTTACCTACTAATCATTTCTCTTTTAGGCTCATCTAAGGATTTTTTAGCAGTCGCGGCCCTTAGTTGAAAACCCCTGGGCGTAAGTAATACTAGCAACAACTGGTCGTTACGCGAACGAGCATGTGGTTTTGTCAAAGAAAAACATGTCTTTATGGGTGGATCTGGGCAGTGAATGAAGTAGCAGCCTATTGCACACGATAACTTTTATTTGAAAGTCACTATCAAGACAAAGATGTCGCAAAATCAAAGCCTACCAAAACTGCTTGTCTCCAAAAAACAAACACAACAATAACATCGCTGAGAAATCAAATTATTTCTACATGTGCACCCAGGGCCAGATTTTCCTATAG
>JGI24021J15306_10002776_pt1 | contig 19240 bp, 10 predicted proteins | sample Ectturendosymbi1_FD_15306 | JGI IMG/M metagenome (IMG submission 15306)
CTGCAATGGTAACAGACATGATAAAATGGCACTGAGGACAACCTACATCAAAAATGTCAAATTAAGATTATCAAAATAAGGACAGGTTGTCAGTGTGTAGTTACTCCTATTACAGTGAAAACCTAAACTGGGCCGCACAAAACCTTCGACTGGGCCGCATTCGGCCCGCGTGCCGCGGTTGGACATAGCTGGTCTACAACGCCTTACTTTGTGAAACGAAAAGTAATGCATGCGGCATTTGATCACGCCTTGTACATAATTAGATTTTTGTTGTCTCTATATAAAGATCATATGCTTCTTTACCAAGAGCAGCACAGAAATACTATTTGCAGGCCCGTAACCACGGGGGGCGCAGAGGGGCGAAGCCCCCCCAAGAAAAATTTTCTCCCCCCCTCGAAAAATGTATTGGACCTAGTTCAAAAACATTGGACATAGATCAAAAAATTTGGGCCCCTCTTGGAAAACTCTTCGCCCCTCCTGGTGTCCCATGCTGGTTACGGGCCTGACCATTTGTCTAAATACCATAAAGGAAAAAATACTGATGGGTATCGAAATGGAAGCCTGAGTTAACATTTAGGCATTTTGTTTTGGCAACACAATAAATGATGTAGCTCCGTGCAACAATCTTTTTTACGTATGAGCTGTGAAACCGAGGCTTCGCGGTTCTGTTTTAAGATGTCACTTTGTTTCTACATTTATACATTTGACATCTTCTACAAATTTTTCAATTTTCTGTTTTGTTTCCGTCTGCCTGTCAAAAGCGCTCTGAAACTAGTCGCAGGTATGATTAAATTAAGCTAAGTGACAAAAGCTTGCTTGTGTATCGAAAAGAGCTGTGCTGAAGACAGTAGGAATGAGCCTTACAACGATACAAACAAGTCAAGTGAAAGTATGAATATCAACCTTCAAATCAAGCACGGAAAGAATTAAATGCCACGGTAGGGCGATGGCTGCATATGCTTTCTGACTTCTATAGTCGGGAACGCAATTCATTGCGAGACAATGAAGCGACGTCTCCTGTACGCCACAGAAACCGCATCTGACACATTTTCTCCTTTGATTTCCTCAAAATAACGTCAATAAGTAAGTTGACCTCGGTTGGCTGCTCAGGAGCAGTTGTTGGACATAGCAAGACGTTGACCTAAAGAAACTCGGGCGTGTCGTTATGCGATTGGTTAATACTGCAGTAGCGTGAGTTTACGTCAAGCAAGTCTTGTGACCATGGATGCCACAGTTCGCCGCTGAGGAGTTGGCGTACGTGAGTGGAGCTGGTGCACTTCGCGCTTTTTTATGCAATCTAATGTGCTGTAGAAGTATAACTGCTTTGTCAATGTACTAAATGCGCAGTGAGCATCATGCGTAAGATACCCAGGCCTTTGTATTAATTGGTATGATAAATCCAGGTAATTACTGGTTGTAACAGGCTTTAATAACTCGCTATAAACAAGTTATAAGATTGTGAAGCTCGACACGAACCACTTTTGATTGGCATAGGAAAATGCAAACACAATCTCTAAATGTCGTTTAAATTGGTCATCTTTCATGCAAGTAATAAGACCTTAAAGTGAAATTGGAAACGTAAGCAACGGACTGTACCATGCGTGCGCTTCCACAATTTCTAAATCAACTATAATCTTGGCGTGTAATTTCTCTACGCAAGCAGTTTAGTATTTCATGCTAGTAGTTTTCTTCAAATAACTGGTTCCACAAGAATGTTTTTGGCAGTCAACAAAAAGAAAGATGAAAGATTAGCATGCAAAAGTGAGCAGTTTGTGGCAAATCATTCAGTAAAAGTTGCATTGATCTCATTTAACATAATTCACGATTATTGGTAACGTTAAAAGACACATTATTATCTGAAAGGATTTTAGGGTTTGAAACATTAACATTCTGACACGTGTGAATTTTTACCTTGTTAATAAATTAAGTCCATCAATCCGAGTACAACACTTTGCTTAATTTAATGCTTCCGTTGCGGGCAAGATTATGCAGCATAGCTTGTAGTGCCAAGGGTAAACAAACGTCAGACGTCTGCAATCGATCAGAATATGTTTGAGATAAATGGGTTTTGACGCAGAGATGTGGCCGATTGCTGCTAACGCGTTTGCTAAATGCATTTGTAAGTAGCAGCAACAAGCAGCCAAACCTAGAAGTTTACATTTATTCGATTAGGAAACCAACCATCAGCATCATTTCACATGCACGTGACCAAAACGCCAACGAAAGGCACATGTTCACCGCTTGGGATTTCCCCAGGTAAACTCTATTTCACCTACGGAAGTTTCTCGAACGCAAACTTCGCGCAAAGGAAAGAACGCTGCAAAAGTAAGATCAGTCTGCAGCATCCAGCTTGATAAAAGGAGGTTTTCCCTGGTTTCGCAGGCAGCAGTGTAATTACTTTAATTTTTTTTAATTACTGAGTGACGGTTATGAACTAATTCAAGGTTTTGTTACAGCAATTAAAGTTGCTTGCATTTAAAACGAACCTGCTGCTTCAAATGCAGGCTCACGTTTGTCTTTGCAACAGCAGCTTTGGTTTCGATTCTTGACATCAGGTTGAGGTACTCTTTTAGAAAGTTATTCCCGAAGAAAGCTGTGAAGCAGTTTAATTTTCCATGAAATAAAAATTCTGTAATTGCAGAAAGTTTATGTCTTACGTCTTAAAGGAATGAGAGAAGAAAACAACAAGCGTGCAAGCAATATACCTGCGGGTATTGTGAGAAATGCAACTGTTTTCTTATTGCTGGTTGGGGTAAGGCAACAGTAGTGTTTGTTTACACTGCAGCTTTGCAATGCGTGAATTGTTTGTTTTTGTGCTTGCTTGTTTATCAAAGAAATTCTTGTCGTACTTTTGTCATAAGCCAATACAATATGGCAGGTGTACTAGGTATTGGCCAGGTAAGGGTTGTGCTAATGGGCGTCGGAAGGGGGCAGGGGGTCTTGGCCCCTCCATGGATTTGGAAAACTTTCATCAAAACAGGTTGTTTTATTAGTTTTGAGTGGTAAAAAACAAATTTCACCACTTTTGCCCTCCCGCTGGAAAAATCCCCTAGTGCCCCTCTTGGAAAAAAGCCTTCCGACGCCAATGGCTTGTGCTATGTCATTACTAAAACTTCTGGATCTGTGCAGGTTTCCCGATTCTGGGTGAAAAATGGCATGAATACGCTAGGTTCTTTTTTGAACTGCTGTTTAAAAGGTGGTGGTAATTAACTATGGGTCGATAGCGTTGCGTAGCAAAGGCAATAGGCATCCCATGCTACTAGGTGCACATTGTAAGCTGTACACCCCACGTTTTGCATAGGCGATGTAGTTTGCAAAAAAACTTGTTACTTAATGACATGATAAAAAAAGTGTATGGTACGGAAGCAGTAATCAAAGTTTCTAGTGCGTGACATTCATGGGAAAAGCTGTACATTCCTTTGTATTTGTTTGGATCAGAAACAGGGTCGATATAACAAGGTTTGGTCAAAGAATGCAAGGTCACAAAATGCTCAGATGCACCAAATCGCATGGAAGGAGTTGATGTTATATACCCAGACAATATTTATGAACAGACACTAAAAGAAACGCACCATTTAACTACCGCATTCAGCAGGGACGCCGGAACAGCGGTAGGGCAGGGGGGGAGTGAAAATAAAGGGTAATGGAAACTTATAACAATTATGCTTGCTTCTGTTCAACAAAAATGTGCACTTCAAAAATAATTAAAGAAACCATAGTGAAATTTGTTTCAATTTAATATGGATATACCATGCAAATACCTATGATGCTATTGTGGAAACGACGCTTCCTACCCGTTGCGCCCTTTTTGAAAGGTCAGGGGGCAATGCCCCCTCTATCCGAATTCCCTGCGTACCAGGGTTGTGGAGTCGGAGACAGAGTTGGAGGTTTTTGGGCGGCGTTGGATTCCTAAGGGCACTAGGATTAGGACCCGGTGTGGGTGTCAGATTTTTTTCTCCGACACTGGAAGTCCAATTGGATCAATTTTGCATCACACATTTAAGTTGGAAATTCCTGTTAAAATGGTGCAGTTTCTTTTGAAACTTTTATTGAAACATAATTCTGCTGTTTACCACGATTTCCATTGATTGCTAGTTGCTACAAAATTGTTTACAGCCAAACATCATTCATGTCATGTTAGGGAGTTGGAGTCGGAAATTTTGGAAAGGTCGGAGTTGGATTCCGAGTCGGACATTTAACCTCCGACTCCGCAACCTTGCACCCTACCGCTATCAGCAATCACTGTCTCGTTGCATTACTTGCCAAGATGTCTGCATTTAACAGTCACATGCGGCAAAATGCCTACTATCGTAGCTTGAAGTGAACATTAGAAGATTTGTTGCCATGTTGTTGTTATACAATAAAGACCAAATGTAGAACAATCCGCTCACACGCTTGCAACCTGTCTCTGCAAGCAAAGGAGCGGACACGAGTAAACTGCAAGCTCACACTGCATGACACCAGAGGATTGAATCTGGCTCTGCAGTGTGAGTATCATACCGGCAAGCAAACTGTCATTTCAAAAATTTCAATTAGTCGGAATTGAGCTGCTGACTTCAGAATTTCTAAAAATTTTTAATTCTTAGTCTCAATTTCCAGGGGGGGAATGCCAGTTTTGGAACCCCCATGCGGACGCCCATGATTTTGACGTACCACTGTTTAAAACTGGATGCTTGAGTTCAGTGTAAAAGCGCAATATAATCGTCATTCTTTTCGCATTTACATGTTCTACAACAATGTTGACCTCAAAAATGATAGCATTAATTGCTGTATACAAAAAGATTCCGAATTCTGCGTGTACCCGAATAATAGCTGCAATAAATTTGTTTCAAATCGATCTTGATAAATCATGAAATTACTTATGATGCTGTTATGTAAGCGCACCTGTGCCCCCGTTGCTACCCTTTTCAAAGGGCAAGGAGCAGTGTTCCCCCATACACCCCCGTTCCGGAGTCCCTGGCATTTAGTAATTGTCATACACAAGGATTACATATTGGAAGAGATATGAAGATTTGTAAAAGGCATGACACAGTGAAGTGAGCGGATAAAAAACAGATGCAAATGCACATCGCTGAACAACAGCATAAAAATCGCCTCTTATCGAAGCTTCAAATGTTCTGACAAAATAGCAACTTGATCTGGATGAACATTTACATCCTTTGGGATGTAATATACGATAGGCGCTGTTGTAGGCAGCTCAGAGATGCTTAATACCAGACCATGCATAGTTGCATCACAGTTGGAAAGCGTGTATAAGCATACAACAGGCACCAAACAGATTTAATTGTAGTTGAGAAACGTAACACGTACACCATTCAGATAGACAACGTTGTTTAGGAGGCAGCGTCTAAACGACTGTATCCGGTTGTCCTTGTAAAGACTAAGAAAACGTATGAAGCGAAAATGCTGACCTCCGTGAAATATGCGACCAGCTCTTGTGTGTCAGTTACGTCTTAGATTAAAGAATTAAAGTGGCTATTAATTTTTGTAACCCTAAGCCCAAACCCAGAACCTTTAACATTAGCTCTAAACCATAACCACAAACACTAACCCTAACCGTAAAACCTCAACACCAAACAGTTGAACATTAACACTAAACCCTAACCCTAAACGATAACCCTAATTCAAAACCCTCACCCTCAATGCAAACCCGTGTCTGGTTTTCGAAAGCTTTTGAGAATGTACACAGCAATAGCTGTTCCACCGGTTGCAAAACATACAGTTTGGTTAGAGAAGATGAAAATGGCTTGTGCACAATCAAGAAGTCTGATACGACCAAGGTGTTACTCAAAGCAGCAACCCTTTACACAGCAGCACTAGTCACTTACCACTCAATCACGTTGACCGTGATAGAAATGTCTCCAATTCAGTTTATATCTATCACAAAACCAGATGCGAGATACTGTTTTATAGTCTTTTCAAAGCGAAAACTGGATATGGTCATTTAGACATTATCGCTTCAGGAGGAAAAATTACACCAACTGTCTTTTTACGATTAAACACAGTTTCATGTGATGTTCAGCGGCATCATTACAAGTATCCAAAAGGCGTTCTGGTTGTTTTTTTCAAATGCCTAAGATGCTCATAAAGCTGAAAACACGAGTCTGTTTTTATCAACCTGCGTTCTGCAGAGTGTGTGTGTTCATACTATGGTCTTCGTGTCTTCTTACAAACAAATAAATTAAACTAGGGTGCTTTTGTTCACATAAGATAGTCTTCTTGAGTAAAAATACGCACGGATCAGTGCATGTCGTGTTCTAGATTAAAACCGATTGATTTCTCCTGTTACGTCACATTGACCCTGTATATGCGCAGTATAGTAACATAAGATGCGCTTTATAGAATTCTTTCCAACGATATCAAATATTTTGAAATAATTCCACTGATTAGTGAGTACTCACCGAAAGGTGACTTTGAAAAACTATTTTCGGTAAAGTATCCGGAAAGGGGTAATTTTTATTCAGTTGATTAGTTTTTATAATATGATGCCATTCCAATCACTTAAAACATGAAAAACATCCTTTGCACAAACCATCGCTTTTGTTTGCCAAAATACACTTTGACCGAGCTCGATGTACCAGTATTTCCAGGTATAAGATTTGTCGTTTCAATGCACGCGGTGAAATTTCATTAATCCCATTGAAATTCACAACTGTTACAAAATCTAAGCTTCTGGGCCGAACTTACTTTGCCGATTTTAAGCAAAGTGAAATTTAACTGACCCAATTAAAAAGTACCGTGTGAGGTTTTTCTCGCGACATTTTTTCAGTGAAAGGAAGAATGGATGCGTTATCGCATTTACGCTGTCTTATCAAGTGTTGGTATTTAGCGATTGAAGTCAGGGTGCGTGTATAAAAAAATATATAGATCTTCAAAAGTGCATTGACTCTTTCAAAGTAAACAGTGCATTATTGCCCCTTTCAGCAGCACGCAATGACATTTCAACGTGCGTTGCAGTATGCTGCATCAACAATGGGCAAAAAAGGATGTAAGAGCTAAAAAGGATGCGGATTGTGCGGTTGTGACCTAAAGAGTTTATGATGAAAAGATCATTCCGTGACTCGCGTGCTTGGAAAGTTTCAAATCATTTTCTGTCTAACCTATGCGTTACTGTGGTCGACAAAATCTAACGCCAAGACTCCACTCCGGATGAAAAAGACAAAAATAGTTTCAAAATATCTTTTGCCTTAACAAAATCTTTTTATCATGATAGTGGCGCTCGTTTACTTTCTTTTCTCGAACCTCGCTTCTTGACCTTTTTTTCAAAGTAAATACGATTTATTCACAAGTTTGTGTTTGTTGGACTAGAGCATTTCTCCCGTTGCTGGAGACCGTAACGCGGCTACCATGATCCACAACACAAATCCCTGCTCACATCTTGCCAACAGCGCCAATCAACCAATGTTAGAAGAATTTACTACACCAGATGGAGAAAAAGTCATGTGCTGCCCTTGTCCACAAAATCACAAATTTGTGGCCCCTTGCAGGTGACGCTCGGAGTATCAATGCTGTTTGCTGCAAAACCTGCAAAACATTTGTTTGCTGTTGTTGGGAAGGCAATACTGAAACGTGTTTATTTTTTATTTTAGTTCGGGAAAATTTGAGTCCACCGTCTGTATCCCATGCGAGGATGGATTAAGCATCGATAAAGATTTCCACTTCGATAAAAATTGCGCCTTCGTATCTGAACCTGTCGGAACAACGGTGAAAACTACCCTGGATATTTCAACTGCAGTCAAAACAATCACGAAGTAAAAAATGATCACTAGCCTGCTACATGTGTTATCTTCGTTCTAGCCAAAAATGCTTGCGAAACAAAACACCTGCGGACAAACTAGCCCAGAGTTTTTTTCGCAGTTCGCCACTGGCGTCCATCAATTTTGTCTCGTCACACGAAAAAAGTTTGCTGCTTGCCAGTGTGGAAAAAAGTCAAGAGTTCAGACGTTTTCGGCGATCATTAAAACTCGAAAAGAAATGTGGTGCAAGTCAACTTGATAGATAGCGGTATGGTTAACTGAGCCCTGTGTGCTGCTGCCTGTTGTCACTGCTGTGCCTTATACTCTCAGCTGAATGAAACCACGTGGGCGTTTCATTGAGATTAGATCAGTCATACCCAAAGAAGTTGCTCTAAGGCAGCTGTGTCCAACAGAATTCCTTAATGTGCCGAATACTGTGTTAACTATCTAATGATAGCCGTACATTGAATGACTTACTTCGATCTGAGCAAACTAAAATTTAGTTTAAGCTACTATTCTGCAAGCGTTCGAATCCAAAATGTAAAGGTAACGACTATTAGGCACTTTGAACCACTCCGTAAGTTCGATGTCAGAGGCAAGTTTAGTGCCAGTGGAACAACAAGGATAGGAAGCAGAAAACTAAAAATAAATTTTGCACCGAGGCACGTGTAAATCTCTCAATACACAGTACAGACTTTAGAGGCACTGAGCACAACTGCATCAGAAACATCAAATTTAAGATTTATCAAAAAACTGGCCGACTAAGTTGAGCTTCTGTTGGGTAAAGTTGGAGTAAGTAAAGAAATTGCTGTTGGGAGTATAAGTACAAGGGAAAAGTATCCGGTACCAGTTATAAAGAACAAAAGAGATGGGTTATTTTGGTTAGTTTTAATGGTTACTTAGATTGTTATTTTTGTGCATTGCCCCGTGTTATGGTGTACGTTTGGTTATACTTAAATCATTCATTGCGGAAACGCGTGCCTATTGTAAATGATTCTTTTCCGCAAAGTTTATGTAAATAGGCTAGTTAATTTCCTGAATTTTGCAAGTGTGCAATTCTCTGTACTAGATTGTTTGAAATTGATGCTGACAAGCCACAGAATCACCTAATTTTGTGTTTATAAGCAAGGCTTCTCTACTTGTGTTACCTGTCTGAAAAAGTTCAGAGGGCAATGCAACCGTCAAGATTCATGTTTTTAAACGCCTGGCTGTTGTATTTAACTTTTTAAACGCCCTGGCTGTTGTCAAAACTTCAACTGATCGAAGAACCAAAGATTGACAGTGTCACAAAAGCCTGATAGGTAAGAATAAGAATGCATTATAATGTACAAGACCGACATTCTGTTGATTGGTATCATATGCTACACCAAAAAACGCCGACTGACGCACATAAAGCTACAAGTTGCTTTTGAATTCAACACCACCACGTGCTTGAACTGACCTCTCGTGGTCATCAGAGAAGATGGCTTTCTGTCTCAACTCCATGCATTTCAAGTCTTGCGTAGTCTAGTGAAGTTTTCACCAACTTTTTTGCATGGACCAACAATTTTTTTTGAAGAAATGGCACACTTCATTATCTTTATTTGTTTGATTGTAGTCTAAAGAAAGTTCACATTCTATCAAAGCAGCAATTCATTCCAAGTTCGGTGGTAAGGGATTGACAAAACATTTTTGGTCATTTTGGCAAAATAGTTCATATTTCGATCGAAAAACGACTGCTGTGGTAAATAGATCTTAAACTGACCGCTTGTTCTATTTGAAAACTATGGCGTTGCCTAAACATTTGTGATTTCTCTATTTCACATTAAGTGTAAATTGAGATGACGTTTGCTGTTTACTTTTGTCTTCAAATTTAATACACATACCAAAGCAAGTGGAAACTTTTAATGCCGGTGAAATATGGGCAAACTTCTAAATATTGCAACCCATGCCGTCGGCGGCATAAAATACTATACCTCAGCGTTTACATCACAAGCATACTTCGGTATGAGAAAAAAAACGTTTTACCTGTTTTGGAATATAAAGTGCGAATTCTTCTGTGGTGTTTGGGACGGTGTTTTTTTGGCTTTTTGGCTTGTTAAATATGCACTGAAAGTTTTTAAAAATAGTTTTTGCGGAACAAGGCCATGTGGCTGAAACATGCGTAACGCACTTATTTGACACACTTCTCATATTGATTTTCTGGCGAAACCTTTTTGGAAACAGCGTTGATAAAGTCTTACAAGGAAAGGTAATGTCTGAAATAAAATTAGTAAAAATCGACAGGTCTGGAACTGTCGATAGGCTGAAAAAACAAAGTCACTTAGCCTTTGTTGGTACGGTTAGACAACTTCCATTTATTCAAATATCAAAATCCTGGCCTCGATGCTGTATATCTGCAAATTGCAAAATTTACCTCATAGTGTGGCCTTTATTCGTTTGTAATGGGTGAGTGATCTGTCGTAATGGGTTGGTATTTCCACAACATCAAGGTGCAGTGTGCTCTAATTGGGAAGTTTCTTTTCAGAGCAATTCTTCCAAACTCACCTAATGCAACGACTTTACCAATATCTTTGAGCGGAGTAGCCTACGATTACTTGATCCGACATTCAAATGCGGAATTTCCCAATGTCACCGAAAATCCCATATTGTCCGAAGCAAAGAAAATCAAAAACCACACTTTGCCAAAGCCAAACGACAATAAAAATATCTCAGGTATGGCATAGTTCACTCACTACATTTTAAATTGTTCAAAAGTATAATTTGAAAGCATTCGACGTTTTTCTGTTTCAGATCCATTTAAAAACGTATTGGGCGGTTGGGATTTCCTTAATGTCGTAGAAATCGTATTATATGCAATGGCTCCATCAACAGCGATTCTTGGAGCAGCTTATTTTGTTTGGAAAAAGTGGAGAAAAGGGAAGATGAAGGTGTGTTATCTAAAATGCGATATTGTATATCATTGCTTGTATCCGGCACAGACGTAAACGAAGGCGTTTGGCAGGAGGCGGTAGCCTTTTTTCGCTGAAGAGTCTGCAACCGCCTCTATTTTAATGTCAGATAAAAGATTTTCCTGCGAATGAGTGAGGTGTTTGATGTCCTTAAGTGACTTTTCCCGAGAAAATAGATTTGTCCACAAATTATCACTTCAAAGTAACTCCCAACTGTTGAGACCCGCATATGTTTTTAAAAACACACCTCTCTTTATCTAAAAGTTTCAGGTTACAACTGTTCAATTTCACACGTTAAATGTCACAAACGTATATAATGGTTAAATTCCACACGTTTTCAGCCCCTCTGTTTGCCCTATCTACCGAGATTTGTTTACTTTTGCTGTGAAAAACATTTTCCCTGAAAACTCACGAACACTTTCCTGATTCTTTTACGTTTCAAATTTGCAGTGCTAGGGGAAGTGCCACCCCCATCCTTCTGCCTGATAAGTCTGCAGCATACATGTACTAACACTAATTTATTGCGGTTGATTTGCAGGATAAGTTTTTATAAGGAATTGCCTCCTGTTGCGGTTCTGAACCTGACGCTTTTCTATTATGAAAAGTGTAGTCTTAAACTTCATGCTTCATAATCTTAGGGCAATTACGCGAATTTTGAAGTACCACTGAGGTAAAACGAGAACAGTTGGATCTGCACGCAAAGCATTTGCCATGGGAGATGATTTCGCGCCAAGTACGCATTTTCAATTCTGTAATTGTAAGCAAGAACTTACAGGTGAAAATGAGGAACTAAATCACGACTTCTGCAGTTTAACACATGTTAAGGCATTAGAAAAATACGGACTTTGATTATAGCATACACCATGATTATTACACTGTCATTACCGAACTAAAAGATTATTACGCTTTTATAACCGAACTAAAAACCTAAACTATCGTCGATTGTAGAGCCAACACAGTAGCTACATCTCCAAACGCATGCTGCTGTTGACCACTGAAACCGAGAGTCAGTTGTGCCTATCGTTAGAAGGCGCCGTTTTGAATGAGTTGAATGACAAAACGTCTGTTGGGTCGTGCGTGGCCACGTGGTCAGCCTCGCTGTGGGCTGCGGGCAGGCAATTACGAATTTTCTCGATTTCATTTTGTTGCTGTTTTGTTTACCTATTTTATCTGACGTTGATCGATGCGTTTTGATACTTTTCTGTTACTACTGTACATGTGAAACAACTTCAATCAAAATTGATGTGTCCTAGTGTTGTAACATTTGCACACAGCACGCCTATTTACTTAGGCTTTACTTTGCTATAACTTGACTCGATCCATAACACAAAATATACAAATTTCCTTACGTTCAAGCAAACAAGAACCTTTCCATAAGGAAGCCGTAACCAAATGCACAACGAGCAACTACGCAAAGAATGCTACGAAGGAATTGCACCAATCAAACAATCAGCCCCAAGCAAACACGTGCACAGTGCACATCCCATAATTGCACCACAACTGGCAACAGCGCTGGCTGAGAACTTGACCGTTATGGTCTTTCGTCAAGCTTTGTGATTTAAGCATATTAGAACACAATCATCAATTTGCTAAACCTGAATTTTCTGATGTTTTGATATTTTCATCAACAGGAAATTAATTCCTACTCTTGAATGTTTTTGTTCTTCCTCTTGCTGCATTCGTGATACTTTGTGATTTGAGTCACAAAAATGCACGAATAACCGTTACCATTCATAAGTCTGCAAATATTTTGACAGTACTTATAAAAATTCAAGTTTCGAAGTACCACAAAAGTGAAACGAGAACAATCGAATATGCTCGCAAAGCATTTTACTATAGATCCTACAGCATAGGCCAGAGATACTGCTATCGTATAGATCAATTTCGTGTGAAGTACGCATTTTTAATCCTTATTCAATCAGAATGTCAACTATTTCTCATGTTAACAGAAACAAAAAGACGAAGCTAGCGGATTACCGATTCTTGAAACAAGAGTATCTGTGAGGATGGACAACCCGACAAAAGCGAATTACGAACATATTAGGTGAGCAGCAACATTTTACATTGTTCGTCTATAGATTCCAAAACTGGAGTATGTGTTCAAATTAAAACAGGTTGTCCAGTTTTTTTTAATCCGCTTTTGTTTTATCGCCAGTCGAACCTGATTAAAGTACTGTTTAAAATAAACACCGTTTAAATTTAAGCAGCACTGTGAGTTGAGAACGCGCTATCAATGCCGGCAGACTGTGTTCGATTTCCGGTAACGTGGGACATCTTCGTGCTCGGTGTTATTAGGATAAGTTTCACACCCGGTGCTACTCAGGGGTGTACCGAGGTCAGATGGCGCCCGGCGCAAGAAGTTAGAGATGGCACAGGCCGCTAATGGTCGGGTTTTTGAGCGGGCCGCTGACGATATGTTTAGCGGTTGGATTTCACCGAGCCGCCCGCTAGTGCTGAAAAAACCTTTACATTTTTTTTGAGTTAATAGAATCACCCGGTGGCAATCAAAGTGAGTGAAGTCACTTGGCATCTGCTTGGCATTGTTTTGCCGATGCTGCATTTTCAGGCGAATTCGCGTATTCCCTACGTGAGCACTCCCTCAGGCGCGGCTGGCAGGTCAGGCATACACTTCAAGAAAATTTTCGCTTATGGGGATAACTTCTTGCATGAGCGTGGCAGTCAGGTGAATTTGGTGCTGAGTGGCTTCTTGGAAGGAACGTGCTTCGCAACGTTTTGATGGCGTGCTATGGGTGTTTTTTAATATATGTACCAAATCACAATCGCTTTATTGGTAACGTTGAGGGCTTTACGTTTAGAGTTTTAGGGTTGGGGCTTTAGGTTTAAGGATTTAGGTTTAGGGATTTAGGCTTAGGGATTTAGGGTTTAAGGTTTTAGGTTGAGAGTTTTAGGGTGAGGGTTTTAGGTTTAGGCTTGTAGGTTGAGAGTTTTAGGTTGAGAGCAGAACCGTGGCCAGAAAGTCTTAATTTACATTTGTGAGGGGTCTTGACATTCTAAAATTAACAAAAAATCCGCGTATTCAAACAGCAGTGTTTCGTATTTCTGTTTGGGAGAGCTTGGAGCTTTGTTTGGGCGGATAAGCTCAACAAAGATACCCCATGGTGACGGGACTGGTTGAAGGTGTTAGGTTGAGGTTTTCATTTTTAGGTTTTAGGGTTTTACTTTTAAGTTTAGGGTTTTAGGCTTACACACTAATCCAAGCATGTAACTTTGTATATTGTGCTTGTCACATGACATGACCACTTCAACTAATCATGTTCCACAAAAGACAAAATAGTCTCAGCAGATATTACGTCTTGGAAAGCAAAATAGCCCCGGCAGGTAATTTGCCTCATGAGTAGAGCAACCAAAAGTCAGTAAAGTCAAAATTTTCTGCTGTTTCTAAAGTTTATGAAACGTCCACAAACCAAAAATCACGCTCATACCATGAGGGAATCCCAAGTTATTAGGTCAAGAAAAGTCAAAATTTATCATTAGGTCAAAATTTGTCGTTAGGTCATAATTTTCTTGTAGCACAGTTTTTTCTCTTTATCGATATTTTATTGAAACGGCAACAAAAGATATTGATATGTTTTTGCAAGTTTAGTTGCAATTCTATAATAATAATAGGTTTGTTGCGATTTCTGACGTAATACTGTGGTTTTGCCCACTACTGGATGATTGAATATAATGTAGGATAGGCGTGGTAGGCGAGAAATGTGGTCTTACATATACTTGTTTTGGTAAATGCTCAATTCATTATGCATATACTGTCTAAGCTTTAGAGTTCACATGCCATGATCGCTCTATTGTTGCTTGTTCGCGCCACATATACATATTGTTGTTCTTCGCGCGCATCCCGTTCGTGGTGAATCACACATTCAACGCAATGCCACAGGAGAGGTTGCAACAGTACTTATCAATATATCATCCCCAAAAGTTGAACAATCAAACTTTTCAAAATTTCGAAGCTTAAGAGTGCATGAATATGCTTCTGGGTTGACCTCAACATCTAAGGCTGAATTATTTTGCAGTTGTAAACGCAGAAAATTTATAGGTCGAAATAAAGTCAAAATTTGAAAATTACAAAGGCAAATTTTTAAGTTTTTAGGTCAAAAAGTTGGTTGCCCTACTCATGAAGTAAAATAGCCAAGTTTGTCAATTGTTTAGCGGGCCACGGACGGTCCGGTTTGAAAAAGAACAAATGTCCTCGGTCCACGGGTGGTTACGGGCGGTCCGTACCTGAAAAATCTTGGACCGTGCCATCTCTACAGGAATAAGTTTGGCGCCCCCATGTTCGAACCTGAGGTCTTTCGGAAGCAAATGTACTGTATTTAAGAAAGTAATTGAGACATTGTTGGGAATTTTCATCGACCCCGCAGTGATTCGGCGCCCGGGGAATCCCCTACTAGTTTCCCTCATTACCCCTCTGATGCTATTATTGTCTCGCTACCAACGCAACATTCATGAAAAAAGTGGCCTGCGCTCCAGGCTCAAGAAAACGAAGATGAGTGCGGCTGACCAGTGATATAACGCTCTGAAAGAAGTGCAAAAGCGAGTGCAATGAAACTGAACTGCACCGTTTGCGTTTTCACTTTGAGTGCGAAGTGCATTGATTACTAAATCGTATACTGCAGCGTTATTTCAATTAATTTTAAAAAATGGTTTCTACTTGCCACAGTCAAAATCAAACCAGCCTGTTTTTTTATTACAGACGTTCCACTGCAGACGAACTGAGAGAAACGAGGTGATAAAGCAAATTTTCTCTTTCAGCACTTGACGTTAAAGCTGCAGAAGTTGCTGCATGTGCTGAACAAGCATCACATAACTAGTAAACAGAAGTGGCGCTCCAGAGTGTTTATTTTCTGTACCTTTTCAAATTTCGTTAAATTTTCCAAGCAATGGTGCCACAGCAGATATAACGGTTAGACGCGAGGTCACATGAACCACCTGCACGTGAAGCGCCAAGAAGAGAAAGCGCACCAAGAATAGAACTCATATGACCATATAGCAATCAAGGGATAATAGAGTAAGTTCCACTACTGTACATCTAAATGCTATGAACTTTTCTGTGATCTTGAATTCACAACCTCTAAGGTAGGGATTTCCAAACTACGGCCAGCGGGCCAAATGCAGCCCACGAAGCTATTTCATCTGGGCTTCAAACACTATCGATATAATGAAAAAATAACATAATACGAAAAATTTGTTGATTTGGTAGAATGTAATACCCGGAAAAAACGGCATGACGTAAGACTCCCACATACATGTCACTTGGCTAAGTATTAGTACTGCGCTTGAGTCTGGCTTAACCTTAGGGGATATGTTGTCGCAATCTGTTTTCTTTGTTAATATCAGGGAGATACCATCTAAGGCTAGCTTTTCCCAATTTGCTAAAATCAAAGCAGATTCACCATTCTTTTCAATTAATGTACTTTTGTTATTAAACAAAATTCATGTTTACACATTTTTTTATTTTGGACCGGAGTTTATGTCTGGCCCTCGAACTGTTATGTCATAGCTTATATAGGCCTCGGACAAAAATGTTCGAGGAAACCCTTCTCTACGGAACAGCAGCAGAGGCTGATAAGAATATGCTTGTTTTCAGACGTTTTGATAAAAGTTCCCCCTGAGCAGAAGCAAGCAAATCCGGTATCAGTCTTCGTACCCCTGCCAGGCCCGTAGCCAGGTTTCAAGGTTTGGTGGGAACAATACATTTTTAGGGGGGGAAAGATCTTTGCTTTTACTATGTTTGAAACAAATTTTTCTGGGCACAACAAAATTTGGGGGGCACTGCCCCCGAATGCTCCCCCGTGGCTGCGGGCCTGACCCCTGGTAAATTTCTCTCAGAGGTCCTGCCTGTAGTCTGAACGGTTAGATGGTTTCTAGTGCTATATCACTGTTACGAATGGACTTGGGCAAGAAACAACAGAATGAATGTGTTTATACTTGTAGAGTCGGTCAACAGTCAACACAACGCAGTCAAATTGAATGAAAACCGTTTGTTTAATGATTTTATTTTAAAACACCGCGCTGTCGTATCAGCATGTTCAAACTCGTCTTATGTCCGCGTGATTGACGCGTAAAGGTAATTGATATTTACTCATTAATGGAAGGTCAAGTTAATTGCAACGTGGTTGGCTTTCACTGACAAAAATTACGCACAATATTTTGTCTTTGTAGGTGCAACACGCGCATAATGAAATCTACATAAAATTTTATAAACGAAGCCAATTAATTTTTTCTTGCGTTCTTCAACTGACCGATTTTTAATTTGATGTCTTTTTTACATGGACTTGTTCCATTTTCAATGCTGTGAAAACAGTGATGTATCTTTCGCTGAACACATCTATTTAAAAAACATAATGGAACGCTTCCCACGCAGTTAGTGTGTTTGGCGCTAGAGTCATTGCAAAGCTGACCACTCTCAAAAATGTGCTTACGGCATGTGTTCACGTACCACTTGCGGTCAAAACCTCAACCGAGATTTTAGGTGCTGGAAACAATATTATATCTATGCTGCATTCAGAATCGTTCAACCACTTCTGCTTAAAGATTTTCTAAAAAAGGTCCAGGACGTTACATGGAAAATTTAGGGGTTTCTATCTAAGGCAAGCAAAATTTTTTGGTGGATATGTCCCCCTGACATAATCCTAAATCACCTCTTGCAGCATCAAGTAAATCAGTTTTGTAAAAATACATCATAGTATTTTCAAATTGTTCACCAAAAGCAATGAAACAAATAGGTTAGCACGATCAGTAAGACCAGGTTTTTTTAAGGTGTTTTAGGGACCCGATTCGGGTCGTTAGAATTGAAAATCGGGTCCCTAGAATCAGAGAAAATTATCATCGGGTCCTTAGAATCAGAAAAAATCGGGTCCCTAGAATCAGAGAAATCGGGTCCCTACAGGTCCATACCGGGTATCTAACATTTTCCACCCTGAGTAAGACTGTAAACACGCTGGGTGTGTGTTAGTTAAAATACATTTTGTAACAAGAACGCCTATTGCCGTCCAAATGAAATTCTGCTTTTTGCAGAGGTTTACTGAGCAGTCGGGATGAAGAGAAACTTCATCAGGTACTTCTGAAACTATTATTTTCATATGCAGCGTGTTTGAAAGTGCACTGAAAACGGAAGTTGCTGGCATGCCTAGAGTCTGAGCACAATTGTAATGAATTGAAAAGTATCAATGCTACGTTTTTCTTAGAGAAGTAAAATGCATTAAAATATTACTGATAAGGAAAAAGTACAATCTTTAATTTCTTATTTTTGGCAGGTTTGTTTCCACACATCAGCACACCTAGTGCCACCTGGCAAGCCAGACAAATCCTCTGGTAGTGCGACACTGTCTGGAAGTGTAGTCGGGGTAGCTGCTCAAGATAAACTGAACTTTGCTGAACCGTTTCATGATCTTAATGCCGATGAAAATCATGGTGCTGTTGTCGAACATATCGAAGATGTTCATGGCAGTACAAGTAAGAGTTATTCTTTTGCAAATATTCCTAGAGTAAAATCCACAGAACGTACAAATGTTTTGTTGTTGAGGTACGTTGCCTTCGTCAAAAAACTTCAACTTTTGAATTCTGAAGAAGGCAAATTCGCCGAAATACGGCTGATACAGAAAAACGTTTTACCGCAGAGGTCCGAGAAATTATTGTGTATTTGTTTGAAACAGTTAGCCAAGTTTTTAAGGTTGCATTGAATAAAAACCTGTTCTTTGAGGGGGAAGAGTAACGTGAAGTGTCATTTCATTATGCATGGAATCTTACCTGCAAATACAAAAGCAACTCGCTGAAGAAACGTGATAATTGCTTGGCTAAAATATACAGAATATAGTCATTTGTAAAGTGGAAACATAGGCTCGATGGATGCATAATTATAAAATCTGAATAAAACGGCAAATAATTGATGAGAATGTTATTGCGCCGTGGTCGTATACATAAATCTTTTCAGTCTGTTTCGAACAGGTATAAGTAACTGTAAATGTTTGAAACTTCATGGAATGGTTAAAAAACTTGAAATGATTTGTGGCTGGTTGAAGTGCATAATTTGATTTAAATTGAATAAACTTTAGTTTATTTTGTTAAAATATTGGTTCCGTCTTGTCTACATTTCGCTCGGTTTGTTTTACTGAGTCTTGCTACTACAAATTTCTTTGTATGGAGACTTAACGATGAATGAAATTAATGGACACTGGGTACTAGGCGCTCTACAGCTTCGTGTACATAAGACCACTATTGACGTTTTCGATAAAATTAATTTTGCTATCATGGTTTGCAAGCGAGATGTTTTTCTTTACTGTATTTCTCTCTGATAAGTTTTTTTAGTGTTTCTCCTTTTACCAAAAGACATAGAGGTTATATTTAAGAAATAATGTTGAATTTAACAATTTCAGGCCCTAGCTTTTCAGCGGGCATTTTGAGGGATCGCTATTTGAATTCAAAATCTAAATAGAATCTATTATTCAAAATCTAAATAGAATCTATTTGAATAAGGACTGAAGATGTGTAACACACGAAACTAGTTTCCTTACGCAATAAATTGCGATAGATTCGCTTGGTGTGGGTCACTGATGT
>JGI24021J15306_10002777_pt1 | contig 19239 bp, 12 predicted proteins | sample Ectturendosymbi1_FD_15306 | JGI IMG/M metagenome (IMG submission 15306)
CGGNCAATAATTCGAATAGAAGCTTTACGTAGCAAATTTTAGTTAGAGTTGTACCTAGAACTCCGAAGGTTTCGAAATCGACATCACTGGAGCTCAAGGTACATTTTCTCCCGGAGTTCTAGTGTTAAACTTTATCAACAGTAGTTGTACTTTTGCATGTTCATATATACCTGTTTGACAGTTGAAACCGGTGTGAACATGCAAAAGGAAATATGCAGAAAACGGGAAAATTTCATGTGAGAAAACAGTGGAAAACAATAAAGTATATGCAATTGCGTTAAGGTTTCAAGTAATTGAAATCTAGTCACCATTTATCGAAGTATGACTGGACAAACTTCTCAAGCAAACGAAGACGTTTTTACTTTACATAATCATCCCGCGGGCCGGATTCAACCTCGCAACGGGCCGGTTTTTGCCCGCGGGCCGTATGTTTGATACCCCTGCACTATGGGATCACAAACCCATGGATGAACCAATCACTACTCACGATATCCTTGTCTAAGTGTGCCCCGCATTTCAGCACCATCAAAAGTGCTGTCAAACGTTTTTGCAATAATTAGACAATTTTGATTACCTTCTTCTTTTTTCAAAACAATATTCTTAAACGAAGTTCTTTTTTCATTATTTCATTCTTGGAAAAATGTTCCGGACAAGAGACGCCTTGCAAGTCTCAAACGGAGGGAGCCTCATTCAGTCACAGAGGCCTTGCACGAATTTCGACACTCTTCAAGTGATACAAGTGCTGCTTCACTTACGTAATGCCATGGGTCAGCACAAGGTGCACATGATCGAGCCGTCTCGCAGTCAGGTTCAGCGCTCACACCCCATCTTTGAGGCATGCGGATTGCATATGCCCATTATCGTTTCAAAAATTACCTGCGGCGTTCTATATTTTCTACAGTTCTTTACAATGTCGCGCTATGCTATTGTTCCTTATGTTACCCAGGCTGAGGCCTTTTATGACACTCTGCATAAGTAAAGCCAGTTGACCAGACGTTGTTGATGGATAAGTAGAGCGGTCTCAAACAATTTGATTGCACGATTTTCAGCATACTCAAATTGTATTACCTTGCATTGTTTCAGGCCTTAAACCAGTAACTTGGCTGGCTTTGTTTACTGCAAATTTGAGGAAAATGTTAAGACCGCTGTGGATAATCATATCCATGAAAGGAACAAATCGCGTTTACATGTAAACAACAACAAACACGACTGTCTTTGATTGCCGTTGTTTAGCAAACGTTTTTAATTAGTTTTGAATTTGCGAGCTGCTAAGCGAACGACGTTTGGTCTAGTTGTTATCAGTATTTCATATCCAAGCAAGCATAAATTACCATGATGGTATTCCACCATCATCCAACAAAAACCTTTTACAAACGTGTTCATAAAATTTCCAGCTGTCCTCATCTTTACAAGTCGATTGCTTTCATCCCTAACGAGTTATTGATTGCAAAACTTAACAAGTTTCTGTGTCTTTGACCATTTATTACTTTGATAAGCAAGTGATTTTTCATGTGCATATCCCGTAAAATTTTGTTTACAAAGCCTAGAATCACTTTTTTAGTCTGTGAGCAAATCACAATATCATCGTATTCGAATTTGAAAAATTAACGAAACTTTTGAGCATTTGATTGGGCTGATGAACGGAGAAAATAACAAAAGCTGTAACCCTTATTTGCAAATCCTTTTCTATGATGTAACAACTAAACTGACTGTTATTTTCTTTAAAACGTAACTTGGCTTTCCACATTTCATAAACCTTGCTGTGATAACTTGCCTTTGTAACATATTCGGCCGTATTGTGATCAAATCACGCGAAACATTGTCTTCGCTGTACCCTCCAAACGCATCAGCATGTTGTCCAAGACGAGATGTCTGCAGACGATGAAAAACATAAAACGTCGGCGCAAAATAAACATTTTTTAAAAGCGCACAGCATTACACAATATTGTTATGACAACCATACAAAAACATTAATGCCCCTAAAAATCAACTTTCACAATCAAGCACGACTGAACGCAGTGAAGCAAGTAAGTTGAAAAGTGCTATTTTTGATCTATTTTATGTGTAAAGTACACAAAACGAAAACGATAACATTGCCAAAGAAAGAACGTGGTGCATCATCAATACCAATTTATAATACCAATGACGTTTCGAATTTACAAGTAAAACTACTTTTTCGGATTAACATCTACCATCTGCGATGTTTTTACGTAATCCTGAAAATATCGGCATGTCAATCAAAATTAGCTCATCGCATAATACATATCAAGAAAATGTCGATAAAATGAAAGAAAAACACAAAATATGAAACGAATGAAAAATTTTCAATTCCACCTCAGGAACAAGCATGTGCAATTGATATTTGTCATGGCGCACAATAATTGATGAAATATGATGTGTTTTTGGGTAAGAAAAGTTAATAACTAAGTTTTCTACAGAACGTAAAAAAAGTTTAAAACTTTCTCACAAAATTAAATTTAGTATGCTATGCAAGAAATCTAGTGTGGTGCTGTGCTAAAATTATTGTTTTCATTTTTACTTGAGCACTTTACTTGAAGGATTTAAGAAATGTTTTTGCAGATTTTATTTCTGAATAATTAAACGCTACGGTTTTGTCAACCAAGGTGCCCTCAGCGTTTGTTTTCCACTTGGAATAGCAGAAAGTTATATGCAAAACACATAATTTTGGAAAAATCTAAATACTTGGATTTTTGCCAAGATTATGTGTTTTTGGCCATAACTTTTCAACCACAAGCGCTAAATGGCCAATCAAGGGCTCTAAAGACGCGGATTTTGCTTAGTGTTTTCATTAGAAAGAAACAAAAATTTCCTCTAGGGTTGGGGATCCAGAGCATGGCAACATGGGCCAAAAATACCTATACTCACCCCTATTATGACGTCACACACAAAAACCTCACATTCAAAATTTCTCAACTTTTTGTAATCGAAACTAAAAGCCTTTCCGCATCTTTAGAGGGTTTGAGCAGCTCTCTAGTTTTAGCGGCGAGTTACGGCCAAACATGTTTCTGGCGCGATAGTGGTTGCGCCGGGCCTTAAACAGTCGTGATAGATTGGATGAGACGCAAAAATAGCGTTGTGCGGTTTCTTTTAAATATTGATGGCCTAACATGTGAGTAAAATGTCCCTCTCACAAAAATACTTCAGGTTTTGTTGCATATTGTTATTTTCTACACAAAAGTGTTGTTGCTAATGAAATACGCAAGATATTTTGATTAAAACAAAATAATATCACGCAATATCATGTATTTTTCCAAGATATTTTTGCAACATCCCACATGAAATCAAAAGCATATGTAAGCATTTATTAGGTTGTGCCTGCACTTACCGGTATTTTAGTAGTTACAGGAGAACATGTCCAGATATTAGTGTTAGCCAAATAGAGTTGCTCAGCATTCCTTCTACTTGAGGCCAAAGCAGAGCACGTCAGTAGCAAGATCACATAATTTTCCGCTAAATGTGGAGAAACAAGCAATGGTTTCACAAGATGTTTATCCATGAGGTTATTTAGCGCAAAAATAAATAAATAATGAACTGTTTCCTTACAGAGTACATGATGGCGAGCAAAGAAAACGTTGAGAGTTTTCAAATTTGACTGATTAGTCTTCATCGTACAAACTGCGATACTGTTGACGGAAATTGTCAACAGTAAGGCAAAGACAGAAAAAAACAGATTACCAACAAAGTATTGCATCCCATGCCAATCGAATTCAGTTTTCTATACTATATCTCGCATTTGGATTTTAAGATGAAGTGTAATGTCAACTTGGTAGGCCTTGTACCTGAAATTTTCTTGCGATGTGATGCTTCAAAACATTTTGTACTTTCTGCTTCGAATTGAATTTGTGTAGTTTTTCCTCAAACTCAACCGATGATTTATTAATGATTTGACGTAGTAGCGCTTTAACAAATGTTTACAGAGCAATAGAGAATTGACTTTGAAAATAGCAAGACCTTTGTGAGTACAAATTAAAAAGGAAATTTGTTTTTTCTAAGCCATGCACGTGCTGTCGAACCACCCGATATACTTTATTGTCAACGCACAAATTAGGCTGCCGCCGCATATTCAAAATTTGGAATAAAAGCGGGAGAACAATCATACGTAGTGGAAGAGTTTTGTGAGAACTTGGAAGTTGTTCGGTACGATTGTATCACAAACATACCTCGCGGTGAAAGGCGCCTTCGCCTGAAACCTCCCGAGAAAACGTTGGTGTTATCTGCACCTTCAGAATGATTCTCCGTACTAGGAGGCCCACTGCTCAAGTTTCCTGACGATTCGCATAGACAACACATCATTAAAAACCTCATCATCATCAGAGCCACTAGCACAGATATGATTCCCGACTGCATATGATGATGTGAGGACGCTCCTGAAGGTAGACTTTCAGTGATGATGTCGCAGCACCGAATAAATGTACCAAAAACTGCCTTTGCTCGGTTGTGCAGATGAATGGCAGCGAAAGGTAGACGTAAGAGCGAGGTGTTTCCACAGAAATCACTGCTCGCCCAATAATTTTGACCAACTGAAGTTGCTGAATCGAGTTTCTTGTCCTGGGTATCGCTTTCCGAGATTTCCGGAGTTTTTTGGTTCAAAAACAAGGCACTCCACAATTTTCTATTCGCTTGATTCTGCGATCAACATAGGATTATGCACAATAACCTACAGCAGAAACGGCAAAGTGTGACAAAATCTGTAAAAATCCATGACTGCCTAATCTGGCATCAAGCACTTGTTTCAAAAATAGTAAAGCGGTCTCTTCTGAAGTACAATCGTTTTGGTTGTCTTCTATCGTGATGAAATCAACGGGTTTAATTATTCTAAAACTGTGCGTTTTTTCAAAATCATTCTGCACACTACACAGAGTAATAAAGTAAACACAGTGTAATATTGTATAAAACACAGCAAGTTCCAAATGGTTTAAAAGTACAGGTGTAGTAGAGCATAGTGCGAATTATGGGTGTTGGTGCTAAATTATGGATTGTTATGATTGGTTATTGACATGTAAAACTTTCGGTTATTGATATGCGAAAGTTTGGAAATTAGTTTTTAAAAATTTGTTAGAAAACAGCGTGCCATTTTGGAGAAAAGAAAATGAACAGTACTATTTCTCTTGGAATGTCAAGTTTTAATTTACTTCAATGCATTGCTTTTTGTAGTCTGGAACCATCGGCGTAGCCAGCGGGGGCCCAAAGGGGCCATGCCCCCAAAGTTTTAGAAAATGTAGCCATTTTGTGCTTTGAGAAGCGTTCTCCTAAGCAAAATAGTGTTATTCGCCTAAAATCAAACCTTTTGGCCCGCCCCAAATTTTTTGCCCCCCACCAATTTTTGGGCTGGCTAGGCCGCTGTCTGGAACAAAGAAATGCATGCGTATCAATAATGGCATTAGTAACAAAAGCCACCGCTGTCAAATTGCCGTCCCTTGTTCCAATCGCTAGTGAGTTTGTTATATTAACGAAATCAACAAAAAACGCTCCTGCCGTTGAACCTGTAAGTTGACTGATAACGAAACGCTGATAAAAGACGATTGTTTTGCAATTTTGTTAACTTGAAATTAAGAATCCTTCTGAGAAAGTTATATAAATGTAAGATAGGAAAAACAATTCGCAACATAAAATACGCAAAACCAATCTGCAAAGAGCAACAGGGACCTCGCAGCCCGCAAAAAATGCGTGGTATGAAAAGAGAATGTAAAATAAAACAGCAATAGAAAGACCCTAGTTGTGTGTGCATTTTTTGGAGGTGTGTGGGGTAAATCTTTCTACGAAGCAAAAGTGCTCCTTTTTCCATCATCAAGTGCGTTGCAGTTAAACATTTTTCATTTTTTGTATTTGAAATAAACATTTTTGGCAATAACAGCAACAATGGATGTTAAATATGATGTGCATTGATATAAAAGTAGAATGTGTTAAAATGACCCATTTCGACTCTGCTTGTAGACAGAATATTTAGAACTCTTAAAGGTTAAATTATTCAGGTTTTGCTTCACGTACCCGATTGACCACAATTTGAATAACAAAAATGTCTGTTACAAAAATAACAAAAATTATTTTTAAACGTCACTGCCACGGTGGATTAAGTAGTTCTTATCGTGTAGGACTGATGATTTAGATTGTTGGACAGACAGTGAAAGGTGACAATTTTTGCACCTTAAAAGATTATTAAAATTCCAAGTTGAATACAAGCCAGACGAAAGTATTTTGTAAACCAATGAACATTTACGCTGTTTACTCTGCAATTGAAACTTTTGTTAGACCTCAAAATATTTTGTTGACAAGCGTGCATATTTATAAACTCTAATGTATAAACCCATTAATACTCTCTGCTTCCAGGTCTCACTCTTGCTGTGTTTACAACCCCGCATGTAATTCATAGTAAAGTCTATGTTGCAATTTCCTTTCTACATACCTTGATGATGCAATGGTCTCGTTCTGAATTGAGCAGCAGTTCTTTAACTTCTTTATGAGAAGAAAACTCTCTCCGCAAACTTNCTGAAGGAATAGCATTAGAACCCAGGATCCACCGAGTAATGTCGAAATCAATGAAGTCCAACCACCCTGACGCGCATTGGTTACGTGCAATTACTTGTGAGTTAACGACATCGCTGGAGAAGAAATCCTGAAACTGGTCAACTTTTCTGTCCGAATTGAATGAAGTGCGAATTGTGCCATTTTCCATTGTTTCCAACGTGAACATTTCTAGATTTCTTGGATCGCCATTAACTTGGTCGAGTGAGCAACGCAAAGCAGACTTCGTGTGAAATCGAGGACGAAAAGAAATGGCACTGGCTGCAGCAGACCGACAGACCGGTAAATTTAAAACGCATACCAAAAAACAAATGACATTTGACAGCTCCATCTGCAAATAGAACCTTAGACAAGTTCATATTTGGGTTCTGTTCATTCACACGCTTCAACTCTTATTGCTTTAACATCGCTACGAGTGCTACATCTTCTGTGCAAGCTACCTCTTCGTGTTGTATGCCGAATCATGACGACTTTTTGGTTCCGTTGTTTACAAGGCGAAGTTAATTTATTTCACAACCCACCGCATGGATCAAACTGATTAGCGGGACAAGTATAATATAAACACTGAAATTGCTGTAACTGTTTGCAGATTGAACTTTGAAAAAATGCAAGTACATGGTGAGAAAAGGGAAATTAGAGAAAAAGACATAATTTAGGAAAACAAAAAAGAAAAAAATTTAGTTTTTCTTTGCCGAATTGACCATACGAAATCGAAATTTGTTTGTCCAGAGTTACGCAGCACTTTCACTAACATTGACTTCAATAAATCGCTTTAGAAACCGCACAGGCCACAAAAATGGCTTTATGAATTTTGATTTGCTTTCTGTGAAAAGCAACATGCACTTTGGCATTTAATATTTTCGGCACGGGCGTCTATGACGTCACGCCGCCGCCATGCGATTACACAACGTCACAGCGACAATACACCTCCGAAAATATACATATCATCAGGTTTGCTGTGTAGTAACCTTTCTAACAATGTCCAATATTGAGATTTATAGCTGCGTCAAGCAACGCGTTATGATCAGGAAGGCAATGCCAAATCATTATAGTGGCTTTGCGGTCTCTGAAAGGATCCAGTTGTACGCGCGTCAGCAATTCCTGCAGGCGATACCACTTACGACATGTTGTATACGTTCAAGGGCAAATTGCCCGAACTTGCATTTTGCACTTTGCAATATAACGTGCATGCTTAAACATTTAGTAAAGCATACAAAGCGATTTGGTTCCTAGTAACTGCAGACAACAAGAGCAGTGTCATCTGTTTTTGAAACTGCTGAAGTCTGCAAGCTTTATCACAGCTATATATTTTTCTTCACCCATACTTACCCGTCAATTAGACGTTTTACAGTGACTTTCCAATGCCATAAAATGTGTGCTGTAACTAGCCAGATATTTGCACTCTGTCCAGACGACTTACGTTTCGTTCAACACCACAGATAATGAGCAGGCGCTGCTTAAAACCTGGGCGAACAGTTTCAGGCACCATAGAAACAGAAAAAGCTCCAATGCTTGCTCTTCCAGTGCGATCGCGACTTCAGCTTCGTCATAGTCGTTTTTTATGCCTTGCAACAGCTCACGCGAGGATTTTACTGAGGAGTAGGCACATCGTCGAATTTACTTGACTGGTCATGCAGGACACACAAATTTTTGAGCGAGTGGTTTATGTGCTCATCGACTGGTGTGTCAACTTTTAACTTGCGTAACAATCAGTGAATCACTATTGGTTTTGTTCAGCCAGCGGTCAACTAAGTGCGCAGGTTTTATCATATCTGTGAAACATCACAAAACGTGTTCAAATATTCACAATTCGTTCGAGAATAAAAAATCAAAAAGTTAAATAAGCGCAAGTAACCTGAAGGAAAATCTAATGCAGGTTTTTTTTTAAGGAAAATGTTAGGTCCCCAATATGAATCTGTAGGGACCCGATTTCTGTGATTCTAGGGACCCAATTTTCTTTGATTCTAGGGACCCGATGATGATTTTCTCTGATTCTAGGGACCCGATTTTCAATTCTAGGGACCCGAATCGGGTCCCTGAAAGACCTTAAAAAAACTGATCTAATGTAACCAAATGTGAGCAGCAGTAAGCAATGATGAAGTCCGAGGCAAAACATGAGAAGTCATGAAAATGTTTGATATTTAACCATATTTTTTCAAAATTTCGCATTGTTTCAGACTGTTTGATACTTTTAGTCCACGTATTGGCAAGAGACAAAAACTGTTGACGTCAATTGTTATATTTTGTATAAGAGATTCACCACGTGCTGTGCATCATGTAAGACCAGTTAAACGTTAATCATTCAACACAAAGCTTTCACTAGAAAAGTTGGAACAGATGATGGACGGGGAGATAATGAAAAAAAATTAGAGCAAGAGGAATTATCTTTTTCGTTTTTTGTTTTGTTACTCCGATACATTCACTGACTTATAATAGAATTGTTGTTTGCAATATATACTAGCTGGTATTTTTCCTTTTTGCAGATCAATTTGGCATTATCAACAACAAATGTTCACTTTCGTTTATACTCAGTTGCCTTACTCTTTTCGTAATGTCACGAGTGGTCTGCGGCAATGGAGTAGTGCGGCTTGCCCACCCCTGCGCTAGAGAGTCACTCAAGGGCTCTGTAGAAAAGAATTTTTGTCTAGTTAACTGAAAAAGGAGTGAATTACTTTTTGAGCAGTTTTTTTCATAGGCCCTTAAATCTTCATTGGCATCAGCTCGTCATTTCACACTCTTCCAAAAAGCTCCAAAACCAAAAATAGCCAGACGTTTCGGTAACTGCTGTTTTCATCATCAGTGCCAAAATGTCCAAAACCAAGAATAGTCAAATTTGTATAATCGAAAGTAGAAGATTTTTGCATATTTTCATGCTTCGATTATAGCTCTGAAGCGCAGCAGTTAGTCAGCAAGTTATGGCTGAAAACGCCCGAGACACTACATTGACTTTCGCGGTAACTGCTGTAGCAAGTGCAAATTACAACAGCAGTTCTCGATAGTCATAACTATGCGAATAACCCTGCTTATGTTTGTGCAACCATTACAAAAATGTGTGACCTGTCAGCAAGCGTACGTTGCGTAACAGTAGCGTGCCGAATTTAACTGCTGCTGACGCGCAGTAAGCACGCACACGACTGCGCGCTTACTGCGCTTTTTTCTCGCAACTTCCTTTTGTGCTTTGTCCCTGGTGATTCACCAGGGTATGCACCACAAAAATCTACCTGTTGCTGAGCGGTCTTTTGGACCGCTGGAAACAGCATACAAATTGCGTTTTTGCCAAGATGAAAATAACCAAGTTTAGTTGATGCGCAGCTAGCAAAGGCAAAATGTTGACAGTGTTTTCGATTTGATCAAAAAACGCATACAACCAAGCAGTTAGCGTGTTCGTTACGCTTGATTGGTCTTCACGGTTGTTTCACAATGGCAAGGAACATCAGCAGGTTGGAAAGTACCTAAAGTTATTTTAGCAGGTAGTTTTTATTCTTGACCGAGTAAGCATTAGGGAAAAAATTTGCAGTAATACTAGTGACAAGCACAACTTACTTGACGAACCTGAGATCGCAGTGCAAAGAAACAGAGTAAACAATTGCGACTTGAGTTGAACAAGTATAAGCAGTCTTCATGGAAACCTTGACAAATACAATAAATCACCTCCCTGAGATACAGTTGACAACAAACCAACTAAGTCTCTTTTTTGTAGCAAACCTTCTTTAAACATTCATTTTTTGTAACGATTCACAGGAATTCTTCTTGGTATTGGTAACGAAGCATTCGTCCAAGTTTGCTCAATAAAAGTATTAAGATTGCAGGTTTGAGGTATTTGAAAATTGTTTATTAAATTTAAAAAATTACTGTTAAATCGCATGGTACGATGTTAAATTACAAGGCTACTGCCAGATGTAGTCGCAAACGTCTCAGGCACATGGACGTGGGAAGAATTTTTTCCAAGGGGAGCCAATAGCGGATTTTTCCAAGGGTGACCAAAAGGATTTCACCAAAAGAGAACCAACAGTGGTGAATTTCAACTTGCCAATTACGAAACTAAGGGTAAAACATTTTTTACTAATAAGCTGATAGCAAAATATCAAACTTCAAAAACCAGGGAGCCGGCCCCCCACCGATCCCTCCTTCCAACTTTTCATATATGACCTTCACTCAAACATATATTTAAACCGTAGTACTGCAGCAGGGTGCTCTGGAACCAAATTGCAAAAGATTGTATGTAAACTCTTCGATGAGTAAAACTGGACAGTGATGAGTCGCACAAGGGACGAAAAACTTATGATCTGAGAAAAAAGGAACTGTTGTTTCACATTTGAGTTATTCTTCACAATTAGGTGTTGTGCAGAATTTAGTGAAGTATGCAGGAAAAACAGCAAACTTCTTTTTCTGTTGACGTCACACGAAGGTAGCTGGAACTTGAAAAACTTTGCAAAATATTCAGGGATAGGTAGGAGGCTCCCAGAAAAGGGTAGACCCGATGAAACTGGTTTACAGCCAAAAAAGTTATGAATCCTTTTGAAAAGTGATTCATCCATTACTCCACGCTGTGTGAAACGAGACGGAACTTTTCTTCGCTGTCTTTATTTTCTTGCGTTGATGTTTCCATACCACAACAAATTAGCTTGCCCATGGCAATTCCGCTTGTAAAACCAACAAAGGTTCTCTAACACAAGCATGGGAACAAAAAAAGACAAATTATACGGCTTTTTGAAGGTACTTCACCCTTGCGCCAATACTTTTTATACTATAACGGTTGGCTGAGCTGTTTGAGGTAGCACATACAGTAACTTGAAGAATTGCGTATATAACGTATAAAATAGTGTATGCGACTTGACGAAATCTATTCCGGAGAAGGCGCATGATTTCTGTATTCAGCTGATAGTGAAAAATACTGATGTTATTATCAACTTATAGCTTTCTAACTTGCTGATGATGATAGGAACAGTTATGGCCAAGCGCACTGGTTCAGTAGTGGTGTTCACCGAAAGGTTAGATATTATTAAAACAACAGCATCGTGAAATTACTATGAAAGCACTTGTTTTATAAATAGGATATTAAGGTACACGATATTGTTTTGATGTAGCCACGAAACTTATTTGAGAAAGCCCCTTTATTTGCAGCAGGCTTTGATCACACGTAATATTGCAGTTTTTCATTTGAAACGCATTGAAATATCCCAGAATCGAGGTTTATTTTTTCAATTATTTTTATAATGGCAAAGCTTTCTTTTCGCGTTATGCAAAAGAATTTGCCAGTCATTTGCCTGAAGAGGCAAGAGTTTGTTCAAGCGGAACAGTTAAAAAGTCAGTGAGACAAGTCAGCTTCAAATCAGCAACAAATTACTTGCTTTGTTCTTTTGCGAAATGTGATTAAGCTTACAGAAAAATGACCTTTGTATCAAATTGTCCCTTTGGGCTTTTAGCAAAAGCCGGAAAACTTCATATTTTTTGGAATCGTGGAAAATTTTCCATTTTTGGTAGATGCAAATCTGCAGACAATAAAAAAATGTTCAATAAATTAAATTCAACCAAAGAAATCGTGAAAGGAAAAAACTGGAAAGCGAAGCCCTGCAATGCAGAAAAATATTTAATATGTACAGAAGTACATGCCATTGCCACTATAAGCTTTGGAAGATTGCATGGAAGGATTTTATTCTTCTCGTTCTGCGATTATTTTGAAGCGAAAATCAAGTGTCCCAAGTGGAACGAGTTTTTTGACAAAGATTGCTATCCGTGCCATAAAAGCTGGCTTTGTTTGTTGTGTACGCAAAACTGAAGAAAATAAATTTCTGGTGTGGGTGTGTCTCAAAATTTTTTGTTTTTGTTAGACTTGACAATTTTGAAAAGGCAGTTTTAAAACTCGCAAGACTTGAGAGTTAGTGTCTCTCAAGTTGTCGATATTAACTTCAAAACGTTTTGCTTGTTTGCCTTTGTGCTAAGCCGGTTTCATTTGGTAGCATGCCTGTGAACGTCGGAACAAAAACAACAGGTTGTCTATCAACTTACCTGTATCTGAGTAAGTGAATCTAGCTGTCTGTTAGAAGGGGATTGAAATCTGTTGTATGAGTCATTAATTGTAGAAAACAAACTTTTACCACTTTTAAACAGCCCGAGCCAGACAAGAAGGGCGCCCATTTTTGTTTTTTTTAAAAGACTCTATGTTTTTTCAAAACTGTATTTTGTCACTGATAATGCTATAGAGTGCAGACAACCGCATATTTTCAGTCTTGCAAATAAGAAGCTGAAGCGTTTTGGCGTTCAAAGGATCGTCTTTATTTTTCTACATTGTTTCCCACATAAACTTCAAAAGCGCATTCCGCTTTTATTTTGTTTCTGAATCCCTAGAATTAGTCTTATGGTAGCATTGCCTTACGGAAACAGCAGTGTTAAAAATTCAGCAGTTTTTTGTCCGTTTTTTAATTATCATTGACTGAAAATTATTGAAACTCAAACTGACTGCAGCAAGCATGATTCGGATTACTACAAATGTTAATAAGCAAATAGTTTAAAATCCCAGTAGCATTAGCATAAAATTTTCATGGGAGGTTTTCCTTACTTCCCGCAAGTAACAATGGATGTTTCTTTACAATAGAAACTAAAATTTGGCGAGAAATAATAAAAATCAAATAGCAAAACAAGAAACAATGCAATACGTAAACGTTGCCAAACAGTTAAAAACTCGTGTTCAAAGCCAATGCTCGATGTTTCATTTAATCTATCAATATTACGTGAAAGGCGCATGATTTCTATAAATGCGTAAATCCGGTTATTCGGGCAAGACTGATGGTACTTCGCAAGAATGCTTTCGGTCTGTGTAACACAGAAAATATCGCTCGCTGGTCCACGCCATCAGCGGAAGAGTTGACAACGTAGCGAGCAAGGTACATTTGTCAGCAGAGGCATTACAATTACATGCTGCTCGGTGCATCGGTTGTTTTCTCTTTTTCGCTTTGTCGAGTCAGTTTTTCATTCAGCGGAATTTAAACAATGCACGCCACCACGAGTAGATCTGTGGGGCGCGAATCTCGTGCCGAGATTTGCAATGAAACTGTCCAACAATGAGATAAGATTCTCACCTGACTAACCTTATCATATTAACTAAAAATAATCAGAAATGTTGAACCTGTCGATATGTCGAGGCCTACAGCGTTGCGATTCCAAACTTACGGTTTTGGTCTTACCTTGCGTTCCAATAAACAACTTGTGAAATGCATGCTCCGAAGTTTGTTCATTTCAATGACAATATCATCTGCTTTACTAGCCGCCACAACATGATTCGTTGGATTCCTTAGTAGCACTTTGCAAGACAAACACTGCACGTTGCATTCCAGTAACTTTCAAAACCAAGCAATGCAAAATTCAAATTGTCTCATGGGTTTACAACAGATGCACTGCTCTTAATGAAGTTTTTTTGTCTGAGCATGATGAAATTTCAGCCAAAGCTTCAACGACAGCATTTTCCAACTTTGAAAAAACGCTGACACCCTGTTGAAGGCGTAACTATCGCGTAATTGACAAACCTGTTGCCTTACGGCTTACGCGGGACTTCACGTCTGGTGCAAACATGCAACTCTGAGGCGTGTCGGAGGTTTCTTTGATGAAATTTGAATTTGGTGAGTGTGAATCACAAAGCCAAGTGTCCTTGCATGTGGTGAAGCATAATAAGAGAAAAATGGTCCAGAGCTGAAATGTACGACCTGAGTCTGTCCAAATTCAGGTAGAGTGCGGCTGACAGGCTACACTGAAAATACAGACAAACGGACAGACAAATAAATTCAAGACAAAAACGTGTTTAAGATAACGTAATCTGTTTTGTAACCCCCAAACCCTTCCCCCTTCTCTAGGTTAGGTCCTCGAATGCTTGATTATTTACAATTTTTAGTAAAATCTGAAAAGCGAACACATACTATCGAGGGTTTAGGTACTTTTGCAAGAGCATTTCAAAATGTTAGCAAATTGGGAATCAATCCAGCTTCCTGTATGGTCAGAGAGGGCTATTCTTAACTGCACTTATTTCAAACGGGAATTGACTTGTTTGGAATTTTCGTCTTAAACCAAGGATAGAACAAGGCAAAAGTTACAGGTTTCCGATTAGCATGGATTGTCACAAGCCCGTTGCAAAACTCAACTTTGTTTATAGGCCACATATCTGCATTTTTTAGACATTGAAAAAGCTTTTGTTAGCGTTGACCGCCAATATTAATTAAAAAATTGAACTTTATTGCAATATCAGGCATACCCAACCAATGTTTGCTGTGCATCATCTCACCAACAAAATGCGATTTGTAGATGACAATGGAAAGCATTCCAGTTTCAACGAAATTCAACGAAAAGCTACTCCAGATTTAGTTTAGGGCAGACCAGTCTTCATTTTGATGCACATTGAATGATCTATCATTGATGACAAACGTTCATTCTTTTTTCATTGAGTGCGTTACTAATTTAACCTCTCCGACAACCACCACAAATACGAGCAACTGATCAACGACCAGGTTACAAACATATTGAAACCTTTTTCGTGATTCTTAACAGTAGCTGCAAATCAATCCAGAAACATCTGAGAACAACTTGTGGTCAGCAAAAAGTTGTGAATTTCAATAATTTTTCCTTTTCATTTCTACTTTGTTCGAATTTGAGTAAATATCACATTTAGAGCAAGTTCGGAAAAGCCGCAAGTCGTTTCAGCGCCTTGGCATATGTAGATTGTTTTGAAAATAATTTGGTTTCTTGGTATGCTCCATCAATTTATCAAAATACCAATGACAGAAGTCGCCAATATCTAGATTTTGTTTAAAATATGACAAATAAAACAATAGAACCGTAAACAAAGTTTCAAAAATTATAATATCGAAAGCATCGCAATCAAAGATTTACATTATTCAAACTCTGTCTCGCTGAAGACATTCACGAATTAAATAATTTTACGTGAAAAGCTGTAAATCAAATGCTATCTTTACACACACTGAAAAGTTGCAACCATATCTTCGTCATACAACCAAAACCTCAAAGTAAACCTTATGCTTCTATTTGACGTGCCACTTTGCAAAACTTTTGATAAACAACATAGTTGTCGTATTGTGGAATTAATTCTGCACACAGTTCTAAAATCTTTTTAATGTAATACTGTAATTCTTGTTCTTTTATCCAAAAGTTTAAATATTTTTCCTCAGAAACGTCAAAAGAAACTTTATCGAGTATTTGGTCGATGTATACTGTCTTATTCCTGTTTTCGCATGATTTTCGTCTCCCTATTTCGCATTTTCCTTTTCTCTCAAAGTCGTTCTTGTCCACGTTTTTTGGCTTAGAAAGTTGTACTGTTGTCAGTCCTTCTTTATTAGGCAATTTGCAATTGTGCTGTTTAGATTAACTCCACTAACTTGTGTCATGCTGGTGTAATGACATTGTTCCACACACGACGATTTTTTCATACGCAGTCAAAAAACACATGCTCTCTTATCTCTCAGTATATCCGCCCTCATCAGCTGCCAGTGAAACGCATTGTGCAAGTTATCAGATTCTCAAACAGTTTGTCTATTAGTTTAATTCCCACACCTTAAACTGCCGCCCAAAAACAACATCTCTGAAACTAGAGCATTTCACTGCTATGCGGCGTTCTCAAGAAAGCAAGGCTTCCAAACAACTTGTACCAAGCATTTTCTACTGTAAAAGCAGCAACCTTTTCGGAGCACACTGTGACTGTAAAAATTGAACTGTTTGTTTCACTGTCTTGGTGTTTCTTGTGCTTTTTTAAAAACACGTGGTGTCAAAAACTCCATAATGTTGCTGGTGAATGCCAAGGTTGTTATTCTTTAAGCTGGAGTTTTTTGAAATAATAGGCTTTGCAAAATTTATGTTTTTTAAGCGAAAAACGCAGTTTTAATAACGAGTAGCTCTCACCACACCATGCAGTGGTACCATAAAATACAAGGTTGGAAATTACTCTTATGTGAAGTAAATACCTCTGAACTTTGGCAGCCAACCTCGGAGAGTAAATGTAGCATAAGGTGCTTAACTGTAGTGGAGGATAAAAAGTTATTTCAAGCCTGTTGATGCAGAGCTTATCAATCAACAACGTCGAAGTTGGATTCCATTTGTAAAAACCCTGGTTTCTCCCTGCTACCTATAAAACGAAACTTAAGCTGGTAAAGTATCAATATTTTCTCATATCTTTTCTGAGGAATGTGAGAAATTAGTCCCGAATAACCGGCACCAATTTTTATCTGTTTTATCCACAAAACCGAAGTCCATCCAAGTTACAGGAATTCTGGTTTCATTAGCTTTCCGGACATCAGTTCGTAAGATGTGTTCATCAAGACAGGTAGTTTTGTGAATACCTGAAGATGGTTGTTGATACTTTAATTCGCAAATTACCGCCCTATTAGCGCGGAGAAGGATATCATGGATGATAGTGAGATAAGAGCGAAATGCATATTGCTTCGAGAAATGAGAAAATTTGTTAACTTACAAACAAAAAAAACTTATTAATCTTGATTGGCCAAGATTTTCAGCTTAATATTGAAGTATGCAATTAACCACCTGAATAAAATGACTCTATTTCTGTGCCCACAGCAAGGAAAAAAATTACTTACAAACGAGCAATCCAAGCTCACTGAATTTTTAAGTTCACATTTTCTGATACAGGCAACAAGAAGTGCGAGCAATATCAAGAGAAGTACAGGTAACAAGAAAGAATGCGAGCAACACGACCAGAAAAACTCCCCCGCGACAGGCACCTGGTAACGCCAGGGAAATCCCCAGTAAACCTTCCCGGTGCTTTACCTCTCACCGATGGCGCAAGCAAGTGTCATGACAAAAAACAGTAGGCTACACCATTAGCTCTCAGAACTGCGCAACCATGATAAAACGCTCAATGCTCACCTGTTGGTTACGCTGTAACAAGCTGTTTTGTAAATGCGCTGCATTCAATGTGCTTATTTTTAAATACGAGGCAAGATATAACTGAACCAGCGCGTTGCTGCTGTTTGCCGATTCCATGGCCGTATTTTGTCACCTGCTGCGCCAAGGAAACATTTGCTAACCTAGCATGCTACTGCTACCGTCTTACGCTCTTATAATTTCTCACAAAACCTGAACCTGAACTCATTTGGCCGAATAAGGTTTCTGCAGCCTGTTCCACAAAATACTCTGCAGCACCGAAGAGTAAACTGAACATGAGTCTATGACAAGTTTGCAATAAAACGTGGAGAAAAACAAAAATATTCAGTCATTTCAAATTACACAGGTCAAGTTCTAGCCAATCTATGCTAGAGGGTCTGGAGAATAGAAGATACAAAATAGTGCAGGAAACCACATTTTTTGACTAGGTTAGAAAACCGAGGAATATTAGAATTCCGCTGCAGAGAGCTTTACAACGTGCGCATAACATTAAATTCAACAGTTAACACTTTCTTCGAGCATAAATCACTTCCAACAATTTGAATGTGCTAAGCCTAAGTAAAAATTCACAAGGACAACGTGATGCATAAAACTGATCGTGTCGTGATGACTATAGTATCAAGCAAACGCTAGACAAAAATTAGTTTGCACACAGCTTGTCGGATTATAGAAAATCTGAAAAACCTTTGACATTTTTAACCACCAATCACACTTTAAACATTGCTTGCCCCACCAGCATTTTTCCGGACTGCTCTGTTGAGTTTTACGCTACTGCTCTAGGCTGTATCTCTCGCGATCTGCACCCTCGTGATCAGTTTTGCCTTCTGAAAAGGCAAATTCGCGAGTCACCTAGGAGTCGGAGAGCACCTACGTCATCGGCGAAAATCACGTTCTTCGGCAGTCTCCTAGAAGCCGAAGAGCACTTACATCATCGACGATGGGTTTTATATGCACAAAGCTGTCCAGTTATAACGGAGTTGCGAATAGCAACATTTTCCGTTTGCTTCACCATGATTCTACAGGACTAGTGCGCTATTAAGATAAACAAGAAATACTGACAAGTGAACAGCATTTTTGTATCAGCAGGAATAGGTTCAATTGGCTTCGTGACTTCTGCGTATTTAATCAAGACCTAACCTTGCTTTTATGACAGCAAACAAAGATGAGAAAAAAGGGGCTAGCAGGATTTCCAGATGGAAATCGTATTATTTCTGTGCTACTCTAACGAAATTGCAGTTGGTCACGTTTTCCGGTTACAAGCATATAGATTGGATTCTGATTTGTTTACATGCAGTCAGTATTGAACTTGTCAGATTTGCCGATATGTTTAGGACAAGGGCGTACGCAAGGGGATTGGGGTTAAAAGCCCCATTTGAGCTTGATATTTTACAAAACTTTATTATCTGCCCAAAGGAGATTAATTGTTTTCGCATACTTTTTGCTTGTTAATTTGTCGACTTGATGCAAATACCACGGAATGAATTTGCATGCACATTTCAATGAACATTGTAAATGGGCCAAAAAGTAATAATTATGTTTTAGTGGGAATTCGGGCTATTGCCTACGTCCAGAAACCACCTCACCACTTTTTGCAGACCCTCCATTCACTACGCATGTTCAGATTGTGTTCCGCGATAGTTCGCTTCATCTGAAACAATTGCCTTTATTTTGTCTGCTAAGGCTGACAAGCGCAAACTCGTACCGCATTGGCTACATTACCAATTTCTGTAGCACGATAAAACTGTTGCACGAGCTCAAAAACAGCAGTTGTTAACATAGAAGCATTCAGGCATTTGA
>JGI24021J15306_10002783_pt1 | contig 19223 bp, 11 predicted proteins | sample Ectturendosymbi1_FD_15306 | JGI IMG/M metagenome (IMG submission 15306)
ACTTACATTTTGGAAACAAAACAGAGGTGAAATGCTAGGAGATAAATTGATGAGCTGCAGTTTCCATCACTAAAGGTAAGCTGCACAGTAAAACTGTCCTCTATAATGAAATGATTATGATTGGAATTTTCGTCAGCTGTACTTCTTGGCACGTGTAAGCTGCTACTTAATAATGCCTGTTTCGTTATGCAGTGACTATCACCAGTCAGGTTTGAGAATGCACACTTGCACTTAGACTCACCCTGTAACCAAAAGCGTGAGCTAATTTTGGATGGAGTGGCTTGATGATCACAAATATAATAATAACCTTGTACAAGTTCACTTCGAAAATAGAAAGGCAATTTATATTTTTTTACATATAGTGTTAGCTATCAACAAGAATAAGTTACCTAAACGGAATCGAAAAGATTCCGGAAAACAGAAGTGTGTTTCAGAACGCACTTTAGCTTGAGCAACACCAAGGAAATCCACGGAGAGAGAGATGGTAGAGTCAGTGGACAACTGCAAGTGTCACGGCAAAGTTCAAAAACTTTCAAAATATGCGGATTAAATTCAATCCTGCACTGCTCCGAACTCAAAAGCTACTAAAAACATGGCAGGGTATTAATGGATTGATCAATGGACACCAAAGGGTTTTTAGAAGTGTTCTGCTAAGTTTAGGCAATATGGTGCACTCAGATAATGATGAAGAGAGTTCATACGCCTGTTGCTGCACACAGAAGGTAGCTGTCAAAGGGTGTCACAGATACAGTATCTTGGCTGTCACAGTCCACAGATATCTTCACGAAGTTCAATGAAGTTAATTTGCAATTGCAGGGGAATGGCGTTAACCTCATTAAAGCCAAATCAGCAATCTTCAGCTTCTTGTCCAAGTTTAATGCGGTTCAAACGAAATCGAGCCCTTCATGAACTGTAACAGTTTCCAAATCATTAACTCTAACAGTTTGCAACTACTAAATGAGTTGATTTACCAAATTAAGTTTTATAGTGAAATGCATCTTTGCGCTCATTCTTGTTTTGATCATTTTCAAACATCCCAAATATACAATTCGAAAAAATTGTGTTGGTATGTGTGCTAGAGGTGGTAGCGGGGCAATATAAGTTCGTTTTTCAGAAAAGGGGGCACTAGCCAAAAAAAGATTGAGAAACACTGTATTAAACAGTAGTGATATACTAATGTATTAACAATAATTGCAAATACAGGTACAGTATTTGGTACGTTAGGATAGAAGTTGAGAATGTTGTTTACCGAGTAGCAGGAGCCAATCACAAGTGTGACAATCACATGTGTGGATTCAGAACAGCTATAAGAAAAGATTATCACTTTGAAAAATATCTGAAGTTAGCCTGGACAAAGATTAGGGTCACTGAGTTGCTATAGGCTAGGGAATCCCAAGGAAGTTCTACCTAGTCAATACGTTGGGGTCGCATCAAGCTGCAGTAGCTGCCAGAGTGGATAAATACTCCCCACCTGTCTACCAATTACCAACACCTAGAGTGATTGCCTTGTATGACTGAAAAGCACAGTCTGCCCTTCCAAAAATACTATTTGATCCACAGCTGGAGCATGTCAGATGCAACCTCTCCAGGCCAGAGTGGATCTGGAAATTATGATAGCTAAAGGGTTTTTCAGTTTCTACAAATTTGCAAAACCTCCAAAATGCAGCCTCACCACTCAAGTGACATTTTTGCAAAAGAAATTGTTATACAATGNTNTTNATGAGATGAGTAACTAGCATTACATATAAAAATAAACTATATACCAAGAGATATNATCTTGCTAGAGGTTAAAAATACTTCTGCTATGGTATGTATCAGTGGCAGCTCATGACTGTGATTCAAGGGGGTGTTGCAACTACTCCCAACAAAGATTTTNTAAAGGCTAAAAAGCATCACATTTTCCAAGGCAGCGCAGACTGTTATGACATTTATCTTTCTACNATCCAATTGTGAGACTTCCGTATATTGCTGTGTTGCAATGCTTTACAGTCAAATCGTTGGACAGTATTAANTCACATTTAATTTCAGTGTCAAGATATTTTCTNGAAGCCGACTTGACATTTGAATACAAGCATGAACTTGAGCTTGACTTTTATAACTGAGTTTTAATTCTGACGCAATTCACAACTGTAGGCTTACTTCAACAAAATGATATTCTACAGTGTTCTTAATTTGAGGTTAAGAAAACATCAAGTCAAGCATGTGCTCAAGGCGTGTTCTGGAATACAGCCCACACACTTTCCACCAATCAACTTAAAACCCCGAAACCACCTTGCATTGTAAATCCAGATCAACTCCACATGCAACATCACCTCAGGAAGAATTTTCAACCTCTTGTAGCCAATACACACATTAAAATCACCACCTACCAATGAGATACAAAGTGACTATAGCCTACTGATAAAAGAAAAAACCTTGTGCAAATAGGCATGGTGCCACTTCTATTTCATTCTTATTTTTTCACTCTATCTTCCTGCTGTCTAGAATAAAAACATCTACCAATCACGGCCAGTAAGCTTCAATACCAGTTTAATACAACGTGTCATATCATGGTGCACTGTGAAGCTTTAGAGCAGCTATGTCCAACCCAAACGGCTTACTGAGCCAAAAATTAGGCCACTATCTTAACCAAGGCCGCATGCTGAATGACATATTAATGAGGGCTGCACATTGAATGGCTTATTGGATCTTAGCAAACTCAATTTAGCTAAAGCAATGCACTGAAAGCATTTGAATCCTGACTACAACAGTAACATATGTGATAAACTGGCACCAAAGACCACCTGCATCAAAGTTGCAAATTCAAGATTATCAAAAAAAGAACAGGTTGCCAGTATATAGGATACTTTCACTACAGTGAAAACCTAAACATGGCCACACAAAACCTGGGCCACATGTGGCGCACAGGTGCAGGTTGGACATAGCTGCTTTAAAGTCAACAATTTAAGTACCCTGCTTCTCACCAGCACCAGGATGAACACTGATTCTGCTATCTGTCACATACTACTGCACTTGCCAGGCCAGCACTATGGAAACCACAGCTCCAGGCTCACAGTTCCAAGTTGTCTGTGCTTGATTGACAGGCTACCACCTTCCTATGCTTTGCCATAGCAACAACAGCACTGCAAGCACTCGCAGCTCTAAGTTTTTCTTATTTGCAGTGCTTTCCATACAAAAACAAACAGAAATCTAATATTTAGCTTTGTGCAAAACGTTTCATGTAGGGAGGACACATTGTCAACTCTTCGTGTTCATGCAACGATAGATATCAAAATTAAACAATAAACTGACCTAAAAACGAAATATATTGTGAAAATAGGGGGTGCTGCAGTTCCGCGGTGCCTACATGCAAGCCGACACTGGTATACTTGCATATTAGCATATGTGCTAAGGTAAACATATTTATAACATGCACATAACTTTCATGATATACTTGATTTTGTAGTCCTTTCATGTGTCACAATTTATCTATGGCACCCATCTCTATTTACATATGTGCCATGCGGCTACTTTTAGCGAATCCTTTGCTGGTGGTGAGTCATTGGCAGCACCACACATGAACCATTTTCTTGCATCCACCCATCAACACTGAGCATGAGGCTGGGCAGGCCACAAGTGCTGTTTTTCAAGTCTTCAGTATGACTTGACCAGGAATCCAACCTAGCCTATCAACATGGGTGGCACATGCTCAACCTGTCAACTTAACGTACCACTTAACCAGTATAAAGATGACAGTAAAAGGTTTGTCTAGCACTGTTCAAAGTGGATTACCTGCAATTTATTTGCATTATAGCACTCACTTCTAATCTGGCAATTTATTTGCACCATGTCCACATTGAAAACAAGCAAAAACAAAAAGTAAATTTGTAGATTAGAGATCAGGATTCCTGTGCCTAACTGTTTTGCAAAACTAATGATTCTCTAGGTGCTAATTGGTTCACACATGAACGAAGTCCTTGGGAAATTGGAAAAAATTAGCAAAAATTACAACAAATCACCTAGACTTAACATATATATTTTACATAAACATGTTTTACTGAAACTGAAATACAATGCTTTATATAAGAAGGCAAGTAGTTTATTTGTCACAGAAACTTTTCCACCAGCAACAATATATATATCACATCTCATTAGTACAATACAATTATTACAAAAACGCAAAAGCAAAAATAGAGTGAATAACAATAATTTTTTTGAAATTTTACTTCATTGACACACTTTAACACTTTAAATCCTAATGTCTATTTTGCTATGGAATACATCAAACAGTAAAAGGCAAGGAATGTGTACATTATTAATGACAATAAGAACAAGTATGTTCTTGTTTCTATATTCATTCTTTCATGCACATCAAAAATGTACTTTTCTGAGAGCTTTTAGTTTCATTAGTCATTTGTTTATGGTTTAATTCTGGTCATCACTGTGTTTCTTTGTCATGTCTATTTTGTTTATTAGTTGTTTTTTTTTCAGTCATTTGTTCAAATTGTCTTTGGTTCCGATTTGGACTATGTCATTTTTTCTTCCTCTGTGATGGTACTGTTTTGTATTTTTGCATGTGCTGCCAGCAGTTCTTTTCAGGTATTTAAGATTGTGTTTCGGATTAGTAAGTGTGGGAAAATAGCTGCAACCCAGCAGAATAAAAATTTTTTGTAACTGACACCATTACTTGGGACTCACAGCAGAATATTGGTGGTATTGTGTTCTGATTATAAACCTACATGGCTTTCAATGCTGCCGTAATTTGAACTCCAAGAAATGCTTTAGTAGCCTGGAAGACATGTTAATCCCCATTGTGCTTACTTCATTTTTTACCTATTCGTGGTGCTCATTGTTGTCATGTTTTTTGTGTCTTGCCATGTAAAATAATGTTTTGGGTGGTTTTATTTCCTTTATTTTGGCTTGTTTGTAGACCATGGCAAGTCACAGCCAAGGTTGGGAACTTGACCTTTTGCAGCCAAATTGTTAAAATTTAGAACAGAAACAGTTAAAGATGCATAATGATCATTGTTATGTAATCAGTTGACAGAACTTGATTTGCTGCCTGGTTGAAAATCTGGTCAGTCAGGCAATATTAACTTGCTAAATTGTGTTGATGAAAATACTTGTTTATGAAAAAATGAAAAACGTATGAAAAAATGAAAAACGCATTTGGCCTAAAGTACAAAAATTTGGCCAATTATGAGAGATCACCTAGACAATGCACTGATAAGTATCTCCCAACCCTGGTCATGGCTATTCATCGATCTACCTTGCGGCTATGTCAACATATTCTCGCAAACAAGCTAACCTGCTCATGCATTGTGAACTGTAATGTTATTCATTGGTTTATTGAGCCTCTATGCACTTCATACTTTAACTTTGTATTGCAGAGTACCTTCCTGTTATGGCATTTTCTTATCTATGGAAAAACAGCTAGCAAGATTTTATTCCTCTCAAGTCACTGGGCTTTCAAAATACCTTCCACTTTTACACATTTTACAGAGCTGAAGATCCCTTCCCAACAGGTGAAATATATAGTCTTGTATAGCCAACATGACTGATTATTTGCTGAGTAAGGATAATGTTTAAAACTGAAGCCTATATTGTGCAACTAAATCGCCTGTCACTGAGAGCTTCACTAGTGGATAAATCCATTACAGTTCTGTCAATTCTTTCAAATGAAGAGGTGGCAGCTTTGCATAAATGTGGGAAAATTAGAACCCAATAATTTTGTCCACAATTCCCTTTCATTGTGAGTTGGCTCATAAGGGGGTTCTGAAGTTAATCCCCCCCGAGTTTTTTTGATTTCCCATCAAAAATAAGTTATTCTACTGTTCAGGTGTTTTTCTCTGCAAGTATGTGCATTGAAACAGTGAATCTGATTCCCTCAAAACATAATGCCAAACAGACATAGGGTGATCGTACTCAAACATACCGGTGATTGGTTTTTTGAATAATCATAATCGTTATTGATGAAACTGACAATAAATGACATGTAATAATAACAGATTACATTACCCGTTTAATTGTAAGCAATGATTACTTTCACGATTATACTTGGAAATCTACATACTATGTCACTGCGCTATGAAACATTGTTTTGGGGGCTGGACCTCCTCTCTTATTATCAGTTGTTATGGCTATGTCATAGGGAAAGTCATTTAATAATAATAATAATATTTCATTTCAGACACATGGTCCATATCATAGGTGCAATCAAACAGCATAGGAACACAAAAAATGGATAGCCAAAACACATTACAGAATAGGTGTTTGCACACGATCACACTGGTAGGAGCAAAACATTTTAACAGCACCCAAACTGTATTGTCATAAACCCATCACAATTGACAATACAAGTGAGCTAGTAGTGCAAGAGAAATGAAGGTATTCTAGCATTAAAACTTTAAGGTAAACAACTAACTGATAAAAAATTGAAAGTTAAAGATAATTTACAATAGTTTATTGCAGACTCGTGGTCCATACAGACACAATCATAGCCACAAGAGCACAACAAATGGCTAGCCACACAGTAGTGCATACCAGAATCAGTTTTGCACATGACCAACGTAGAGTGGAGCAAAACACTTTAAGAGCTTTTCTAACCTTTTGTACGCTTGGTTGTATATATTGCGCATTTACTTTTTTTACTACACAAAAGCAATACTGATGAGACGTGAAAACTGAAATAATAACCAACAATTACTGCATTTAGTCTCCATAATACAGGACCATTGAATGACTGAGGAAAAATGAAGATTTGTAAAAAGCACCAGACATTTGAAGTGAACAAATAAAAAAGTTGGATGAAGATGCGCATCGTATAAAAAATCCATACAAATTGTTTCTCAGCAGGGCATCAAAGGTCCGGACACAATTGCTAACCTGGTGTGCGTGAACACTGTGTGCATTAAATCAAAAATAGTCCAGCAGCACACAGAGCTTTTGGTGGTGAATTTACACTGTTCCAGCTAGGAAGCTATACAATGCTGTGGCTTGCAGACAATTCACAGGTCATCACACAGCTGACAACATCGTGGCCTAGTTTGAAGAAATACTTAACAATTTTGAAATCATTAACAAAGTGACACAATGACTACCAACAATGCATCTAACATGGTCAAATCTTCCAAACTACATGGATATGACAATCATGAAATGTTAACTGTTAGAGAACCACAGACGTGTGACTCAAGCTCTGAGTTAGATGATGAAGATCAAGTTTTTTCTAGTAACCCAGATGAAGACTTTTATCTGTTTCTACAGAAACATGATAGCTGTTTAAATATACTTACATCAAACCATGCAAAAGGGTTTTGTTTTCTTTATGCGGGTGCTTCAAGACAAGCTGTAATCTTGATTGTAATCATGATTGCTTTCAATGTAATCATAACCACAATCAATTACATTATGATTTTGTTTATTTGTAACTGTAATCATGCATGTAGCAAATAATTGTAATGAATTACATTTGTGATGTTATTGTCCCATTTTTGGTGCCAAAGGCCTAATGCAAGCTGGGGTCTTAAAATGGTCTGTATGCAACATAGTGCTTTCAATCTACCATTGCTTTCAAGAGCACATAACAATTCTAACTAGCCACTGACACACAGAATAACACAAGCTACTTGGAAGTAAAGTGACTAAATCTAGCTTATAGCAAGGAAACAAGAAAAGTGATCCCTTAAGTAGTTGACCCCCAAACATAAACTACCTAGTTCAATTTCATTTATTCTTGTTTTCTGTACTTTTTTTGTGTTTTAGTGTCATTAGTGATCCGCAGGCAGGGGTGTGGAGCTGAAGCCCAAGAAATTTTAGATGGCTAGAGCCAGAGCCTGAAATTTGGGTTCCAGTTCTACAACCCTAGCTTGTGGGGTGAGATGTACAAATAATGCAATGGTTTTCAGTTTTCAATCTTTCAATGCACCACATCAATCTGGAGCTGAAGTCAAGAACTTTTAGATGTTGGAGCTAAAGCCGGAGCTAAAAATTTTAGATGATCTTGNTTTCAGCCTCACAGTTTTTATCTTAACACTTTGAGTANCGGCTGACGTAAATCTGTCCACGGTATGGTGTTCACTGTTCCTGGCAGACAAAAATTTTATGTTTTTGCTTTCAGAAGTTCCTGCCAACATATATTTGTAATTTTTTAAAAAATTCATGGCTGGAAACAGTCTAAAAATGTGGTGCTAGACTGATTTTAAGTAGCATTAGGTCTTGGAGTGAGAATCCAAACTCTCTTTGGTTCAGAGGTTGTTGGAAAGCATGGTACTTTTGAGTTGGTCCACCTTGGTGGAACCAGGTCCACTGGACCAGGACTATGACTTGTGTGATAGAAGTGCACTGATATGCTTGCAAATGTTAGGAAAGCATTAAAGAATGTATTAGAAACATTTCTGTAAGTATATTTAGGCATCTTGATAAAGTTTACTTGCTTAATGCCAATGTTAGCTGCTTTTATTGTCTCAAAGAAGTAAAACTTTTACGAAAATGGTAGCATCGGTAGGCCCAGGTTTGTTGAGGTAGCATGTAGCCTAAAATGTTTTGAAAATGATTTGATATGTTGGCAATTAATTAGTATAAAGGCTACAAAATATTTGCCAGGTTTACTGCTTTAGCCTATAGCTGGAGAACACCTAGCAGTAACTGCTTTCTGCACAAGCTGAATTTCCCACCAAAATCATGCCATTGCAGTGCATATCATGGCAGGGAATCCACCCCGTATCAAATGTGAGTCTGATTTTTAACTTTAAAAGTTTGGAGATTTGGGAAAACTTCATCATTCTCACAGAGCTCTAGACGTTTCAGGCAGAAGGATGCAATTTTTGGATGTCACACACCAAACTTTGCCTACAACATTCAAGTACTTCTCAGTTAAGGCCTTTAATTCTGGTAATGGCTTCATAAAGACCAAGTTCACTAAACGCTGAACGACTTATGACTTAGGTGTCAACAATACATCTGTTTAGTGCAAAGGCTAAAACTATGGTTTGCTAGCAAATGAGAAGAGGAAAAGATTATGGGAGCATAGCCATCCTGTAATAATCTTAAAAACAGCATAACAATCTTAAAAACACCATAGGTAAAACATAATAGCATGCATTTAATCATTACTTAAATGCTACATGCAGATCAAAGCTAACACCAAAATCCTTTTATAGATGAGTGAAACTGTAATACCTGAGCATTGGACTTACTGAAACTGAGGAAAAACTGAAGGATTAAATGCCATGCATGTCTTTTTTTTAATGAGATCATTTCAATAAAGCTACAAAACTACAGGTAGCATTAAAAGTTGGAAGTGATGGTACTGGAATTGGTAGCATTGGTTAACATGTTGTAGAACTTAGTACCCTGAATAGACATTGTTGTATCACGAAGACTGCAGAACCTAACAAGTTTGAAGTTTAGCATAATGCTTTTTAAATGTTTGGTGTCAGTTCTGTACATACTTCCTAAAAACATAAATTATGACAATGTGTTTAGTTCAAGTCACAGAGATTTTTAATGGCCACAAACAAATTGTGAAAATAGATGACTTTTTGGCCTTTCCTCATATTTTCTTCTAAGGTCATCATCTCATGGCAAATATTCCATAACACAGATAAGTAAAGGGGCTGTAATAAGATCATAATTTTCTCCAGGGCCCTGCAAAAATACTTCAGATCAGCTGTTGGCAAACTCTATTGCATATAAACTCTTGGCTATGGATAACATAGAACAGTGGTTGTCAACCTTTTTTGTACTGGTACACCCTTTTAAACTTGTTGGAAAACCTGTACACCCTTGCCATTGCACCAAAATTTAGTGCTGTTAAAGTATAAAATGTAAGTGATTTTTACGTTGTGTATGTCACCTTCTTAGCAGATTTTTGTGTATCACTTCTCAGCATTCCTGAATACCAAAATCTCACCTAATAAGCGATTTACGTTTTTGATCGCATGCCAACAACCTACATTTGCAAGCAAGGATTTTCTGCTCTTGTCGAAATAAAATGAAAAAAATAAACTTGATCAAGGATGTTGATCCTCTTACGAAAAACACCTTTGAAACAGGATTAAAAGCACGGTTTTCACAACTGGCGGATGAAATTCAGCGGGAGCAATAACAGTAAATGAGATGATTTCTTTTTTATTCATACTGGGTGTTGTACAAACTTCATGAGCAAGAAGATTGACTTTCATTAATTTCAGTGTTACATGTGTCGTGTCCAGCCGTTTTCTACGTTGTTGCTGCTACATGCGAAAAGCACAAGTCAATTTCCTCATGTAAATGGCTGCACAATCCATGCCACAGAATTCAGATTCAAACAAAGCCAAAAATTGTCTTGAAATATAATGGATATTGGGTATTCTTGTTGAGCAAGGAAAACACGCACCTCTTGCCACAATTGAAACACATTCTCTAAAACTTTTCTTCTGGATAACCAGCATGCCTCAGTATGAAATATAATCTCATTGTGTCTGCTATCATATCTTTGCACACTACTGAAAACGTTCAATGCTTTTTCAAATGCGAGAGGATGAATTTATCAATTGTTTGACATCCTCAAGAACCTAACCTCGGGCTATATTCTTAAATTAACCTCTAACCATTAATTCTCAGTTAAAGATGAAGTGAGTTGAGACCTAGGTTTATTTTCGTGGAGACATTTCAGTCATTTTTTTATTTTGGGACATTTTTGTATGACTGAAAATGGCATCATGAACAAAAGTTTTTGGTCATTGCAAATAACTTCAGTCTGTGACCGAACAATCCCTCTAAAATCAGGTTGAAACACAGTCAAGGTAAATGTTTTTGATTTTTCGGACAACTCTGTTAGTCATGGGTTGCATGATTGCTGTTCTGTTGGTAGCAACTGCCTTATACTTCATGCAATCAAATCCATGATTTTCAATGAACTGATTCAATTTGGCAAAGATGGTTTGAGCAGTTGAGCAAACTCCAATGTTAAGACAGCACAACTCGCCAATGGTTTTTGTTTCATGATTGGCAAACCTACAATACAAAATCAACTGAACCTATTCTGAAATATTTGTTTCATCAAGCTACATACCAAACAACTGAGTTTTCTTCAGCTTGTCAAGAATTTGCTTCAACAAATCTTCTGAAATATGAAGACATCTGCATTTAGTTGNATTGCTTAATAGTGGAATTTTTCTTACTTTGGAAATGGCTTTTTTTCTCCATGGAAAGGCTTTTTTTCATCCATCNACAATGACTTTCTGGAGATGCTTCAAAGAATACCTTTGACTTAGTTTGATGAGNAGAATGCTGTGACCTCACACGTTTTTGAGACGTCCTGGAGCTGAATTACTTTTATCAAATAGGTTGTANAAAACAAGCAATGCCCTCAAAGATGCAGATTCAGCATTTCTTCTTTTGTGCGACAAAACCNATACACGATGCAGGTATCGCTCCTCCATTTGTGCTTCTTAATAATACAAGCCTTTTTTTCTTGAACAACTTTNTTTATAACTGTACACTGCTAAATCTCGACCTTTCTCCCAGAAAAGTCAGTTACGTTGCATTCAGCATGTGACTTGCTGACATCCATACTTTCACTTGATTCACTAAAGTAATTCCTTTGATAGTTACTATGCCCTTTTTTATAGATACCTTTCGTTACTAAGTTTTTCTTTAAAAAATTGCGCATGTCAATTTTCTTTGAGGATCAACAACTTACTGCAATACCTTTCAAAAGTATAAGATAACAGCTTAAAATCTGAATTGAAAAAATGCCAAGTTAAAACTAACTTAAAGATCTCTCACTTCCTCTTCGTTTAAGTTCTCGCTTAGCTCCAGCTAACTGTTTGAAAAGTAATGTGGAAAATATTGTTACGTGTCTTATTACAAAACAATCATTGCAGAGAAAAACATGGATGGTACATTAGCAGAAAAAAATTTCAAGCTAGAGCAATGGTTACCTAACATTTCTTACAGGCATACTCCCGAATGTTGCATTTAAATAAAAAAAGAAAAATATGTGATGGTAATCTGACCAACGTTACAAACAAACATGCAGGAAAAGACAGACAATGCACCTCCCAATGGATACGATTTTAAAATCTGTGAAAAGTTAACACACTGCACTGGAGCAAAGGACATATGTGAGACAATGTGACTTTTCTTGCAAAGCACACATCTGGTACACCCTTGGAAAATTCTGGTACACCCTGGGGTGCACGATACACCCGGTTAACAAGCACTGATATAGAAGTTAATTTACTGGAACAGGGCAGGCTGTCATTGCACTGAACAAGGTGAAGGTAAGATAATAAGATTTGTATAAGTCAAAAGTGTATTATTTTAGGTATCCAAGTGGTGTTTTGCATTTGCTACATCAATGTATGTTTTAATTTAGACACTCTTTGGAATTGAAACACAACTGTGGTTGTTCTATGATTGGTGGACAACTGTATTGCTTCAGAAACTACTAGCCAGTGCTGAACAGACTACAGTAGGCTATAAGGCAATTGGGGTGCCCTGTAAAAGGCGGAGCTCTGTAAATAGCAGAGCTTGGTTGCAGAGGTTTGATGAGGCAACCGGAGTTGCTAAAACTGATATTTTGTGTTGAGCAATGAGAACTAACCGGTAGTAAAAATAACTGTACTGTGAAAAGTGATATTACACTATGGCAAAACAAGTCTATTTTGAAGTTGGATAGGTTTTTGTTATCGGTATTTCACAACGGTTCGAGGACAAAAAATAGGTTTCAACAGTTGTGAATGTATGGAATTTTTAAACATTGCAAACTTCCATGCATTCCATGTTTGGGGGAAACGCATACTAAGTTACAATGATTATGATACAACATTTTTCCTTCACTCGTTTCCTTTTTTTTCTTTTGCAATGCACCTTTTTTCAACTCTGGTTATGCCATCAAACCTCTGCCATTTACAGAGCTCTGCCTTATACAGGGCCACGGCAATTGGACATTTCATTTGTGTCTCAACTCCTCATGGCTCATATGTTGAAAAATGCAAACAACACCTAGCCTAGAGCATAGATACTCTATTCAAACCCTTTCCTTTCTTCTGAATATCATGATCAGACATGCAGCCGAACGCTCCACACAATGTTACATAATAAAAAATGCACCAAATCTTTGGGCTACTAGTACTAGGCCTATACACATACACACTGGTTGGAGTTTTACCAGGGTTGCCAACAAGTCTAAACAGACCTTTCAAGCTACAGTACAAAAATTGCAAAATTTTGCTAGAATCTAGCGGATTCAGGCCGCCAAACTAATTGTTTTACAGCTAGACGGGATTAAAATCGGCTTGATCTAGCGGAAAATCCGCTAAACCCTGAGTTTTTCCAGGTCACAACATGGCGTTTAACGTTACCGTGACACCGCAGTGGTTCCCGAAACATAACGCTGCTTGATGAGCAAAAAAAAGAAAGTTGCTGGGTGAGCAGACCGGTGTCGAGTGAAATTTCTGACTTCACGCCATGTGCGAATGAGCAGAGTGATATTCTACATATCAAATACCTTGAGAAAACTGATGATTAGGGCTCAGGATTTAGTGTTTAGGTATAAGTGTGTCGGGTTAGGGTTAGAAAAATAAAAGTAATTGAGGTCTAAGACTTAGTCCAATGTTGTTCAGTGATTATAGTTATTCCCGTACTGCAGCGTGTTGTGGGTATTTGACATCTAACTGCAAAGTTTGAATTTACACAACACACATCAAAAAATAAACACCCAAGTTTATTCCTTTACTCTGAGACGAATAATAACTGACAAACAAAAATAGGTCACAAATCTCGCAGAGGTCAGAAATTTCGCTTCAGGTTGACACCAGACTCAGCTGACTGCAGAAGTTAAGCAAAAAGAGGTGCCTCAAAACCACTTCAATTGTCAAAACAACAGTGCCAGAGACTCGTCTCCAAATCCATTTTAGCAAGTATTAGCCTCGAAGTCAGGTTATGGACTTAAAAGGTTCCAGGTCTCGCAGGGTTGCGGAGTCGGAGGTAAAATATCCGACTTCAACTCCGACCCTTCCAAAATTTCCGACTCCCGACTGCGACTTTCCAAAATTTCCGAGTCCCGACACAGTGGCGCAGCCAGGAATTTTTTTCAGGAGGGGCCAGTCTCTGCAGTTGTCAGAGTTAAATTTTTAGCTATTTTGTGCAAAGATCATTTCAAAGTCACAGCTCAATTTTTGGTCTATCGCAACAGGATATGACGTCAAATATATTCTACCAGTCACCATCAATACATTTTGACAAGCAAATGTTTCCTTTTACAGTGATCAAGGAACATTATCAAGCAGTTGCAACTAAACAGTTATCAATGAACTGTAAGAGTAGCGGAAAGCGAAGCGCCATGTATGGCGGTCCTCGAGAACAGGGGCGGCTCATCTAGATGGGCTGCTGGGCTGCAGCCCTCCCTGAAAAATGTAAGGCAAAAGATTTCGCCAAACGGCCAAACTCGCCTTAAGTTTGGATTTAGTTACGAAAATTTCACAACACATTCATTTCTGTGTTTCCGACACCATTTTGGCTCAACCTTTCCTAGGAATCCAACAAAACCAATGTTTTGCTGTTTTCCAACGACATCGCTTATGCAACGACGTTTTCAGCACACTTGCCGATGAACCTGGCGATTTCGGGGCTGCCTTCGGCACAGCCCTAAAGGAAAGAAACCAAAAAATTGGCTACAAGAAACATGGTGGTATATGCGCCTATCGCAAAGCGTATTTGATATTTTGACGATTAATTTTTAAAGAAAAAACGGAGGAAATATGATCTTGACTCTTGTTTACTACCTGATTGTCTGTGCTATTGAATTGTATAATTGAATTTAACAACGCTTTTATTAGTACTTTGACGATATTGGCGGCACTGGGTTCAAATCTTGTCGCCAATCTCGGGCTGCGAAAATACAGCCTTTTGTTTATCTGCACCAGTGCAGCTTGCAACATTAGGCTAAGCTGATGAACTGTCTAGGGTTGGCGTTTGAAGATGTACGACAGTAGTTAGAGGATATCATTCTTGGACAACAAAAGATGTGACTGATTTAAAACATTGAAATATTAAAATTTTGAAGCATGAGAAATCTGGCAAGCCTATAAGCATTCAAGTAGACAAGTTTTGCCTGAACAATGAATTCTTGTATGTAAAATCAACTCTGCGGGAAAGCCAATAAGTCTGACGAAAGTAACAACAACAAGAGGTGGCAACCAATAAAAGTTGGTTTTCAAACCGTTGCCAAGGCAATGGAACTTGATAAGCTGTTATCCACGGACAATAACCTCAAGTCACCCCAGAGAAATCACAGTGAAATATCAACAGAAAGCACATGATAATAACCTAATGGACAATCATGACAGGAAATGCATGTGACAGGAAATGCGTAAACGGAACATGAACTGAAGTCTAGAAGGTGAAAACCCAAGCATCAACAAACCCCAGAAGCTTCCAAAAGCTATTTGAATTGGCCAATCACAAGAAGCTTTAACAAAAGGCAGCCAATCAAAGCTTATGAAATAAAGAGGTGTTAACACAGTCTGAAGCAATATTCGACTATAAATACGGCTGAATTTGGACATAAAGTCAGTCTTCGGAAAAAGACTCTCCCTGCCAATAACCTCAGGATTGAGGCAGAAGACTATTGTAGGCCCAGGGCCGCAATAAGAAAATTGACTTGTCCGGATAAATCCCTGACAGGCTAACTCAAAAAATAGGCTTGTCCGAACGAAGTTCTGTTAAACAAGATAAAGCACTTGTTTGTGTGATTACATTCATGTTTTAAGTAAATTATTTTTTTGTAAAGTTCTGAATTGTGTCAATTGATTTCTGATTCCTCTGCGAATCAAAACCTTTGGATTACAAACATGCTCGATCGAATACAACTGTGGATATACGTTAATTAATGGATATGGTGACAGTCGTGTGGAAATTTTAGCACGCGATGGCGTTACGTCGAAAAGATCAATCACTCACGCGATTCTTGGCATGTTTTAAGAAGCCTACAGTCCGGCTTTTCGTGTCTATAGCGCTTCCTAGAAAGTTTCTTTTACACCGATAGCGCCATCGTAGACAGTTTCGTGATAGTTTCTTTTTTTCTTGAGAAACATTATATTCCACACTCCGCAGTATTATCGTTAACTAACATGCTACGTTTGTGCCAGATAATGCCAATGTTTTGGTCAAGGTGGTTGCTATTTTCGGTGTGATAAAGCGTGTACCTGCAACTACACCTGCACACACGCAACCAGTGGTGGTTCTAAAGGGGGGATTGGGTGGGCCATGGGCCCTCAGATTTTTGGCTGGCCCCCTGCATGCCCCCCCAGAACTTCTCGTTCAAGTTCGTTTGATTGACATATACAGCAGATAACTTTCAACCAGCAAAATTTTAAACGATTTGAAGACTTTCTGGTGACGGTTCTGATGATATTTACAAGCCTATGTTGGGTTTGATAGGTTTAATCCTAGCAAATCAATCTTCATTACAATGGAAAATCACCATGCAGGAGAGACAGTTTATGTTGGCCCCCTACTTTTTTCCTTGGCCCCGCAGTGGTCCCACAGTTTTCTCATTCTAGAATCGCCACTGCACACAACGTTTTCTGTTACTACGCAGTTGCGCATATCTTAACTCCCTCGGTAAATTTGACTTTCAAGCTTAAATCGGGCTTCAAAAATAAATGTCGGGCTCGAGCCGGGTTCGGGCTTGTGATTTCGGGCTGGGGCCAGATTCAGGCTTCAAAATGAGTCCCTTTTGCAACTCTGTGTGGGTATGTATGCAGGAGCCAACCAGGGATATCTAGAAGCTTCTTGATATGCCTGGGGTCAACAAGGGGAGATTGAAAGTATACATACTACACCCACAAACAGTAAAAATAGATTGAAATTACTTTGTGAAGTAGGCTACGCTAATTTTAGGACAAATGTTTTTAGTTCTGGTAAGAGCATATCAATAGAGATTTTGGTAGTGGTGAGGCTGCATGCATGATATCCAGTAGCATAAAAAAGATTTGTAACTTTTTCAAAAACGGGAAGTGTGCAAGAAAAATATTTATCGTGTTTGTAACGTTAAACGACTTGAATAGGACATAAAATCACGCTGTAACCCACACTTCTTATAAAATGCATGAAAACTGAAGCGTTCTACTGTAAGAGTGATATGCACGTGCGACCAATGCAATTCAGCATTTTGTGCACTCCAACTGACAGCTCTGATAAAACCCAATTGGTGTTATACAAAATTGCTGTGCTTATTCACATTCAAATACGATATTTAATGGAAGCAGGCCGAACTACAATACCGTGTCCAGCAACAAATTTAGGTAATATTAATATGTAAATCACATGCAAGGCAAAGCGTGATTAGTGTTGCTCTCAAAACGCCTCTACAAATAAGATTGGGAATCTGCATATATAAAACGTCACTTGTACATCGACTTGATGACTGTATTGGATTCACACCAAGCTGTCCTCCGCACATTTTACAACAAAATTGCGCCTATTTAGCAATTCAAAGTCAACCAAAACTGACCAGTGTACCTGGATTCACAGAAAAAAATCAGAGGATGCAAATAGCTTAACTTTGATTTTACAAAATAGCCTAACTGCGAGCACAATTACAAGATGAAATTCAGTCTGCGTTTTGTTTGGACAACTCGTTATAACCATCTTAGGATCAACTGTCACATCATGATTAATTATCAAAAGAGCCAATCCATTAGGACGGACTTGTGACTTGTTCCATACTGTTGTGTAGATTGGCTAGCAGCCGTCAAAGTGTTGAAAAGGAACGCTCACATGTTGCTGTTGTGACTGGTAACGTTGCAAAGAAGTGCAACAATTTGTGAATATTTGGGAAAGAAAAAGTCTCACAACCGGCTATTGTCTCCGGAATGTTTGCTGGCCGCTCAGATATTTTGGGTCAGTGTAGGCTATCACTGAAACATCCATCTATCATATTCTGCTTTCAAGACTGACGAAGAAGAATCAACGTCACAGCTGTACATGCCCAAAGCGTCTTGAAGAGTAAAAAAGCTGCCTAGGCAAGCAGGAATCAGATACTGAAACTTCAGAGTTGTAGGAAGAGAAAGAAAACCGAGCCTCAATTTGATGAATCATATTCTCCAAAGGAGGAACAAACACGATTCTTTTGTAGAACTCCTCAGGACAAGCTGTTTCATGATTTCCTCGACACAAGTAGTGCCCAGTTAGCCTTGGAAGTTTGATATCGACATCCAACTGATCAGCATAAAGTGGAATTCAAAAGTCGTGATTGTAATGGTCAAGTGATTGTGACAGTTTTCATTACCATGGCTGCTTGGGGAAGAGTAATGGTTTGCCTACTAATGTCTTTTAATTTGCGCTCTGAAATTGTTAGAAGTGTGATGTGATATCAGTGGCGTACGCAGAAAGTTTTCATGGGTGGGGGTTCCCGGTTCATTCAGTGGCATATGTCGTCATTTTTATTTGGTGTGAGCTGTTTGTGACGTCACATTTTCACGTCATATTCATGTTTCCAAACCAACGTTTCTGCGAAGTTTGTTGACATAATACGTCTATTCGTCTACACGCACTTCCCTTAATTTATGTCACTGAACTAAATATAAACCAACAGCGCTCCAGGTTAGGATATCGGAGGAAAATTCACTCAACGCTACGACACAGCAGTTCATAATTGCAAAAATATCAGACTGCACGTAACACGTTAACACCTTCTTTGCTGAAAGGCGCATATATGCGTCATACGTTCAAATGCACAGGGTGCGGAACGACGCATGTAGGCGTCATTCAATTGAATATGCCGTGCGGATTGACGTGTATAAACGCCAACGCGATAACTTTTCGCGTACTAGTTTTTTTGCAACGAAATTTTCCACAAATGTTCTTCGTATCAAGACACGCTAATCCTGAAAATTGCATACAAATTGACCAAAAACTTTGTGAGTTATGAAGTTCGGTAGCAAACCATGTTACTAGGCTACAAGACTTTTTCAAAAAGTTAGGTGCGAACAGTTGTTTGGTAACACACAATAACATTTTTTGTACTGATATGGTTGCAATGAAAATTTACAATAATGCTCTCCATACCTTTCCGCATAATCTCTGAACATTTCAGGTAATATCAACAAGAACTTTTTTAGTTATGCTGTTTGGTATCAAGCAATAGTTTTCTAGGTTTAGGCTGCAACACTTTTTAGAAAACGCTTAGGTCTTGACAGTTGTTGCGTGTAAAAGGATAACTTTTTTTAAGTTGTGTTGGTGCACAGAAA